>Ga0136846_1216237_pt1 | contig 17306 bp, 18 predicted proteins | sample HopSoiMetagenom2_FD_96841 | JGI IMG/M metagenome (GOLD analysis project Ga0136846, IMG submission 96841) | Grasslands soil microbial communities from Hopland, California, USA - 2 Assembly 2016 (version 4) | ecosystem: Environmental > Terrestrial > Soil > Grasslands | place: USA: Hopland...
CGCTTCGTCGGTTTGCGGGACAAACGGCAGCCCGAAGAGCAACCCGCCGATGGATCATCGTCTCTTCCCGAGATGGCGCGGCGACAGCCCGGGCCTCGCTCCTCCTCCGTGAATGCCCGACACAGGTACCCTGATGAAGCCTGCCGCTCCTAAGCCCAGCGCTGCGCGATCTATACGCGTAAATCGACAGAACATAATCTGGATCTCGCCTTCAACTCACTCGATGCGCAGTGATTCCTAGTCAAATCAATGTCTTGGGCAAATCAGGGATGGCACGGGATCATGCGGGAGACCCGATTTTCCGACTTCGAACCCGGAGGTCGCGGGTTCGATCCTGCGGGGCGCGCCAGCAAATTTCGTGCGGTCCGCTGTGAAGGATCGGCTGGATTTTGTGTTCTGCCCCTGCTCGGCTGAGCACTTACGAGCAACCGAACGCTTCAGGGCCGCGCGTAAGCCTGGAAGCGCCGGACTGTCTCAAGGGCTTTGCGGATCTGGCTGGCGCACTCCCGCCAGCCCTCTGCTTCGAGCTCATCGGCAAGGTTCATTGCGCGATCGTGGGTGATGTATTCGATGACATCGGCGGCCCGTTTCACACGCAGCCGCCATTCGCCTTCCGCCAAAACGATTTCGGTCGGCTCGAAAATAGCCATACGCGCGCCCCACAAGAACTGACCGCCTAAGCAGTTCCGCCTGAATAGGGCCAAAATGTGAAGCTCGGCCCACTTGCTCAGTGCAGAGCGGGGATGGGGAGCGCTAACAACCGGCTCAGCTCAGGCTGCTATTAGAAAACATCCGGCTCGCCTGTGGGGTGGGGAACCCGTTCTGTCGTGCCAAGTTGATCAGGCGTGCTGATCTCGATGTTCTCCTTCCTCCTCTCCACGGCCATTCCGGCCGCCGCGATCACCAGCCTGATCTGGACAGCGGCGACCGCCGCCGAACGGACGAAGTAGGGTTAGTCGTCGGCGACGACAGCGCCTTTCCCGAACTTCCGCGGAACGTCGGACCTTACCAGCTTTTAAGCGCGACCTTAGTCCGCTGCCGCCCGTTCCCTGGATTTTTCCGTTTCGAAGCCGCTCGCCCGCGGTAACCTTCAATGCCAGCCCGGCTGAGGGAGGTATCGTTGAACGCGCATAAATTACCGTTCGCCGCCGACACCATGCTTGCCGGCCTCAAGCCTTGGATCGAATGCGAGAGCCCGACATTCGATGTCGGCGCGGTCAACCGCATGATGAGCTTGGCGGTGCGCGATCTCGCCGCGCTCGGCGCTTCCTGCGAGGCGATCCCCGGCCGGATGAATCTCGGGGATTGTGTCCGCGCCAACTTCCCGCATGCGCGCGCCGGCGAGCCCGGAATCCTGGTTCTCGGCCACCTCGATACAGTTCATCCGATCGGCACGCTGGAAAAATTGCCGTGGCGGCGCGACGGCAGCCGCTGTTACGGGCCGGGCATTCTCGACATGAAGGGCGGCAATTTCCTCGCGCTCGAGGCAGTCCGCCAGCTCGCTCGCGCGGGCGTCCAAACCCCGCTGCCGGTCACCATCCTGTTCACCAGCGACGAGGAGATCGGCAGCCCCTCCACGCGCGAGTTGATCGAGGCTGAAGCCGTCAAGCACCGCTACGTGCTTGTCCCAGAACCCGGCCGCGAAAACGGCGGGGTGGTGACCGGCCGCTACGCCATCGCGCGCTTCAACATGGAAGCCATCGGCCGGCCGAGCCATGCCGGGGCGAGCCTCGCCGAAGGGCGCTCGGCCATCCGCACGATGGCCCGGACAATCCTCGAAATCGAGGAGATGACGACCGAAAGCTGCACGTTTAGCGTCGGCGTCGTGCACGGCGGCACCTGGGTCAATTGCGTCCCAAAAGTCTGTCAAGCCGAGGCGCTCAGCATGGCGAAGCGCCAGCACGATCTCGATCGCGGCGTCGAGCGGATGCTGGCTTTGTCGGGGACTTATGATGACGTCCACTTGGAGGTCGCTCGCGGCGTCACCCGCCCCGTCTGGGAGCCAGATCGGGCAACGATGCGCCTCTTCGAGACTGCTCGCGGGATCGCGCGCGGGCTTGGCATCGAGCTTACGCATCACAGCGCCGGCGGCGGCTCGGACGGAAATTTTACCGGCGCCGTGGGCATCGCCACGCTCGACGGACTTGGCGCAATCGGCAAGGGCTACCACACGCTCGAAGAATATATCGAGGTCGACAGTCTCGTGACGCGCGGCCGTCTCTTCGCTGGCCTGCTTGCGGAACTCAGGTGAAAAGTATCTGATCGCCGGCACGCCTTCTGCATGACACGTTTTGCGAGAGGCAGTCGCAAGGGCAGGAATGCCGGGCGTTTCGGCTGATCGCTTGCCCACATAGGCTCATGAGGAGGCATCGCATGCTGCGGGTTTTCGGCAATCCTCTCCGCTCTATTGCCTGTTTGTTTGTGCTGATCGCGGCGGGTTTCAGCGGGCCGCAGTATGCTGCCGCGCAGGACAAGAAGGTGCTACGCGTCGTCATGCATTCGGGCCTTCGCATCACCGACCCGATCATCACCACAGCGTATATCGCGCCTCCCTCAATCCGCGGCGCACGATCGGGGAGTCGATAACCGAGGGACCGCGCAATTACGGCACCGAGAAAAAGGCGGCGATTGCGCGCGCACGCAATCTCCTCGATCTCGTCGGCATCGATGTGCGCGGCATCGATCGCTATCCGCATGAATTTTCAGGCGGCCAGCGTCAGCGCATCGCGATCGCCCGAGCGCTGGCAATGCAGCCGGAAGTGCTCATCGCCGACGAGGCGGTCTCCGCGCCCGACGTCTCGGTGCAGGCGCAGGTGCTCGAGCTGCTCGAGCGGCTGCGCGAGCAGCTCAACCTCACGATCCTATTCATCACGCACGATCTGCGCGCCGCCGCGCGCTTGTGCGACACGATGGCTGTCATGTTGAACGGCAGGATCGTCGAATACGGCTCTGCGCAAGAGGTTTTCCTGGCGCCGAAGCACGACTACCCGCGAGCCCTGCTCGCCGCCGCGCCACGAATGCGGCACTTCGCTCCCGCATCGCCATGATCTAGTCTGCCCGCGAGCACGTGAGCGGGACTTTGGGGGCGCGGGCGAGGTGAGTCTATTGCTGATCGGCGAGTTCAGCGCGGAGGATTACGCGTGCTGGCGCCAGGCTCTCGTGGCCGGTCTTCCAGGCGGCGAGACACTGTTCCTTGCAAATGAACAATACGACCCCGCCTTGATCGAGATCGCTCTCGTCGCAAATCCTCCCGCCGGCTCGCTCGCCGGCCTGAAGAATCTACGTTTGATCCAAAGCCTATGGGGGGGTGTCGATCGGCTTTTGTCGGATCCGACGCTGCCGTCAGATGCGCCGATCGTCCGATTGGTCGATTCCAATCTGACGCAAGCCATGACGGAATGCGCGCTCGCCTGCGTCATGTTCCTGCACCGGCAGCTGCCCGCCTATGCGCGCCAGCAGACGGCACGTGAATGGAAGCAGTTGCCGCAAGCCTTAACGAAAGAGCGACGTGTCGGAATATTGGGTTTCGGTCAGCTTGGGCGAGCCGTGGCGCGAGCTCTCGCCTCGCTCGGTTTCGATGTAGCTGCGTGGAGCGCAAGCGGCCAGAGAGTTGATGGCATCAAGTCTTGGAGCGACGCGAACGGGCTCTTTGGCCTAGTCGAAAGAACAGACATCCTGATCAATCTCTTGCCGCTCACAGATAAGACGAAAGGCATTTTGAACGCCGCGCTTTTCGGCGATTTGCCGAAGGGCGCATCGATCATCAATCTTGCCCGCGGCGGCCACTTGAACGAAACCGATTTGCTCGACGCGCTCGATAGAGCCCAGCTCTCTCACGCGATCCTCGATGTATTCGAGCATGAGCCGCTACCGCCGCAGCATCCCTTCTGGACCCATCCGCGCATCACCGTCCTGCCGCATGTTGCCGCAGTCACCGACGTGAAGAGCGCGGCCAAGATCGCGGCGGAGAACATTAAAGCATTTCGTGCCGGCCGCATGCCGGCCCCGTTGGTCGACCGCGCGAAAGGCTACTGACGCGCGGCTTAAGCCGCCCGGCCGACCTGCGCGGCGTCGCTAGACAAAAAGCCGGCGAGACGCCTCGTTATGATTTGCTCCGCCTCGGCCATAATCCTGTCGATGAGCTCCTTCACGCTCGGTATGTCGTGGATCAGCCCGACGACCATGCCGCAGCTCCAGGCGCCAGCATCCATGTCGCCCTTCAACATGATGCTGGGGTAGACACCGGCAACCTGGTCGTGAATGTCGTTGATCTTTAGATTCGCACCTTTTTCACGCTCGATTTCGAGAAGCCTGTCGACATTGGCGTTTTTCAGAACGCGCTCGGTATTGCGAATGGCCCGCATGATCAGGCGCGTATCGAGCTCGCTTGCCGCGACCAGCGCCTGCTTTACGTTCTCATGTACCGGCGCTTCTTTCGTCGCGATAAAGCGCGTACCCATATTCATGCCGTCGGCCCCCAAGGCGAGCGCCGCCACAAGGCTGCGGGCATCCGCCATGCCGCCCGATGCGACGAACGGAATCTTCAATTCCTCCGCGGCGCGGGGCAAAAGGATCATGTTCGGCACATCGTCCTCGCCGGGGTGCCCGCCACACTCGAAGCCGTCGACGCTCACCGCGTCGCAGCCGATGCGTTCTGCTTTCAAGGAATGGCGCACGGAGGTGCATTTGTGGATCACCTTCATGCCGGCTTGCTTAAGTGCCGGCATGTACTCTTCCGGGCTGCGGCCGGCAGTTTCAACGATCTTGATCCCACCCTCTCTAATCGCCGCGATATATTCAGGATAGGGCGGCTTGGTGAATGCCGGCAGGAAGGTGAGGTTCACGCCAAACGGCTTATCCGTCATGTCATGACAGCGCGCGATCTCCTTTGCCAGAAGCTCGGGCGTCTTCTGCGTCAGCCCGGTGATGATGCCGAGACCACCCGCGCTTGAGACGGCGGAGGCGAGTTCGGCGAAGCCGACGAAGTGCATGCCAGCCTGGATGATCGGGTGCTCGATGTGAAACATTTCGGTGATTCTTGTTTTCATGGGAGACCCGCTTGGTGTTCTCGTGTAGCAGACATCTGGCGCGTCAGCGGCTGCAGCGGCGACGTAGCGGAAGGCGGCAGCCCGGCGAGGAGCCGCGCCGCGTCGTCCGCCGTGGCGACCTCCGCGCCTCTTGCGGGTGCTAAAGCAAGAGTGAGAAGGAGATTCGCGACGAAGGCGACAGCAAATCCTATTCGGGTCATTGATCCGGTCACGGCAGGAGTGAACGATTTGTGGTCAGACGCGAGGTAACAAAGAGACCTAGATAGCCACACCGCGTATAGCGAGCAAGTGGAAAGTCGGTTCAGCCCGGAAGCTTCTGTGCGACGAAGACGAGACGCTGCGCCATCATGCCCAGATCCTGGTTACGTGTCGAGATCGAGGCAAATTGCGCCGGACTTTCCAGCACGCTGAAACCGCTGCGCGTCAGCAGCGCGTTCATCTTCACGCCGTCATAAAGCCGCTCGGCGTAAAAGCGGTCGGCTATCACACCACGTTCGACATGCGTGGTCATCTCGCGCGTGATGAGCTGGTCGCCGGCCGCTGACAACGCGCGTTCGCGGCAGGTGAACATGTCCTCGGCGATCCATTCCCAGGAGCGCGGCTCGAAACGCTGCCGGACGTGATTGCCGTCGCTTACATCGAGCAAGAGTTTTCCGCTTGTGCGCAAAACTCTGTGGATGTCGCGCAGCATCGCTTCGTCATCGCTTGCGTGTTCGAAATAACCGAAACTATTGCCGAGCACGAGCGCGACCTCGACGCTCTCACCGGCGAGGGGAAGCGCACGCGCGTCACCTGCGTGAAACTGGACCGCCAGTCCAGCCGCTTGCGCCCGCAACCGCGCCTGTTGAAGAAGGAAGGCGCTGCGATCGATGCCGACGAGATTTGCGAAGCCGCGGCGCGCAAGCTCCAAAGCGTGGCGCCCTTGTCCGCAGCAGACGTCCACAATTTTTGCATTTTTCGGGAGCGGCAGCAGCTCCAGGAACAGGTCAATCTCGCTACGGGTCAGTTCCGCGTTCTCGACAACGTCCCCATCGGTTTTCAGGTAAAGCTCATCGAAAATCTCGTCCCACCAAACCGGCGACACCCGCGCTTCGAGATCGGCGAGCGGACCGGATGCGGGCGCGCGGAGTTTTTTGCGCCGCGATTGCAGGGAAATTGTCATCCAGCACCGCCGTAGAATCCGAGTTCATTGAGTCTAGCGAGTTCCTGCGTCTCGAGCTTCGCGCCGATGTCGCGTCGGTAGCGCACGTTGGGGATGACTACCCGATCTGCAAGCGCGTAGGCGGCGTCGCGCGCCGCCCCGACCGTGGCCGCAATGCCCGTCACGATCATCGTCCAACCATGCATTCCGGCGGTGACCAGTTCGCCATCCTGCTTGCCGACCTCGGCGAGATGCAAATGACGGCGATCGTCCTCGCTGATTTCGCCATCGAACAGGATCGGCAGGCCGGCAGGTTCGGAGGGAACGCGCTTCCGATTGTAGGGGAACGGCCTAGTGGTGAGAACGACACCAACGCAATAGCCTGGCCTGGTTGCGAACGCCCTGGCGGATCGCGTGACCATCATCTTGAACAGGTCGGCCCATTGCGTCTCTTGCAGAGGCTCGAGAATGGCATAACCGGGACAGCCGAAGCGGCAGGTAAATTCCAGCGGCCAAATCCCGTCTTGGTTCACGATCGTGTTCAGATTGATGTAGCCGCAATAGCCGTTCTGCTTGAGCAGCGGCTCCATTCGCCGCAGCGTCTTGTCGAAAAACGCGCTCGTGCCGCTATAGGTCACGACGGTTCCCATTTCGCCGGTGAGTTCACCGAGATCGCCGGGAAAGAATCTTTTATGCTCCCAATCGAGACACGCCGGCGTGAGGAACTTCTCGCCGTCGAAATAAGCGCCGACGCCCATCTCGATCCCGCTCATATGCTGCATCAGCACGTAGCTCGCCTCAGTGCCGTCGAAATGCTTGAAGCGGGCGGCAATGACGGCTTTGACGTCCCGCCCATCTTCCATCCCCCCGACGTAATTGTCGGCGGAGGCGAAGCCGTGCCCGTTGAACTTTAAAACGTAACGTCCGGGATTCTCCGAAATGAAATCTTGACCGCTCTCAGCCGAGTCAAACTCATGCGTCCGGCAGATCGGAAACCCGAGTTGGGAGAGCGTCTTTTGCGCGAAAGCGCGGTCGTTCTCGAGCCGGTCGCCATAGGCGCTGCCGCCGACGACCTGGAAGCCGTCGCGCCGGAGCGCCTCCTGCAGCTGCCCACGATCGTAGGAAACGTTTTCGAAGAGGATGATGCCGTCATCCCCGGCCTCACGCACCCAATCGAGCTCCTGTCTCCAGTCCGGAATCCGCGCGACCATCCCGGCAAGCACATCGTGACACCCGGGCTCGGAGACGAAGATGCGTACCTCGTGACCCTGCTCGGTCAGACGCACATACATCGAGGCCATGTCGCAGGTGTCGCCGATCGCGAGAAACCGCATCCCGTCCCCGAAGTTCAACTCCTAGGGCGAAAGCAACTCGTTGGTGCTGCGGTTCCGGCGGATCGTGCGCCGGCCTGCAGGTTACTCCAGGCGGAGGGTGTTATCGCCGGAGAGGGGCCTCATGGCCCTGGCCCTCAGCCGCAGGTCCCGAGCGGCACGTAGCCGACGACGAGACCAACCTGGTCCTCCACCATTTGCCGCGCGGGGTAACAGCGGAAGACGCGCGTCGGCACGTAATAGGCATAGTCCGGCACGTACCTGTAGGCGAAGGGATAGACGGCGGCCGGCGCCTTGGCGTGGACGCGCACGATCAGATGGCGGTGATGCCCGCGCGCTGTTCCGTTGGCATGGGCCGATGACGTCATCAAGGGCAAGTCCCGCACTCAACGCGACACCCAAACTCTTTGTGATAAGACGCATGGGACTACTCACGCTTTATTCGCCGGCCGGCTTGTACGGCCTGAGCTAAAGACGCGGATAGGAAAACTGTTGCCCTTCGTCCAGGCATTTCGCGATTGTAGCTTAACAGGCGACGGACCCGCGGTTGGAACGTCTGCCGACGTTAACAATTGCCGGTGAGAGGGTTCGGAGAGCTCAAGCGGAGGAGGCGATTATGGCCGCAGTCGAAATGGTCATCAGCAAAAATGGGTCGACAAAGGTGACCGGCGACGTCCTCATGAAGGATCACGAGGGCAAGGTGATCACCCCGCCGGGAAACCCGTTCTGGCTTTGCCGCTGCGGCGCCTCCAAGACCAAGCCATTTTGCGACGGCACGCACAAGAAGATCAGCTGGCGCGATGAATCCTATAGCGAAGCGTCGGGGGCGCCTCCCTCTCCCTCACTTTGAGAACTGCATTGCCGCGTCTTTGACACTGCCGAAGCGCAGCGCCATGAGATCGCGCGCGTAATTCTGATAAAGCTTCCACGGCTTCTTCGAGCCCTGGCGCGGCAGCTGATTAATCGCGCGCTGCACGTAGCCCGACGTGAAATTGAGCCACGGCACTTCCGTGACGGAGGGGTCGCGCTGCGGCATGCAGCGGCGATATCCATGGCGGTCCATGTAGCGCAGAAGCCGGCAGACATATTCGCAGGTGAGATCGTCCTTCAACGTCCAGGACGCGTTGGTGTAGCCGAACGCGCCGGCGAAATTCGGCACGCCGCTGAACATCATGCCCTTGTAGCTCATTGTCTTCGCAAGATCGGTCGGCGCCCCATCGACACTCACGTTAAGCCCGCTGAAAAGCTTCATCTGCAGCCCGGTCGCGGTCACGATGATGTCGGCGGCGAGTTCCTGGCCGGATTTCAGCTTGATCCCGCGCGGCGTGAAGCGCTCGACGTGATCGGTGACGATCGACATCCGCCCGGCATTGATCTCGCGGAACAAGTCGCCGTCCGGGACGAGGCAGAGACGCTGATCCCAGGGATTGTAACGCGGGGTGAAATGCGTGCCGACATCGTAGTCCGGTCCGAGCTGCTTGCTGACGAGGTTGATGATGCCGGCTTTTACTTTCTCGGGTTTGCGTCGCGCGAGACGGAAGAACCACATGCCGAGCAGCACATTCTTCCACCGCGTCAGTTGATAGGCGAGCATCGGCGGAAGTTTCTGCCGCAAGGAATTGGCGAGGGCATCCTCCGACGGCCGCGAGACCATGTAGGTCGGCGAGCGCTGCAGCATCATCACGTGCGCGGCTCTCTCCGCCATAGCCGGAGCCAAGGTGACCGCCGTCGCGCCGCTGCCGATCACGACAACGCGCTTGCCCTCGTAATCGAGGTTTTCGGGCCAATGTTGCGGGTGGATGAGCTTGCCCGCGAAGCTGCCGGCGTCCGGGAATTCCGGCTTATAGCCATTCGCGTAATCGTAATAGCCGCTGCACATGAAGAGGAAATTGCAGGAGAAGTGCAGAATCTCGTCGCTGTGCTGCGCCTCGACAGTCCAACGCGCATTGCGCGACGACCATTCCGCGCGCGTGACGCGATGATGGAACCGCACCTTTCTGTCGATGCCGTTTTCCCGCGCCGTGTCGCGGACATATTCCAGGATGGACGGTCCGTCGGCGATTGCCTTAGCGTTGCGCCACGGCCGGAAATTAAAGCCCAGCGTGTACATGTCGGAATCGGAGCGGATACCGGGGTAGCGGAACAAATCCCAGGTCCCGCCGATCGCGTCACGGCTCTCGAGAATGACGTAGCTCTTGCCCGGACATTTATCCTGCAAATGATAGCCTGCCGCGACCCCAGAGAGTCCGGCGCCGACGACCAGCACGTCGAAATGTTCGGGTTCTGCCATGCGCATTCTAAAAGTTGATGCCGAGCCAGCCCTTGACCTGCTCGTGCAGGTCGCCGGCGAAATCTTCCGGCGTGCCGGAGGCGGTGATCGAGCCGAGGCTCAACACGTAAATGCGCGAGGCCATTCCGACAACCCGTCTCACATTGTGGTCGACGAGGAGGATAGCGATGCCAAGATTGGCGAAGAGCCGGATATGGCCGAACACGTCCTCCACCATCTTGGGCGAAAGGCCGATCGAGGGCTCGTCGATGAGGCAGAGCCGTGGTTGCATCGCGAGTGCCTTGGCGAATTCCACGAGCTTCTGCTGGCCGCCAGAGAGGTCGCCGGCGGGCGAGGACATTTTTTCTTTTAGCGCTGGAAAGTGCCGGTCGAGTTCGGCGACGCGGTCGGCGACGCTGAACGTGCCATTCGCCTTGTTGCGCCGGGCTAGCGTCTCGAGCGGCAGACGCAGATTGTCGGCGACACTCATATGCCGGAAAAGGCTCGATTCCTGCGGGATGTAAAAGATGCCGCGTTCGAGCAGGCGATGCGGCGGCAGGCCGGTTATGTCTGTGCCATCGTAGTGGATCGCGCCGGCTTTCGGTTGAAGAAAGCCGCAGATCGTTTTCATGATCGTCGACTTGCCAGCGCCGTTAAGCCCGATCAATCCGGTGATCGTCCCTGCTTCGACGGAAAGATCGACGTCGCGCAAGACATCGATGTCGCCGATATAGCCGGCGGTGACCTTCTCCATGCGCAGGATCGCGGTCACGCGGCGGCTCCCCCGAGATAAGCTTCGATCACCGCCGGCGCGGCCAGCACCTGCGATGTCGCGCCATCGGAAAGTACGCGTCCGGCATTCATGCAGATCGAGCGCGGACAGAGCTCGACGATGACCGGCATGTCGTGGCTGACCAGCACAAACGTCTGCCCCTCCGCATGGCGCGCGCGGATGAAGCGGCTCATAATCTCCTTCATCGTCGGGTGAATTGCGGCGAACGGCTCGTCCAGCAGCGCCAGGCGCGGCGTCCGCATGAAGCAGCAGCCAAATTCGAGCAGTTTCATCTGACCACCGGAGAGCTGGCCGGCATCGAGATGGCGCACATGCGCGATTTGCAGTTCCTCCAGGAGGGCGTTGGCACGCGCGTTCGCCTCCTCCGCATCAAGTCCGAGCGCGCGCCCGCCGACGAGCAGATTGTCGAGCACGTTCATGCGCGCAAAAATGCGGGTCAGCTGGAACATGCGCATGAGGCCGCGCCGGGCGAGGCGCTGCGGCTTGAGTCCGGTGCAGGGTTCGCCATCGAGTCGGATCGTGCCCTGCTCGCTCGAGAGATGGCCCGACATGATATTGAGGAGCGTCGTCTTGCCCGAACCGTTCGGACCGATAAGACCGACAAGCTCGCCTGGCGCGATGTCGAAGGTGACATCTGCGACGGCGACCAGGCCGCCGAACCTTTTGGTCACGCCTTGCACGGAGAGGAGCGGGCTCATGCCGGTTTCCCCGCCGCTCTCCTTCGGGGCGGAAGAGCGGTGGTGATGAGGCCCCACAATCCCGTGCGGAAGAGGCGGGCAAAGACGATGACCAGCGCGGCGAAGATAACGAGTTGCCAGCCGCCGACATCGCGCAGCCATTCCGATGTGACATAGACGAGAAAGGCGCCCACAACTGGCCCGATCAGCGAGCCCATGCCGCCGATGACACTCATTGAGACGACGAGGCCGGTCTGCTGTACCAGGCCGAGTTCCGGCGTCACCAGAGACGCGAAATACGCGTAAAGCGCGCCGGCAAATCCCGCCGCGGCGGAGGAGATTGCGAATGCCGCGGTCTTCCAGAAGACGATGCGCACGCCGGAGCGCGCGGCGGCGATCTCGTCATCGCGAATGGCTTCGAGAAACAGACCGGCTTGCGAGCGCAAGAGCAGGTAAAGCCCGCAAACAACGAAGGCGAGCGCGCCAAGAAAAACATAGAACCAGATGACGCGATCGTTGAACCAGGCTTCGATCGGCAGGCCGAGATCGCCGCGCGTGATGTTGATCGAGTTTGAAGCGACAAGCCGCGCGATTTCAGCAAAGCTCAATGTGGTAAGCGCGAGATAAGGGCCTCTGAGCCGCATAACGATGCGGCCGAGCACAAGGCCGATGAGCCCGGCGCTCGCAGTGCCGATAAGAAGACCGAGAAGCGGCGGCACGTTGTAATAAGCTGCCGAGAGCGCCGCACCATAAGCGCCGATCATCGCAAACGCCGCCGGCGCGAGCGAAAACTGCCCGGTGAAGCCGGCGAGCAAGTTCCACGAGGAGGCGAGAATGGCGAAGTAAGCGGAGACGACGAGCACGCCGAGCCAGTAGACGTCACGCGTGACAAGCGGCAGCAGCGCCAGGAGCACAAGCAGTACAACGGTGGCAATGAATTCGCGTCTGAGCCTGACGTCGCCGCTCATCAGACCTCGCGTCCGCGTTCGCCGAAGAGCCCCTGCGGGCGGAACAGAAGGAACAGGATCAGGAGAACAAGGCCGAACGTGTCGCGGTATTGGTAGGAGACGAGCACCGCGCCGAAACTTTCGACGAGCCCGAGCAACAGGCTAGCGATAAAGGCGCCGGGAATCGAGCCCATCCCGCCGAGAACGACAATGACGTAGGACTTGATTGCCGGAAACGCGCCGACGTCCGGCGAGGCGTTGATGATCGGCGAGAGCAGCGCGCCGGCAAGCCCGGCGAGTCCGCCGGCCAGCGAAAACACCAGTGAAGAAACGGCGGTCGCATCGATCCCCGCCAGCGACGCGCCAAGCCGGTTCTGCGACACGGCACGCACGGCGCGGCCCCAATAGGAAAAACGCAGGAACAGCGCGATAAGCGCAAGCGTCGCCAGCGTTACGACCGCAGCCGCAACTTTTTGCCCGCTCATTAGCGCCGGGCCGACGACGATGCGACTCGCATTGACCAGCGCCGGGGCGCGAAACGCATAAGGGCCGATCGCCTTGTCGACGAGATTGACGAGGAGCAGCGACAGCCCGAACGTGACGATCACCGCGTATTCGTCGCGCATCAATCCCCATGTGCCGATATTGGCATAAAGCGGCCGCATGAGCGTGCGCTCGACGACCCAGCCGAGCGCCGCGCCGAACAAAAACGCGGTGGGCAGCGCCACGACGAGCGGCACGCCGAGACGTGCCGCGACGATCGTGTAGGCGTACGCGCCGACCATGTAGAATTCGCCATGCGCGAAATTGACGATCCGCAGCACGCCAAAGATCAGCGCGAGCCCGATCGCCATCAGGCCATAGAACAGGCCTGTGACGAGTCCGTTGACGGCAAGATCGGCCGCGAGTGCGCCGGTTAGCAAATCTCAGCGCTCATTCAGGGACGCGCAAGCTTCGACGGATCGAGCGGCTGCCCCGGCTGCTCGACAAGCGGGCTCTCGGCGACCTTCTGCCCGATCTCATTCACCTGGAACGTGACGTAGGGGATATCGAGCCATTGATGGTACTTGTAGCCGGGCTCGGTCGAGAAAGTGATCTCACCCCGGGTGCCGGTGTACTTCGTCGCCTCAAGCGCTTTGACGAGCGCATCGGGATCGGTCGAGTTCGCCCGCTTAATCGCGTCCGCCAATACAAGCAAGGAGTCGGCGGCCTGATAGAGAAGGCGATTCGGCTGTGCTCCGGTCTTCTTGGTGTAGGCATCGCCGATCGTCTTGGCGAGTTCGGGCGCTTTCATCTTCGGATGATAGAGGCCGAAGACGAGCAGGTCCTTGCCGGCTTCCTTGATGTTTTGCCAGAAGTCGGGGTAATCGGCGAGACCCGATGCATCGTAAAACCATGTCTTCGCGGTTGGCGCGACACCCTGCTCATAGACCTGATTCATCATGATGTAGGCAGCCGGCGGCAGCATCACGTCGACGACCACGTCGGGCGGATCCGATCGCAGCGGCAATATCGCGGGCAAATAGTCTTTCGCCGCCCGATCGAGCGTATCGGACCGGTAGGAAATCTCCGGCGCAACCGCTTTCAGCTGCTCGCCGATGCCTTTGGCCAAGCCGATGCCATAATCGGTATTCTCGGCGAAGGCGACAACCTTCTTGGCGCCGAGCTTCTTGATGCTATCGGCCGCTGCCATTGCGACCCGGCGATTGTAGTTGTTGGGATTGAAGACTTCCGGGTAGCCCTTCTCCCGGATCGCATCGGCCCACCCGTTCGTGTTGATGTAGGGGATGTGATAGCGGTGCGCGACTTCCATCCCGGCTAGCACGTTTGACGATTGGTGCTCGCCGACTATGCCGACCACCTTGTCGCGCGTGATCAGCTTCTCGACCGCAGCGCGGGCCTTTTCCGGCAAGCCTTGCGTGTCCTCGACCACGAGCTCGATCCGGCGGCCGTTCACGCCGCCTTGGTCGTTCAGCATCTTGGCGGCCACCTCGAGCCCGTCCTTCACCTGCGTGCCCTGGACGACCGAACCGGGCGGGGATTGCGTCACCGTGACGCCGACCTTAATCGGATCGGCGGCGTAGGCGCTGCCGATCAGGGAAGCGGAAAGCGTGAAGGCGGCGATCGCCAGATGGGACGCATATCTCATTGAACTTCGGCTCCAATTCTGAAGGCGGCTGACCTTAATTGCGCGCCGCGTGCGCGCAAGCGCCGATTATTGCATTCGGCCGGGCTGGATGCTCTGATACCTTCGCAGAACGGCGCGTGGAAGCGCCGCGCAGAACGAAAGGGGAGCCGGGCATGAGGAGCATCCTCGTTCCTGTCGCTGATCACGCGCATACCGATGCGGTCTTCGAGGCGGCGCTGATGCTGGCGCGCCGATTCGACTCCTATGTCGAGGGGCTTGCCATCGGGCCCGATCTCTCCGGTCTCGCCGGATTCGAAATCCCGATGGGCGGGCCAATGCCCGACGAGACGATGTGGCGCGATCTCGCCGAGCAGGCGCGCGAGCAATTCGAGACCTTCATGAGCGCGCATCTGCCGCGGACCGGCGCGCCCCGCACCGGCGCCTTTGCCTGGTCCGCGCAAAAGCTCGTCGGCGATCTCAGCCTCGGCAGCTACGGGCGCGTGTTCGATATCATCGTGCTCGGGCGCCCTGGGTCGGCGCCGAACGCGCCGCGCATGGCGACATTCGAAGCGGCGCTGTTCGAGAGCGGCCGGCCCGTCCTGGTCGTGCCGCAGCGCGTCGGCCAAACGCTCGGAGACAACGTGGTGATCGCTTGGAATGGATCGACCGAGACCGCGCGGACGATTGCGCTGGCTATGCCGATCCTCGAGAAAGCCCGCCGCCTGACCGTGCTCACCGTCGAAGCCGACATGGTGCCCGGACCGTCGGGCCAGCAACTTGCGCAGGCGCTGGCGATCGAAGGCCTCGCCGTCGAGCACAAGCATGTGACCGACCGCAGCCGCAGTGCCGGTGAAGTGATCCTTACGACCGCCGCTTCGCTCGGCGCGGATTTTTTGGTGAAGGGCGCGTATACCCAGAGTCGTCTGCGCCAGATGATCTTCGGCGGCCAGACGCGGCATATCCTGGCTGAGGCAAACCTCCCTGTCCTGTTCGCATGCTGAATGACGGCGCTCCGGCGCCGCGGCAGGAGAGCAACGCCTCGAAATCGGATAGCGAAGCACCCGCGCCATCGCCGCGGAGCCTCTTCTTCGCGGTCTTTCCTTCCATCATGCTGCCGATGTTCTTGGCGGTGGTCGATCAGACGATCGTCGCCACCGCGCTGCCGAGCATCGCCGCCTCGCTTGGGGACGTCGAACGCATTTCCTGGATCGTTATCGCCTATTTGATTGCCGGAACGGTGGCCGCGCCGGTCTACGGCTATTACGGCGATCTCCACGGGCGTCGGAAGATGATGTTCGTCGCGCTCTCCGTCTTCATTGTTGCGTCATGTCTGTGCGCGGCGGCGCAGTCGATGCTGACGCTCATCCTCGCGCGCGTCGCGCAGGGGCTCGGCGGCGGCGGGCTGATGACGCTGTCACAGGCGTTGATCGGCGAGACGGTGCCGCCGCGCGAGCGGGCGCGCTACCAGGGCTATCTTGCCGCCGTGGTCGTCTGCTCGAGCACGTTCGGCCCGGTGGCGGGTGGACTGCTCACACAGAGCCTCGGCTGGCGCTCGGTTTTCTTCGTCAACGTTCCGCTTGGCGCGATCGCGATCCTGCTCGCGCGCAGGCTGCCATCGAAGAAAGGCACGCGGGATCGTCCACGCTTCGATATGGTTGGGCTCGCGCTGTTTGTTTGTTTCGCGGTGCCGCTGCTCATCGGACTGGAACGGCTGCAGGCATTCGATCGCAGCGCATTCCTTATCGCAGCGCTCTCTGCCGTGATCGGCATCGTCTCGCTGCGATTGCTTCTGAAGCATCAAAGCCGCACGCCCAATCCGCTATTTCCGGTCGGCCTCCTGAGGCGTCCGGAGATTTGGCGCAGCGACGGAATGGCCGCGCTGCATGGCGCTGCGCTTGTCTCGCTGATCACGTTTTTACCGCTTTACCTGCGCGTCGTGCAGGGAACATCGGCAACGCAGACGGGCCTGCTTTTGCTGCCGCTCACTGCGGGAATCGGTTTCGGCTCGATGATTACCGGACAGATCGTCAGCCGCACGGGCCGCACCATGATCGTCTCGACCATCGGGCTGACCGTGGTGACGTTGCTACTTCTCGCGCAGGCCGCATTCGCGGTCTACATGACCGCGCTTGAACTTACGGCGCTCTGGGGCGTCACGGCGCTTTTCATGGGCAGCGTTATGGGCGTCGTGCAGGTCACTGTGCAGAACGCCGCCGGCCGCGAACGGCTCGGTGCTGCTGCGGCCTCGGTGCAATTGTCGCGGTCTGTGGGCGCATCCTTCGGAACCGCCCTGATCGGCATGATCCTCTTCGTGACCCTTGCGATCATGGACCCGGATGGAGCGCAGGCTTTCATCACGATGGTAGAGCAGGGCGCATCGGCCTTGGACGCGTTGCCGGCCGGGCGACAGGCCATCGTGCAGACGGAGATCGCGCAAGCCTTCCGCGCCGCTTTCCTGACGATCGCCGGGTTTACCACGGGGGCCGGGCTCCTCGCCCTGACCAATCCTGCGAAACGGCTGGTTTAGACGCCGAGATAGGCCTGCCGTACGGAATCCTCGGCGGCGATTTCGGCGCTCGTGCCGGAGCGTACGATGTGCCCGTGTTCCATCACATAAACACGATTGGCGATACCAAGCGCGGAGCGCGCGTCCTGCTCGACAAGCAGCACCGCTGTGCCCGATTGCTGAATGGCGCGGATCGAATCGAAGATTTGCATTTTGAGCCGGTGCGCGATGCCAACGGAGGGCTCATCGAGCAGAAGCAGGCGGGGTCGCCCCATCAGCGCGCGGCCGATCGCCACCATCTGCTGCTCGCCGCCCGACAAGGTGCTCGCCTGCTGACCGGCGCGCTCGCGCAGCACGCCGAACAGTGCATAGACGCGTTCGAGATCGGCGGCGATTCCGGCGCGATCGTCGCGCAAGTAGGCGCCGAGCTGCAGGTTCTTCAGCACTGTCAATTCCGGAAACAACC
>Ga0136846_1218284_pt1 | contig 17304 bp, 8 predicted proteins | sample HopSoiMetagenom2_FD_96841 | JGI IMG/M metagenome (GOLD analysis project Ga0136846, IMG submission 96841) | Grasslands soil microbial communities from Hopland, California, USA - 2 Assembly 2016 (version 4) | ecosystem: Environmental > Terrestrial > Soil > Grasslands | place: USA: Hopland...
ATCTTCTTGTGAAACGCGCCAGGCTATTGCCGCTGAAGGAAAAAACGCAAACTTATGATTTTCACCAAACACTGATGCTCCGTCATACCGGCCCGTTGCGGTAAACAAATATTTGTCTGCCAAAGAGTATACTACTCTACCAAAATACGAATTGGTTTGCTTTTTGTAAGCAGCAGACGTTGGCGGATTAGCAATATTTGCAGCACCTAAATTATTAAATAAAAAATAACTGCTATCAAAACCACTAACGCCGTCCGCAAACGTTTCATCAGAAGTTTGTGACCACTCTGCACCCAGCGTTGCGTTAATTTTGTGAATTCGGCCGAACGTGTTATTGTAAGTAAAATAACTTGAACTTTGCCAATACAGGTTTTGATCGGTGCTTATAGACGCGTTAATACCATTATATTGACCTCTGTCCAGTAGATCAGAACTATAAGCAAAATTATTTTTACTTGAATTCACCTGACCTGACAGACTCGTTTTGAAACTCAGGTTGGGAGAAAGAATAGCCTCCAAATAAGTGTTAGCGAAAGTAAGCGTTCGGTGGGTTAGGTTAAGGTCATTAGTAGCGTCTGCAACAGGATTGGCCGGAGTACTTTCACCTAACAGATGCATACCATCGGATCCCCATTTTCCGTTAGGTAGTTTTACAGGAATATAAGGCAAAGATTCCAAAGCCATCCTCTGTACACCATAGCCAAACCCATCATTAGTTTTTGATAAATTGTAAATTCCGGACACATTTAATCCGGCATTAAGCCACTTGTTTATTTTTGAGTCGATATTTATCCGGGCAGAATATTTCTTATTATAGGTAAATAATGACAATGGCTTATCATTTTGAAAACCAACAGCTAAGTTAAACTTAGAAGCCTCAGTTTCACCACTTACAGACAAATTATGATTCTGTGAAAATGTTGGTTTATACACTTCTTTCTGCCAGTCGGTATTGTATTTTGGTGTATTGTCCGCATTAAACAAATCCGGTTCCAGTTGCCCAAAATTTGGATAAGGCACGCCTGAATTTGCATAGGCTTGTTTCTCCATTGCCTGGTATTGGGTTGAATTCAACACAGGGATCTCCCTTTGTAAGCTATTAAAACCGCCCACACCATTGTAACTTAAAGTGGTGGGTTTATTATAATTACCTTGTTTGGTGGTAATTATAATTACACCCCCAGAACCACGTGCACCATAAATTGCAGATGCTGAGGCATCCTTCAGTACATCAATTTTTTCTATATCATTTGGGTTTATCGCGCTGTAGTCAGCCCCGATAACACCGTCAATAACAAATAAAGGATTATTGGACGCGTTAATAGAATTAAAGCCCCTGATATTGATCCTATAATCACCTGTTTTGCCCGAATTTTGAGTAATGTTTACTCCGGGTACCTGACCTTGTAATGCGCCAATGGCATCAGGTGACGATCTTTCCGTGATTGCTCTGCTATTAACTGAACCGATAGATCCTGTGACATCTATTTTACGTTGTGTACCATAGCCTACAACTACAACTTCTTTCAAAGACGAAGACTCCTTTAATACTATTGCAGAAGAGAAAGTCTTGGAAGCAATATCAACTTCCATTGCCTCATAGCCGATGTAAGTAACTGTTAAAACAGTTTTCCCGGCCGGTAGTTTAATTGTAAATGCGCCATATTTATCAGTTAACGTACCGGTATTTGTCCCGTTCACCCTTACTGATGCTGCTACCAGAGGTGTTCCCCGTGAATCCTTTACTGATCCTGAAATGGCTTGCTGGGCGAAAGCCTGTTGAATGCCTCCTAAAAGACAAAGCAATATAACTACAAGCCTCATTCGGGTTCCCATCCCTACATTTGTGTTATATTTTTGTAAAAAAAGTCTCATAAAATTGGTTTATAATTGGTTTATAATTAGTTAGGTAAAAAGTTCAATCCTTTTGATCACGGAGTTATGGCGGATGCTTTAAGCAAACATCACACTTTTCTATATAGTAATGTATGAACATATTGATCAAAACCAAAACCGCCCTACTCGAAGGACAGCATTACAATAAATTTTTTATTTAGATTTATAATTATGTACAAACATATAAACATTTTCCTATATTGCAAATAAATCTAAAAAAAACCTTACCGCTATACAACGGGCTATTATCTTTAATTAATGTACCAACATATAACTGTCCCTTTTTTTTTATACTTGCATATAATTAGTTAAATGAAATACTCTATCGACCATAAAAGCCCTATTCCGCTGCATGTACAAGCTGAAACGCTTTTAAGAAAATTAATTGAAGCTGAAGAATATCAAAACGGAAAGACAATTCCCAATGAGGTTGAACTGGCAAAACAATTAGCAATATCGCGCACCACTTTAAGGCAGGCTATAAATAAATTAGTTTTTGAAGGACTTCTGATCCGTAAAAAAAGATTTGGGACCAAGGTTGCAAAAGGAACTGTTAGCTCCCGGTCTAACAACTGGCTGAGCTTTTCACAGGAAATGAAATTGAGAGATGTCACTATTAAAAGTTTCGAACTTCATGTTACCTGGGTATATCCGGATGAAACCCTGGCAAACTTCTTTGAAATAAAAACAGATCGCAAAATATTGAAAATGGAAAAGGTAAGGGGGAAACCGCTTGAGCCATTCGTTTATTTCGTTTCCTATTTTCATCCGCGTATCGGTTTAACCGGCGATGAGGATTTCACACGTCCTCTATATGAAATATTAGAGCACGACTACTCCGTAATTGCCACTTTATCTAAAGAAGAAATAACCGCGGTGCCTGCAGATGAATTTATTGCCGATAAACTTAAAATGGAAATCAGTACCCCGGTCCTGTTTAGAAAACGATTGGTATTTGACCAGGCAGAAAGACAAATTGAATATAACCTTGGGTATTACAAAGGAGATAGTTTTGTGTATACAGTAGAAAGTTCAAGATAGGGAAGTTAAAATCTTCACTTCTCATCATTCTGTGTACTTGTTAGTCAAGTAGGCCGGCAATCACTGATATTCAAGAATAGCTTTTTTCGGGCACAAAATCTCATTTATAAAATAAAAGATGAGACATAAACAAAAGATCATTTTATAGCGCAATTCTTTGTAAATATTGAAAACGAACATGAAAAACATATTTATAACTACTGCCTTAATAATTGGCATTGCTATTAAAGTAGTAGCTCAACAAGGACCAGAATTGGCAGCCCAAATTATGGCAGACAAAAAACTGGATACTGTATACAAAAAAGCTACAGAGCTATTAAGTAAGGGTTTTAATGCGGGTGATGGGTATCCCCAGGTTTGGATACGTGATTTTAACACTTTTATCGAAACGTCTTGCAAAGTTTACGATCGCGATAGTATCAGGGCAAATCTGCTTACCTTTCTAAGGCTTCAGCAACCTAATGGCGAGATTGTGGATGGATATGTATTGAAAGGCCATGTAACCTGGAATGACCCTAATATTTATACCTCTCCTAATGACGTATCCCATGTGGGTTTTAAGAATACTGTTGAAACAGATCAGGAAACCTCACTGATACAAGCGATAGCTAAATACATCAGTTTAACAGGCGACAGTTCAATTTTGCACGAAATGATAGCGGGAAAAACCGCCCTACAAAGATTGGAACTATCCATTGCCTATTTACTAAAGAACCGTTACTCCAACAAATATCATCTTTTAACAGGAGCTACAACGCAAGATTGGGGAGACGTGCAGATTGAAGGTGGTGCAGTTGTTGATATTGATGAAAACACCCATTGGGCTGTTGACATATATGATAACGCCATGTTTGTTACAGCCCTCAATGATATGACCAATTTTTATAAAAAAGGAATTGAACGGCAAAAGTGGCAGCAGCTAAAAGCCATTACAGTCAACTCGATCAGAAAACATCTTTGGGATGCAAAAAAACATAAATTTATTCCGCATTTATATCTTGACAAATCACCTTTCCCGGCCAGTTTTAATGAAAACAAAATCTACTTCCATGGTGGAACAGCGGTAGCAATTGAAGCAGAAATTTTATCAAAAAACGAAATTTTGCTTGTTAATCAAGACATGTTGCGTAACGTTAAATTATCCGGTGCCCCTTCAATTGGCTTAACACTTTACCCAATCTACCCGGATCATATTTACAAAAACTCATCAGCTTCAAAACCATACATTTATCAAAACGGAGGAGACTGGACCTGGTTTGGTGCAAGAATGATCCAGCAGCTTATAAGCCATGGCTATATCAAAGAGGCGTATGAAGAATTACAACCAATGCTTGACAGAACGATCAAAGACCATGGTTTTTATGAATGGTATGGCGTTGACGGCACGCCGAATGGTTCTGCAGCCTTCAAAGGTGCAGCGGGCGTATTAGCAAAAGCTATAGATCAATTAAAAGACTGGGCAAAACATAATTAACCAGCGCATACATTATCCCGTAACTATAAATTATATAAAGTCCATTAAATATTTACAACTAATTTATCCAAATTCTTACGCAAATCATTTTCGATTTTGACGTTGTCATGGAAATCGCGTTTAAAATAATCCGATCTGTTTTACCAATCTAATACCGAAAAATTTCTACACAAATGCTTTGCATGCCCTCCACAATTAACCGAATTACACGAATTGAATCAATTTAAGATTCGTGTAATTCGGTTAATACGCAAAAATTAGTGTGAAAATTTTTCATTTTATCGTTTTCAATCTGCATGTGGTTAAAGGCGATTTTCCTGTTGAAGTTATGCATAAACGTTTCAAACTTTATAATTCTATCTTCCAGATTTTGGATGTGACTGGGTGCGTAATTTTCTTTCTTATGTACCGCCAAACCCATTCAATTGGATTCAGATCGGGAGCGTATGGAAGCGATATCTTCAAACACATATTATTAATACTGTTTATACATGCCACTATCAAAACAATTTAGCAAGTTATTAAGTGACCATTGGCGGACACGTCAATGGTATATCGCTTTTAGTTTGTTTGATTGGCCGCTGTTCTCCATGTGTATATGTTTTTGATAGCAGGAATCTTTTTCAGATTAATAACAGATGCATTGGTTATCCCGGTTTCATTTAAATTAACCGATTCAAGATGTTTTAGCGACGACAAACTATTAACGACCTGATCAGTCAAAGGGTTCCGTTCTATCCTCAGCTTTTCAAGATTTGAAAATGATTTCAGAAACGAAAGATCGCTATCGGAAAAATTATTTGATGATAAATTAAGCCAGATGATGTTTTTAGCCAAAGGCAACATATCATCTCTAAAGTCAACAACTTTGATCCCTGATTTTGCCGGGAGTGTAACATCGAGCATTAGCGGATTTTTCAACATAAGCCGCACCATCAATCCCTTCTTTTTAAGCCGGCCGATCAGCGATGTATCAGCCACGGCCGGGATATCCGGGTTAATTACAGGGGTAAAGCTATGCGTATCTTCGGCCGCTGAAACAGGCCGCCCAATTCCCAGGTACATTGCTACCTGAGGCCTTATTGTATCAATATTTTTAAGTTCGGCCATTCTTTGCCCGCTTATCGCACCGACCTTTTCTATCCACCATTTTATAATTTTCACTTCAGATTTTGTGAGCGGTGTTTTACCGTCTTTAGGCATAAAATCCTTATTCTCCGGATCGAGCGTTATCCGTTTATACAATTCACTTTCATTTAGTTTCCCCGGCACTACTGCAGGTCCGGTTTTACCTCCTTTATAAAGCGCTTGTAACGATTCAATCGATAAATTCCCTTTTTGTTTTCCATCCTGATGACATTGCGCACATTTATTTTCAAGAATAGGCTGCACCACATCTTCAAATATCATCGCGTTATCCACGCTTACTGGCTTGTCCCGCACTTTTTTCATGAGGGTTTGCATCGTTAGGTAATCATTGCCATGTGTAAGGCTTGCACCCTGATGTCCGCTGTAGCTCATTAGCATAACAACACCTACCAGAATTATAGAAAATAATTTACCAGGGATCAACGCGCTTTTTTTTGAATGCCCGGTTGCTATGAAATATAAAATTCCCGCAATAAGGGCAACAGTGATACCCGAAAATTCATGGTGTCTTAATACATTTTGATCATAATCGCCCGATGTAGAGAGTACATAGCCAAAAACGCAGGCCAAAACAGCCGAAATAAAACCCAATAGCAATGCTATCGATACGGCAGGTTTTAAACTTTCGTATCTTTTAAAATAAGATAGAATATTAAAAATTGCAGCAAGCAATATAAACCCTATTGGCAAATGCACAATAAGCGGATGCAGATGACCTGAAAATGTACTAATGTTTAGCAGTATCATACACGCGTTAATTTCACAGGCGCGGTATGGTAAGCATTCCATTGGCATACGTACACATTTTTGTCTTCATCGACACAAACATCGTGGCCATGCTGAAAAACAGGATTAACCGACTGCAAAGTTTGTTGTAATACCCCGTTTTTATAAACCGGCGCGGCCCCACCCGGGTTAGATACCACTTTATCATTCGCATCCAACACTGTGACAAAGCCCGAATAATCAAAACGTTTACCTGCGGCATCTTTTGACCAACACACACCGGCATAAATATTTTGCTCATTGATTACCGCCCGGCAAACATACATGCCCGGCATATCAATGCGTTTTATGAATTTACCGTCAAGCGTAAACACTTTAAAACAGTTCTCTTCGCGGGAGGTGCATATCAGTGTTGGATTATTTTTATCGCGGATATCAACAGTTACGCCATGCGCGTTAATCAGATTATGGTCTTTATTGGTATTGTGATGCCCGCCAAAATGACGAATGTACTGCCCTTTACTATTGTACTGGATAATATAATCGGAGCCATAGCCGTCGGCCACGTAAATATCCCCATTAGGCGCTATCGCTGTTTCAGTTGGCTTAAATGGCTCATCGTCTTTATAAATGCCAATGGTACGAGGGTGGCCGATGGCAAATATTAGTTTACCATCAAGCGTGGTTTTTAGTACCTGGCCTGATTGTCCATAGCTATTCCCCGTTCTGTCTAAAGCCCATCCGCAATCAGTAAGTAGTAAAAAGTCTTCGTCCCCTTCTTTGCTGATGCTTAAACCATGCCCCCCCGGTAAAGCAGTACCCCAGTAATCCAACAGCTTGCCCGACTTGTCAAAGATCAGGATATTGTTGTGCGTGTGATCGCCAAGCATAATTAAGCGCCCTTTGCTATCCTGTACCATTTCATGGCAGTTGGCCAACGGCGTATTATTCACACTGATTTTTGCCCAGTTCTTATCTGCTTTGTAGGTAAAACCGCCATGTCCTATAGTGTGCTCATCTGGCTGTTTATCTTTATGTAAAATAGCAAAGCTTCGTATCGGCGAGGCTGCAACGGCTACCGATGCTAAGGTAGAATTGCGAATAAAATTTCTTCTTGAATTATCCATAGTTCTGTAATATCAGGTTAATATATTTTTTACAACTTTTCCTTCTACATCGGTAAGGCGAAAACGCCTGCCCTGGAATTTATAGGTGAGCCGTTCATGATCAATACCCATCAAATGCAACAGGGTAGCCTGAAAATCATGCACATGCACCGGGTCTTTTACAATATTATAGCTAAAATCGTCGGTTTCGCCAAAACTTATGCCGGGTTTTACGCCAGCACCAGCCATCCACATGGTGAAACAGCGGGGGTGATGATCGCGTCCGTAATCGTTCGCGGTAAGTTTTCCTTGTGAATATACGGTCCGGCCAAATTCACCGCCCCAAATTACCAGCGTATCTTCCAGCAACCCACGCTGTTTAAGGTCTTTAATCAGGGCGGCAGTTGCCTGGTCGGTAGCTTTGCATTGTTGGGCAATTCCTTTAGGCAAATTGCTATGCTGGTCCCAACCCTGGTGATAAAGCTGAACAAACTTTACATCTTTTTCAAGCAGTTTACGCGCCAGCAAACAATTAGCAGCGTAAGTACCAGGATCCCGGCTATCGGGGCCATACATTTCAAAAACCTCATCCGCTTCATCGGCCGTACTCATTACTTCAGGCACCGATGTTTGCATGCGGTAAGCCATTTCATACTGTGCTATTCTTGCTTCAATCTCCGGATCACCGTAAGCGCTATTTTGTAACTGGTTAAGCTTTGAAAGATAATCCAGCATTTCCTTCCTATCGGCTCCATCATAACCTTCCGGGTTATTTAGAAATAACACCGGATCTTTTCCCGAACCAAATTGCACTCCCTGATATTTAGACGGAAGAAAACCGTTACCCCATAGCCGTGAATACAAGGGCTGATCTTTTTGACCGTTTTTGGATACCAGCACTATAAAAGTAGGAAGGTTATTATTATCAGATCCTAATCCATAGCTTAACCATGAGCCTATTGATGGCCGGCCCGGAAGCTGGTTGCCCGTTTGAAAAAATGTAATCGCGGGGTCGTGGTTAATCTGTTCGGAATAAACTGACTTTAAAATACAAAGCTCGTCAACCACCTGTGCGGTATGCGGCAGCAGTTCACTCATCCAGGTTTGGCTTTGCCCGTGCTGGTTAAACTTAAAAAAAGATGGTACTACAGGCAGCGAACTCTGATTGGCACTCATCCCTGTAAGCCGCTGCCCTTTTCTAACCGAATCGGGCAGGTTTTGCCCGGCCATTGTTGCCAGTTTCGGCTTGTAATCAAATAACTCAAACTGGGACGGCCCACCGCTCATAAATAAATATACAACTCTTTTTGCCTTTGGCGCAAAGTGTGGGATCGCCCTTAAAATATCCTGTTCGGTACCACCCGTAGTACCAGCCAATGGCATCCCGGATTTACCAAAAAGACTTTTACCAAATAATGACCCCACCGCTATAGCCCCAAGTCCCATTGCGGTTTTGGTTAAAAATTCGCGCCGTTCCAACTTTTTATTTAGCTTATCAAATTCAGGGGTATTGAGCCTAAACTCTTCTTCGTGATGGTGATTTGACATAATATTTATCTTTTTGTAAGGGACGCATCAGAATTTAATATCGTGCTGGCAACAACTGTATTTGCGGTTAGTAAAGGAGTATCCAATTTTTTATCAATTTTATATTGACCGGTATTTAGCCAACCCTTTTGCTTTTCGGGATGCTTTTTGAACTTATTGATCTCAACCTGTTGAAGCATAAGTAGCAGATCCACTTCTTTTGGTAAGGGTTCCCTTCCTGTAAGTTTTCTATATGTATCGGTTATCGCCTTTCGCTGATCATTTATCATGGTCATTTGCCCGCCGAGCATCCTTGCGGCTTCAATAAAAGTTGGGTCGTTAAGCGTTACCAGCGCCTGTAACGGCGTATTGGTTTTTTGCCTGCGCATAGTGCAATAACTCCGTGACGGGGAATCAAATGTTGAAAGTGTTGGATTAGGAACCGATCTTTTCAGGATCACGTAAAGACTACGCCGATAGACCGCTTTGCCCGTATCGGGTGTGTAATGTGTATTATTTATTTCCCACATGCCTTCCGGTTGATATGGCTTTATACTTTTACCTCCTATTTGTGGATTCAATAATCCAGATGCAAAAAGAGCGTTATCCCTGATCATCTCCGCCGTCATCCGGTAAGCAGGCCCATGCGACAGGAAACGATTTTCGGGATCCGTTTCCGCTGCTTCCCGGGCGCGTGAATCCTGTCTATAGGTAGCCGACATAACGATCATCTTGTTCAACGCCTTAACATTCCACCCTGATTCTATAAATGTGACAGCCAGCCAATCAAGCAGTTCCTGGTGGGATGGCATTTCTCCCTGGTTGCCAAAATCTTCGGAAGTTTTCACAAGCCCAACACCAAAAAAGTTTTGCCAAAACCGGTTTACTGCTACCCTTGCAACCAACGGGTTATCGGCATTTGTTACCCACTGCGCCAATCCATATCTATTTTTGGGCAAATCTTTTGGGTAAGGCAACAAAGCCTCGGGGGTGTTAGGGAAAACTTGTTCACCTGGCATATCATAGTTACCCCTTTTTAGAAGGAACGATTTTTTTGGTTTTGGCATCTCCTGCATTACCATAAGCTCATCAATGTTTTCTGTTGAATCTGATAGGGCGGTCCGGAATGCTTTTAATTTCTCCCTCTCCGCTTTTATAACGGGGTCAACTGTTGCTAAATAGTAGCTTTTTAATGTGTTTTTTTCAGCCGCCGACAAAGTAGGCATATCCTTTGTGATGATTTGTCGCCAGCTTGCTTTTTGTGCAAGAATTTCAACTTCAAATGGGGTTAGTGTTCTGTTGTAAACTGCAATATCAGCAACTTTTCCGCCTTTAAAGCCACGCCCGCGCTCCCAGGCTCCAATTTGCAGGCCGGGCTGCGTTCCATTAATAAAGAGAATATCTTTAGTAAGCTGATCCATAGTGGTCTCCATCTTCATTTCTGTTCCGTCAAGATACAGCTTAAGGCCTGCGGCCCTTGAAGACCCATCATAGGTAATGGTAAGCTGTACCCATCTATCACGCGGTACATCAGCTATACTTACTTTAGTAATAGCATTTGATGGCCCGGTATGAGCCATGTTTAATTCTATTTTATTATTCTTCAAATACAAATGATAGCCCCTGAAATTATACAGGCGCTCGGCAGCGCTTTTATGAAGAATGACGCCCTCTGTAAGCTGTTTGGGAATATTCACCCAAATACCTATGCTAAACGGGTCTGATTTTCTGAAAACCCCAACCTTTTTCAAATCAAGCCATGTGTCGCCATTCATTTGCAATGCTTTTGCATTGCCTTTATTTATAAATACCGGCGGATCGCCAACCTGGCCGGCCTCGCGCTCCATTGCGCCCACATCCTTTTTATTAATGGAACTAACCAAATTATTATCAAAGGTGTAATATGCCTGTAAACCATCACCCGGCATCTTATCGGCAAGAAGCTTTTTATAGCCACCGCCATTTATCCACTTTTCAAAGCTTGAACTGGCTTTATTTTCCGTTTGTACTATAGTTTGCTGCTCATCCGCAATGTTGTTATTGATAAACTGTAAGATCTTTTCCTTTTGTTTAGTAGGCAGCATCAATGTGGGTGTAGGTAACGCGCCGTCAAGAGAAATTTGACCCGCTTCCTTTACATTATTAAAAAAGCTAAAAAGCTGATAATAGTTTTTTTGTGAAATAGGATCGAACTTATGATCATGGCATTTGGCACAGCCTACCGATAAGCCCAATACCGCGCTTCCAAATGTATTGGCGCGGTCCATCACGTATTCTGTTTGAAACTCTTCTTCAATAATCCCGCCTTCCATATTTTGTGGATGATTACGGTTAAATGCAGTGGCAATAATCATATCGCGGGTGGGGTGCGGCATTAAATCGCCTGCCAATTGCCATTGTAAGAATTTGTCATAGGGCAAATTGGAATTGAAAGCTCTTATTACCCAATCACGATACGGTGACATATCCCTCAACTTGTCAATGGTGTACCCGTGCGAATCGGCATAACGTGCTACATCCAGCCAATCAACGGCCATTTTTTCACCATAATGCGGGGTGTTTAATAAACGGTCGACCTGTTTTTCGTAAGCATCTTTTGAATTGTCCTTTAAGAAATTATCTATTTCATTCAGCGTCGGCGGCAGGCCGGTCAAATCCAGCGAAAGACGCCTCAACAGCAATTCCTTACCCGCTTGCCCCGAAGGATGAAGTTTTTTTTGCTGCAGCTTAGCCAGAACAAAATTGTCAATCGGGTTATTAATAGTCCAGCCGTTTTCTTCAATATCAGGTACCTGGGGTTTTACAGGCTTTACAAAAGCCCAGTGAGGTTTATAAACAGCCCCATCTTCTATCCATTTTATTAAGATCGCTTTTTCTGTTGCCGTTAAAGTGTGATGAGATTCGGGAGAAGGCATTCTATATTTAGGATCATCAGAGAGAATACGGTGAAAAAGTTCGCTCCCCGTCAAATCTCCCGGATCGATAGCCACTTTCCCTTTATCTTCCGGCAGTTCGGCATATGCAAATTGCGCGATATCCAACCGCAAGCCGGCTTTTTGCTTTGCTTTATCGGGCCCATGGCATGCAAAACATTTGTCGGATAAAATTGGCTTAACATCGGTATTGTAATCCGGAGATTTCGGCAAAGCATCATATGCTTGTTTTACATCGGATGGTAATTCAACGGATGGCGAATGAAAGTAAATAATTACTACCATTACCAACGCAATACACAGCAATGTTAATGCAAGTCGTCTCATGTTTTGTTAATATGTTATAACCCTTAAGGATATCTTCTCAACAAACATCCTAAGGATGGCTGCTTCATATAACTTATTACTTAATTTAAAAGAGCCAAATTATCTATGTACTAATGTATAAACATGATTGTAAATAAACAACATTACCTGTCGAAATTATTCGGGAAATTTGTATGCCAATGACTATTAAGCGCCCATGAATATATTGTTGAGCTTAATGGCAGGTCTAAATCCACTCAGGTGAATGAAAGGCTCCTCCTATGATAACTTTTTCGTCGCAATATACTCAACGTTCTGAAACCACATTAACACCTTTTGGGCCTGCTTTAAGTGTAAATTCCTTACCTGCGTAATGAATATTACAGAGTTCTCCTGAAAATGGACGTGGTGTAGATGAATCAACAAGAACATGCGCGTTGCCGGCCTGAGGAACAAAGCCGAAGAAGGTTGTTATCACAACATCGCTAAAGGCCACACCGCTGATACATTCTTTCATGCAACCTTGTCTTGCTGCAATACGTACGGGGGCATCATATTCCGTGCGGTTAGGTCCAAAAAACTCACGGGCCTGGGCAAAAGGTCCTTCGCTTGTAACCGCCGCCGTACGACAATAGAACTTATAGGCGCTATCGGGATCGCCCAGGTTCCACATGGTATTAACCGTTAGCGGAACCCAACCGTCATAAGCTCCCATCGGCCCATGATCCGGCCGGTCTGAATTAATGGCCGCGGCATCCTTTAAGCTCATGGCACGCATCCAATCACGGGTAAATAGTTCATGCTTAACAAAGGAGATCATCTCAGATTTTTGCGTTGCGGATAAATCGCCTTTCAAAGCGTTGCCGGTGTAAATGAAATCAACACAATGGCGTAGTTCTACCTGTTTGCCATTTAACTGCCAGGCATTCCAAACTCCGGCACCCGGCTTATAAAGTGACATCACTTTAGGAAGTAAATTGGCGGCTTTTATTTCAAGTTCTTTCGCACGTGCCCCGTTATTATGCAACATGTACCATTTTGCCGTTTGCCTCATCATCCAAATATCCTGCGCGTTACAGGATGATACGCAATTAATATAAGCCGGCGCACATTCCAGAAGGTTGTTATTTTCACCGTAATTGGCCAATCCGTCATGTCCTTTTGGAAGAGTTTCCCAATCAGTAGCAAGTGCATCCAGGGTTTCTATAACGCTCCTGCCGTTTCCCAGTTTTTCATCGAGGAATGCATGATCATTTGTCACACGCAGGTACTCATCTATCGTTTTAAAAACAGTGCATGCATTGAAGGCATAACCATTAATATGATTGTAACGGGTTGTATCAAACCCTTTAACGTTCCGTAAATCAAGCGCGTACCCGCTGGCCTGTCCAGTCCGCGGGTTTTGCACCAGCCAGCGGCGCAGCGTTGCCTTCATACCGGCAGGTTCAAGCAGTGCCCATGTGGTTGCCTGCATCGATGCATCCCAATAATACTGGGTGCCGTCTTCACGCTCACCACTGGTGATAAAAGAGCGTTTATGGACCGGAAACTGAGTACGTTCTAAAGCCAGCATTGTCCATACGCCAACATAGTAGTTACGCTTTAGCGCTATGTCATTGCTCTTTAAAATGGGTAAATGTCCGGAAAAATGTTTATTCCCCGGTGTGAAGGCATCGGCCCAGCGATTCTCCCAATTTGTTTTACAATCATCAAAAAAGGAGTTGAACTTGGCAACCCATTTAGTGACATTGGCATCGGTTTGAGTGCTTTGTGTGGAAACTTCGTCCCCTGCCGCAAATTCAATCCGTTCGGAGCCGCCACTGGGAAGCTCTACCACCCAGCGCCAAACAACAGTATCTTTTTCAACCGACACGGCACCGGGCTTCCTTGCCGGCCGCACAACAGAGATTACGCCGGGCCGTTGAGTTCCATTAGAAACACCAATGCCATCGGCCATAAGTTTACCCGGCACGCGAAGAGCAAGTGTGATGCGCCGCTGAAGTACAGTTGTATTGGTTGCAGTAATACGGCACATTACATTTCTTGACTCATTGAGCATGCGTGTATCTGTTTCGACGGCTGTGCCATTGCAATACTGATTGCGGCGAAGGGCCTTATAAGGAAAACAGCGGGTTTCCATTGCTTGATATTCCTGCCCATCTACGGTCAATCTCACCATAGGATGTCCTTTTTTCCAGGGGTACAAGCCGCCCGGATAATAGAAGTAGGAGGTCAAATCCCGGTTAACTACCAACATGTGATTGAAGTTATGAACGGCCGGCATATTTTCAACCTGAGCCATTGGGAGCCAGTTGCCAGCCAGATTATCAAGCGTTGGAATACCTAATACTTCGGCGCGCCTTGAGGAAGAACCTGAAATAACGCTATTAGGCCGATTTTGCAAACCCGAGACCGAAAGTGCACTAAGAATAGAAGAAACAATAATGAAGTAAGCTGTATAAAGTTGTGTTTTCATTATAAAATAATTTCAAGCTCAAGAATCAGGCTTGGATAGCAGGCACACATTTTTTAATTTGCTGCAGTATCATAATTTATAAGCCCGTTCTAAAGTCGCCTGGTTCGCTTTACGATTTAAATACGTGTTGGTCTATTTATTTACATTGGCCTGTTTTTATTTCAAAAAACGTCCCGGCATAGCCGGGACTATAATCAACCCAATCTCAGGATCTCATCCCTGAAATACTTTTGACTACAACACTATTCTTTATTTCCATAAGAAAACCCCACAAACATTTTCAATTGATTTGATTAATGGGTAGTTGAATAAATGTTATATAATTTATGAGCATATGAAGCTGTATAGAACTTATATGTTTTATTTTGAAGCCTTTGGCTTATTTATTTTATCATCTGAATAAGCTGTCTTCCAAAAAGTTTCGATCATTTCCAACGATTTACCTTTGGTTTCAGGTATCAATTTCCAGGTAATCCACAACGCTGGTGAACAAGACAACGCGAACAACCAAAATGTCCATGAAGAGCCAAGGCCTTCCAGCATTACCGGGGTTAGCTGGCCAACCAAAAAGTTTCCTATCCACAATGAAAGTGTGGCCAGCGCCATTGCCTTCCCTCTAATAGCATTCGGAAATATCTCGCCTACCACAACCCAGCAAACCGGCCCAAATGAGAAAGAAAAGCAAGCGGTGAAAGCAATAATGAAAATTAATATCCATGGACCAGATGTAATGTTTAAGGCAAACAGCGCGCCGATGACAAGTAATGCTATTATGGCACCCGCTATCCCGGCAAACAACAGCGGCCTGCGCCCCCATTTATCAATTGTAAAAATGGCCACAAACGTAAACACAACATTGACCAGCCCTATCGTTACCTGGCCGCCCAAAGCATTATTGAGCGTAAAACCCGCCTGTTCCAATATTTTTGGTCCATAATAAATAACCGCGTTAATACCGCACACCTGTGACATAAATGGCAATAACAAACCAATTAAAAGGGCTCTGCGATAAACCGGCTTAAATAACTCTGTCAATGATCCTTGTGAATCCTCGTCGCCTGATGCTTTAAAGGCCTCTACTTCATTTGTTGCAGCAGCGGCACCATCAATTTTTATTAAAATATCTTTTGCCTTTTCTTCTTCACCCTTTAATAGCAACCACCGTGGCGATTCGGGCACCAGGAATAACGAAATAAGGAATATAGCAGCAGGTAAAGCACCCAAACCAAGCATGGCCCGCCATACTTCGGCAGAAAAGACCTGATGCATAGCATTACTGCCAAACGAATCGCCCGTGTGATTGAGCAGGTAAGCGTTTGAGAAATAAGCAAGCACTATGCCGATAGTTAAAGCCAATTGATATAATGAAACCATCATACCGCGAAAGCGCGAAGGTGAAAATTCAGAGATATATAAAGGTGATACCATTGACGCCACACCTATCCCCAAACCACCTATCAGCCTGAATATTACCAATACGTTGAACGATCCGGAAAACATACAGCCTAATGCCGAAGCAAGAAACAAAACCGCGGAGAGGATCAACACAATTTTGCGGCCATATTTATCGCTTAATTTACCGGAAAGGCTTACACCTATAATACAGCCAAGTAAAGCACAACTAACAAACCAGCCTTCGTAATTGGCATCAAGGTTAAAATCATGTTTTACCAAACTAACCGTGCCGGAAATTACGGCTGTGTCAAACCCGAATAAAAAGCCGCCAAGGGCAGCCACCACGCAAACCAGGTACAGGTAAGTATTGCTTTTTTTTGTTAAGGTATTTATTGCTGTTGTGCTCATCGGATTATTTTAAAAATGCTTTAATTACTTTTGCCTTACTTTTGCCAAGGTTGATAACCTTATAACTGTTCGCCGCTGCCGGAACTACAAATGTTTCGGCATAAGCAAATACCTGGCTTGATCCGTCTGCCGTTTCTATAAGTATTGATCCGCCTTCAACCAGCATCATCACATGGCAGCAATTATCTGTTGCTATCTTTATCTCACTATCAAAATCGATACGGTGTACGTCATAAAAATGATCGGCGTGGGTTGGTAAATGAATGAGTTCCCAATCTTTACCCGTTTCTAAAACTTTCGGAACCGAGATCAGCTCGTCCTGTACCTGTTTTCCTTTGCGCTCAAAATTTAAATTGTTAAAGGCGTGATCGATGTTGATAGGGCGCGGGTTGCCGTCAAGGTCAAGCCTGAGCCAATCATACATTTTAAAGGTAAAGATGTATGGAGTGGCGCTTATTTCAAGTACCAGGTTGCCGGCGCCGGCGCTATGTACCGTGCCATTAGGAATCAAAAACAGATCATGCTTTTTTGCAGAATGTGATTGTACATAATCAGTTATGTTTACTTCCGTGCCTTCGTCCTGGCTTTTCTCTAATTCTTTTCTGAAGGTTTCAGGATCGATATTTTCCTGGAAGCCTAAGTACACGTTGGCATTCTTTTCGCAATCCAGTATGTAATAGGTTTCATCCTGGGTAATTGTTTCTCCAAACGTTTCCTGTATGTATTTTAGTTTTGGATGGCATTGGATAGATAGATTGCCGCCATCATATGTATCTAAAAAATCAAATCTTATCGGAAATTCATCACCAAATTGTGCCGCATGTTTGCCCAGTACCTGCTCCTGATTGTGGAACATCAAAAAATCAA
>Ga0136846_1216062_pt1 | contig 17303 bp, 15 predicted proteins | sample HopSoiMetagenom2_FD_96841 | JGI IMG/M metagenome (GOLD analysis project Ga0136846, IMG submission 96841) | Grasslands soil microbial communities from Hopland, California, USA - 2 Assembly 2016 (version 4) | ecosystem: Environmental > Terrestrial > Soil > Grasslands | place: USA: Hopland...
CGACGTCACGACGATCGCGTCGGCGTCCGCCATCCAGTCGGCCTGGCGCTCCCAGTCGGTGAGGACCCGCCACGCCTCCTCGGCGCCGCACGGCAGGTCGATCGAGCGCTCGATCCTCATGCGAGCGAGCCGGCCGCCGCGACGAGCGCCCCATCGCGCACCAGGTCGACCGCCGCGTCGATGTCCGGCCCGAGCTCGCGATCGTGTTCGACGAACGGCACCCGCGCCCGGATCGCGTCGTGGACCGCCCGCGTCGCCGGGCCCGCCCCCAACGGCGCCCGCAGATCGAGCGCCTGGGCGGCGCCGAGCGCCTCGAGCGCCACCACGATCTCTGCGTTGTCGACGACCGCGCGCGCGTGCCGCGCCGCGGTCATCCCCATGCTCACGTGGTCCTCCTGCCCCGCGCTCGACGGGATCGAGTCGACGGATGCGGGGTGCGCCAGCGTCTTGCACTCCGAGACAAGCGACGCGGCCGTGTACTGCACGAGCATGAAGCCGCTGTTGAGCCCACTCTCCGGGACGAGGAACGGCGGGAGCCCGTTGGATCGGGTGGCGTCGAGCAAGCGATAGAGCCTGCGATCGCTGATGGAGGCGACCGACACGAGAGACAACGCGAGCGCGTCCAGCGCGACGGCGACGGGCATCCCGTGGAAGTTGCCGCCGCTGCGGACGTCGCCGCCGTCCAAGACGATCGGGTTGTCCGATACGGCGTTCACCTCGATCGCAAGCACCCGAGCGACGTGCGCCGCGGTATCGCGCGACGCGCCGTGCACCTGGGGCGTACAGCGCAGGGAGTAGGCGTCCTGCACCAGATGCGGTGAGTCGCGGTGCGACTCCCGGATGGGCGAGTCCCGGAGCAGCAGGCGGAGGTTCGCGGCCGACGCCGTCTGGCCGGGATGCGGTCGGAGCGCATGCAACCGCTCGTCGAACGCGGCGTCAGTCCCCAGCGACGCCTCGATCGTCATCGCGGCCACGACGTCGGCGGTGCGGAGGAGGCGTTCGGCGCGCGCGAGCGCGACGATCCCGATCGCGAGCATGCCCTGCGTCCCGTTCACGAGCGCGAGGCCCTCCTTCGCGCCGAGCTCGAGCGGTTCGAGACCGGCGCGCGATAGCGCGCCGGCGGACGGCTCCGCCCCGCCGTCGGTCAGGAGCCGGCCGAGGCCGAGCAGGGGCAGCGCGAGGCACGCGAGCGGCGCGAGGTCGCCCGATGCGCCCAGCGATCCCTGCTCGGGCACAGCGGGGATCAGGTCTCGGTTGAGCATCTCGACCATCCGCTCGACCACGTCCACGCGCACGCCGGAGTACCCGAGGGCGAGCACGTGCGCGCGGAGGGCGAGCATCGCACGCGCCTCGACGCGAGACAGGTCGGGTCCGACGGCGGTCGCGTGGGACATCACGATCCCGCGTTGGAGCGTCGCCGCCTGCGCCGGATCGATCCGCGTGTCCGCGAGCGCACCGAAGCCGGTCGTGACGCCGTACATCGTCGTCCCGTCGGCGACGGCGCGCTCGATCACGTCGCGCGACGCGCGGATGCGGCCGCGCGCGCCGCCGCCGAGGGCGACCGGCGCGCCGAGCGCGACCCGTTCGACGTCGTCGAGCGTGAGCGGTTCGCCGAGCGCGACCGGCTGCATCATCGAGGTCGAAGGCTACCCGCTGTGTCCGCGACGGTCCCCGCCGTTACCGGACCGTCCGCGCCTCGAGAACCTCTTCTCGGGTGCCGCCGTCGCCGGGGGTGACCCGGAGCGCGCGCGCCTCCGCCCGAGATCGCACCGCCTCGGCCAGCACACCGTCGACCAGATGCACGGCCGCGTAGTTGTCGCAGGCGAAGCCCGGCGGGAGCGTCCCGGACGCGACGAGCTCGAGCAGCGCCGGCCGGCGCGCCGGCTCGTTGCCGTAGTGGGGCGTGAACGACCCCGGCACGAACCCGAGGCCGTCGAGCAGCGGATCGGCGCGCCCGAGCCCGTACGAATCCGTCGTCGACGCCTCGAACCAGCAGTTGGCGCCCGCGCTCATGCCCGCCATCACGACGCCGGCGTCATAGGCCGAACGAAGCGCGCGGTCCACGCCGTGCGCGCGCCACACCGCCAGCATGCTCACGGTGTTGCCGCCCCCGACGTAGACGACATCCTGTTCGCCCAGGAACACCCCGACGTCGGCGACCTCCCGGTCGAACAGCCACAGGATCGTTGCGTCGAAGCCGGCCGGCGGGAACGCCTCCACGAACCGCTCCGAGGAGGGATGGTCGCCTGAGGCGGTCGGCACGAAGCAGATCCGTGGCCGCGAGGCGTCGGTGAGCTCCAGGACGGCTCGATCCAGCGCGGGGTCGTCCATCATCCAGCCGCCGCCGCCCATCGCCACGACGTGACCCAATCGTCCCCCTTCCGGGTGCTGTTGCGCCGCCCGCCGGGATGCTAGCGTCACCCCTCGTGAGCGCCCCTCTTCCCCTGGGCGGCAACGCGCATGTGCGCGTGCTGCTCGCCGACGACGAGCCCGCGCTCCGTGACGCACTCTCGACCTTGCTCGCGCAGGAGCCGTCCCTCGCGCTGGTCGGCGCGGCCGCCGACGCCGAGGAGGCCGTCACCCTCGCCCAGCGCGAGCAGCCCGACGTCGCCCTGGTCGACGTCAGCATGCCCGCCGGCGGAGGTCCGCGGGCGGCCCGCGAGATCGTCCGCAGCTCACCGCGGACGCGGGTGATCGCCCTGTCGGCGTTCGAGGACCGGTCCACGGTGCTCGAGATGCTCCGCGCAGGCGCGGTCGGCTACCTCGTCAAGGGCATGGCCGGCGAGGAGATCGTCGACTCGATCCACCGGGTGGCCAACGGCCGGGCGAGCGTCTCGGCCGAGGTCGTCGACGGCATCGTCCTGGAGCTGTCCTCGCAGCTCCGCCGCGAGGAGATCGAGCTCCAACGGATCCGCGCCCGCGCCGCCGAGATCCAGCGGTTCGTCGCCGGCGAGGGTCTCGCGATCCACGTCCAGCCGATCGTCGACCTCACCACGCGCGAGCCCGTCGGGTTCGAGGCACTCGCTCGGTTCCGGTCGCTGCCGCCGCGACCGCCGAACGAGTGGTTCGCCGAGGCGGCCGCGCTCGAGCTGGGCACGCAGCTCGAGCTTGCCACGATCGACCGCGCGATCACGCTGCTCCCCCGGCTTCCGGCGACCGCCTACCTCTCGCTGAACGCCTCGCACCGGACCGTCCGCAGCCCGGAGCTGATCGATCTGTTGACGGGAAGTGCCGGACGCGTGGTCGTCGAGATCACCGAGCACGAGCCGGTCGAGGACTACGACGAGCTCGCCGACTCCTTGCGGCCGCTGCGGGCGCTCGGCGTGAAGATCGCGATCGACGACGCGGGCGCCGGCTACGCGAGCCTGCGGCACACCCTCGCGCTCGCGCCCGACATCGTGAAGGTCGACATCAGCCTCGTCCGCTCGATCGATCTGGATCGCGGCCGGCGCGCCCTGGCCTCGGCGCTGATCTCGTTCGCCGACGAGATGGACATGACGATCGTCGCCGAGGGGATCGAAACGGCGGCCGAGCTCGACACCTTGCGCGAGCTCGGGGTCCGCTTCGGCCAGGGCTACCACCTGGCGGAGCCCGCCGCGCTCTAGGGTCCGCGTCGGTCGATCGCCCAGGACGAGCCGGGCGTCGTCTTCGTGAAGTTCTTCATCTCCGTCGCGATCGCCATGACCTCGGCGAAATGCGCGAACGTCCGCCGCTGGGTGCTCGCCACCCCGATCGACAGCGAGATCGGATCGAAGCGCTGCGGCTCGCCGCGCCGGTTGAGCACCTCGATCCATCCGCGCGCGAGATCCTCGTCGTCGTAGTAGCCCGGCACCGACGCGTCGAAGCGCTGGACGATCGTGTCGGCGACCAGCGCCGCGGAGGAGGAGCTCACGACGACGACGAAGTCGTCGCCGCCGAGGTGGCCGACGAAGGCGTCGTCCCCACCGGTCTGCGTGGTCACGTCCTGCATCATCTCGGCGAGCTCCTGGATCACGGCGTCGCCGCGCGGGAACCCGTAGTGATCGTTGAACGCCTTGAACCGGTCGATGTCGACGAACAGGAGCGCGAACTCCTGCCCCGAAGAGACTCGCCCCTCGATCTCCTCTTGCACGCGGTTGTTGCCCGGCAAGCCGGTGAGCGGCGACTCGTCCTTCATCTCCCGCTTGCGGCGCAGAACCCCGCGCACGCGCGCCAGAAGCTCCGGGGTATCGAAGGGTTTGACGATGTAGTCGTCGGCGCCGATCGCGAACCCCTCGAGCTTGTCGGCCGACAGGCCGCGCGCGGTCAAGATGATCACCGAGATCGTGGCCGTGCGTGGATCTTGGCGCAGCGACCTCGTGAGCTCGAACCCGTCGACGTGGGGCATCATCACGTCGGTGATCACAAGGTCGGGCGCGTCCTGGCCGACCTGGTCCATCGCCTGTTGCCCGTCGTTGGCAACCCGGACCTGATAGCCGGCCGCCGCCAGCTCGATCTCGAGCAGCCGAGCGATGAACGGATCGTCGTCGACGACGAGCAGCTTCTCGCCGCTCCCCTCTGTTCCAGGCTCGACGTCGCTCATCGCATCCCTATCCCCGCTCTGACGACCGGTCCGATCCCGTCCGGTCCGCCCACCGAACCGACGAACGGCCCATGCATAGGTCATCGGTCGGGACCGCTCGGCAGCTTACCGTCCTTCTCCCGCCGGCCCGTGCAGGTGTGGCCGCTTCGTCGGCACGGCCGGCCCACACGTCGACTTGGCGTGGCACGATGAACGCAACACGCCGGTGATCGCGAGAGGGGCACGGGGATGCAGGTGTTGGAAACCTTCCTGGACGCGATGGGCGACACGCCCCTGGTCCGCCTGCACGCCGTCACGCGCGGGCTCGCGCCGACGATCCTCGCGAAGCTGGAGATGCTCAACCCGGGCGGCTCGGTCAAGGACCGGATCGGCATCCGCATGATCGAAGACGCCGAGCGGCGGGGGCTCCTCGGCCCCGGCGGCACGATCGTCGAGCCGACCTCGGGCAACACCGGCCATGGTCTCGCGATCGCCGCCGCGATCCGGGGCTACCGCTGCATCTTCGTGATGCCGGACAAGATGAGCGCCGAGAAGATCGCGCTCCTGCGTGCCTACGGCGCCGAGGTGGTGATCACGCCGACCGCCGTCGCGCGGGAGTCGCCCGAGTCCTACTACTCGGTGGCCGACCGGCTCGCCCGCGAGATCCCCGGCGCCTTCCAGCCGAACCAGTACTTCAATCAGGTGAACCCCGAGACGCACGAGGCGATCACGGGGCCGGAGATCTGGGAACAGACCGAGGGCACCATCGACGTGTTCGTCACGGGCGTCGGCACCGGCGGCACGATCACCGGCGTCGGCCGCTACCTGAAGCGGGTGAAGCCCGACATCGTGATCGTCGGTGCGGACACCGAGGGCAGCGTCTACACCGGCGACGACCCCCGGCCGTATCTGACCGAAGGCATCGGCGAGGACTTCTTCCCCGACACGTTCGATCCGAGCGTGGTCGATCGGTGGGTGCGCGTCCCGGACAAGGACGCGTTCCTCATGGCGCGCGCGGTGACGCGACAAGAGGGCATCCTCGTCGGCGGTTCGGCCGGATCGGCGGTGTCGGCCGCGCTCACGGTCGCGCGCGACTACGGCGCCGACACGACGATCGTCGTGCTGCTGCCCGACACCGGTCGCCAGTACCTGTCGAAGATCTACAGCGACGGTTGGATGCGCCAGTACGGGTTCCTGGAGGGGCCCGAGACGATCTCCGTCGACCGCGTGCTCGCGGCGAAAGCGGGCCCGTTGCCACAACTCATCACCGTGAGCGCGCACGACAAGGTGCGCCGGGCGGTCGACCTGTTGCAGGAGCACGGCATCTCGCAGGCACCGGTCGTGCGCGACCACTCGACCGACGTGGCGCAGTTCGTCGGCTCGATCCGCGACCGGGAGCTGCTCGAGCGCGTGTTCCGCGATCCCGACGCGCTGCAGGCCGACGTCGCGGAGGTGATGGCGCCGCCGGTCCCGACGATCGAGCGCCACGCGAGCGTCGACGAGGCGTTCGCCGAGCTCGAGCGGGCGCCGGCGGTGCTCGTCAGCGCGGCGGGCGTCGTGATCGGCGTGCTCACCCGCAGCGATCTCTTGGGCTTCCTGGCGCATCACCGCCAGCCACCGGCCACCTGAGCGTGCGGTCGCTCGGGGTCGACGTCGGCGGAGAGCACCGTAAGGACCTCGATGTCGTCGTCCTCGACGACGACCGCCAAGTGCGTGCGGTCGGCTCGCGCGTGCCGGTCAACCGGCTCGGCGCGTTACTCGCCGATCATCGCCCCGATGTCGTCTGCATCGACTCCCCACCCGCCTGGGCGCCCGCCGGCGCGCGCTCTCGGCTGGCGGAGCGCGAACTGAAGCTCCTCGGGATCCAGGCGTACTACACACCGGATGAAGCCGCCGGTGAAGGCAGCGCCTTCTACGACTGGATGCGCAACGGGATGGCCGCCTTCCGAGCGGCGGAACGCGCGGGCTTCGAACGATATCGAGCGGGATCGATCGAGGGACGCGCGATCGAAGTGTTCCCCCACGCCTCTGCGACGGTCCTCGCGCGGTGTCTCGCGCCGGCCGGCCAGCGAGCATCCGCGAAACGCACGTGGCGCGCGTCGGTCCTGACCGCCCATCACGTGCCGATCCAGCAGCTGCGAACGCTCGATCAGGTCGACGCGGCGCTGTGCGCCCTGACCGGGATCATCGCGCTCGAGACCGGCGATCCGTTCGCACCGGGCGCTCCGCACGAGGGCAGGATCGTTCTGCCGGCGAGGGTCGTGCCGGCAGCGGGGTACCGTAGGTGCGTGCCGCCGACGACGTCCGCGCCGCTGCTGATCACGGTGTGCGCGTGTGGCTGCGGGACGGAGATCCGGCCCGGTCGCGAGTTCCGACCGGGGCATGACCGGAAGCTGATGGTGCAGCTGGAGCGCGCGGTCGCCGAAGGCGAGCGCGCGCGGGCGGAGCTCGAGCGGCGAGGCTGGACGTGACGGAGAACCACCGCGACACGCGCGCGATCCACGTCGGCCAAGATCCGGACGCCGCCTTCGGCGCCGTGTCGGTCCCTATCTTCCAGAACTCGACCTTCGCGCAGACCGACATCGCCGATCCGAAGGTCTGGGACTACGGCCGCTCGGGGAACCCGACGCGCGATGCGTTCGAGCGGGCCCTCGCCTCGCTCGAAGGCGGCGAGCGATGCTTCGCGTTCGCGAGCGGGATGGCCGCCGAGACAACGCTCTTGCTAACCCTTCGCCCCGGCGACCACGTCGTGCTCGCCGACGACGTCTACGGCGGCACGTATCGGCTCCTGACCCGCGTGCTCGGGCCCTGGGGACTCGAGCTGACGACGTGTGACCTCGGCGACGCCGATGCACTCGCGGACGCGATCCGGCCCGACACGCGGTTCGTCTGGGTCGAGACACCGTCCAATCCGATGTTGAAGGTCGTCGACATCGAAGCCGTCGCGGCGCTTGCGCACGCGTCGGGGACCCGGGTGGTCGTCGACAACACGTTCGCCTCGCCGGCGCTGCAGCAACCGTTGCGCCTCGGCGCCGACGTCGTCGTGCACAGCGTCACCAAGTACATCGGCGGGCATTCCGACCTGATCGGCGGTGCGGTGGTCACGAGCGACGCCGACCTGATCGACGCCGTCGGGTTCCTCGTCAACGCCGTCGGCGCGGTGCCGGGGCCGATGGACGCGTTCCTCGCGCTGCGCGGCCTCCGGACGCTCGGCGTTCGGATGCGTCGGCACAGCGACAATGCCGCCGCGATCGTCGCCTACCTCGTCGGCCACTCGATGGTCAACCAAGTGTACTATCCGGGGCTTCCGGACCATCCGGGCCACGGCATCGCGGCCGAGCAGATGGCGGCTTTCGGCGGGATGGTCTCGTTCGTGGTCGATACCGCCGAGGAGGCTGCGCGCATCGCGCGCGGCACGCGCCTGTTCGTGCTGGCCGAATCGCTCGGCGGCGTCGAGTCGCTGATCGAGCTGCCCGGACCGATGACGCACGCGAGCGTCAGCGGGTCGGACCTCGAGGTGCCCGCGGAACTCGTCCGCCTGTCCGTTGGGCTCGAGCACCCCGACGATCTGATCGCCGACCTGGAGCAGGCCTTCGGCTAGCGGATCACCAGCTCCCCCGCCGTCGTCGTGACGCCGACCGCCACGACGCCCGGTTCACCGTCGACGAACCGCACCGGGAGCGGCGCCTGCGCCGTCCACGACGCGAACCGATCGGCGTCGCCCGCGATCTGTACCCACGCGACGTCGGTCGCCTCGCTCGGATGCTTCGCCGCACGGGCGCCGGGGTGGGCGTCCGGGTCGCCCGTCCACTCGATGAAGAAGGGGAGGTCCGGCGATCGCCGTGGATCGTCGATCCCGGCGCCGCGCCACGCGACGACGCGGCCGTCGGGCAACGTGCGCGACCCGTGCTCCGGCCTCAGACCGAGCCGGGCGGCGGTTGCCTCGATCGCATCGTCGCCGAGGCACAGCGCGAACCAGCGGTCACCGTCCTCGGTTCGGTTCGCGATCGCCCGGCCGAGCGCCGTCGTGGCCGCGACGGCGTGGTCGACGATCGCGATCAGCTCGAGGTATCGAGCGCCGCCGAGCGGGACGATCCGGTTGCCGGTCCCCCACTGCGGGTGGACGCCGCCCGGCGTCGCGACCAAGCCGTACGCGTCGTCGAACCGCGCGGCGGCGGTGTCGAGGTCGCGAACGGCGTAGGCGGCGTGGTCGATCCGCAGGGTCACGTCTGCGACGCGCGCTTCAGGTACGCCACCGTCGAGACCGCCCCCTGCGGCGTCGCTTGGGCGACGACGGAGACGAGCTCCCACCCGTCCTCGCCGAACGAGTTCAAGATCTCGCCGGGGTTGTGCTCGAGCAGCGGTGCCACGAAGTACTCCCACTTGTTCAGCACGGATCCTCCCTGTTGTCGGCCTCGTCTCGGTCGGCCAGCAATCGCTCGCGGACCTGGCGGATGCAAACGCCCATGATCACGTCGAGCCCGCCCGCCGTCGCGATCGCCGCCGCCTCATCGCTCACGATGTCCTCCTGCAGCCAGAGCACTCTCGCCCCGCTTGCGACGGCGTCTCGCGCGACATCCGGCGTGTGTTCGGCCCGCCGGAAGACGTCGACCACGTCGATCGGGAGGTCGGACGGGACGTCCCGGAGGGACGGGAACGCCCGCTCGCCGAGCACCTCGGTCTCGTTCGGGTTCACCGGGATGATGCGGTATCCGTGCGCCTGGAGGTAACGGGCGACCGCGTAGGACGGCCGGCCGTGCCTCGAAGACAGGCCGACCACGGCGATCGTGTGCACGTCGCCGAGCAGCGTGCGGAGCTCACGGTCCTCCGCCGTCAGATCACGGCCCACGGCGCCTCCTTCCGCACCACCTCGAGGAGCGCGTGGACCATGAAACCTGTCGCGCCCCACACGGTTGCGTCCCCGTCGACGTACCACCATCCGCGCCAGGTCATGCCGTTCTCCTCCTGCAGGACCCGCTGCTCCTCGATCCTCGCCAGAATCCGAAGCGGCACGCGGACGACCCGCGCGATCTCCGCGTCGCTCACGGTGAGCGCAGGCAGCTCATCCACCACGGCGACGAAGGGCGTCACCAGGATGCCGCTCACGTACGTGTGGATCGGCGGCAGGGCCCCGAGCACCGACTCGCCGGCGACCTCGATGCCGAGCTCCTCCGCCGTCTCGCGAAGTGCCGTCGCCCAGAGGTCCGCGTCCTCGGGATCCTGGAGGCCGCCAGGGAACGACATCTCGCCGGCGTGCCGCGACAGCATCGCCGCGCGCTCCGTGAACACGAGCTCCGGCTCGTCGCGCCCCACCAGCAGCGCGAGGACGGCGGCGAGCCGGTCACCGGGTTCCGGCCGCGGCGCGGGCGACGGCTCGAGCGCCGGCGCGAGCGCAGCAGCGAGGTCGGACATCGGGTCCATCGTACGGACGGCCGACGCGCACGTGGACGCATCCGTGTAGCGTCCGGCCCGATGGCGACCGATCGAGCAGACGCCGCCGCAGAAGCCGTCGATGCCGACGAGGTGCTCGCGATCGCGCAAGCGTTGATCCGGGCCCGCTCAGAGAACCCGGGCGCGACGGAGGACGAGGCGGCGGAGGTGGCGACCGGGGTACTTCTGGGCATCGGCGCCGCGCCCGAGACGGTCCGCGGCGAGGCTGGGCGCCCCAGCGTCGTCGGGACGATCGGCGGCGACGGCGGACCGGCCCTCGCGTGGAACGGACACCTCGACACCGTCCCGGCCGGCTCGCGCGACACCTGGTCGGTCGACCCGTTCGCCGGCGAGGTCGTCGAGGGCCGTTTGATCGGACGCGGCGCGTGCGACATGAAGGGGCCGGTGGCCGCAGCGCTCGGAGGCGCCGCGGCCGTCCTCAAGGCCGGCGTCGAGCTCGCAGGCTCCCTTACCTTTCATCTGGTCGCCGACGAGGAGCTGGCCGGCACGCACGGCACGCAGGTGCTGCGCGACCGCGGACTGCTGACCCAGTCGGCGGCGATCGTCGGGGAGCCGAGCAACCTGGAGGTCGCGCTCGCGGAGCGCGGCGGCGCGTGGGTCACCGCCACGACGTACGGCGCGGCCGCCCACGGGTCCCAACCTCACCGGGGCGTGAACGCGATCACCGCGATGGCGCGCTTCCTGCTGCGGCTCCAGGAGGTCGTCCCCGAGACCGTGCATCCGCTGTGCGGCCGGGCGACCGTGAACGCCGCCCTGATCGAGGGCGGCAGCGCGCCGAACATGGTGCCCGACCGCTGCGTCGTCGACATCGACCGCCGCACGATCCCCGGCGAGACCGACCCGGAGAAGGTGCTCGCGCCGTTCCGGGCGCTCGCGGACGAGCTCGCCGCGGACGACCCGAGCTTGGATCTGCGCACGGAGATCCGCGACTGGGTCCACGCCGCCGAGTCGGCGCCCGACACGCCGATCGCGCGGGCGATCCGCGAGGCCACCGCCGCCGAGACCGGCGCCATCCCACCCGACGTGGGGTTCACGGGGATCACCGACGCCCGCTTCTACCTGAACGATGCGGCGATCCCAACGGTGATCTTCGGGCCCGGCGACCTGTCCGTTGCCCATACGGCCCACGAATGGATCGACGTCGACGAGCTCGTGACGGGCGCCCGGACGTACGCCCGGATCTTCGCCTCGTTCCTCGGCGCCTGACGCCGCCGTGCCGGCATCCGGCCCGAGCCGGGCTATCCTGGATGCGATGAGCACCGCGACCGCCCCACTGACCGTGACCGATGCCGCCGCGCGCAAGATCGCCCAGCTCGCGGCGAAGGAGGGCCGCCCGGAGCCGATCCTTCGCCTGCGCGTCGTCGCGGGTGGATGCTCGGGGTTCAGCTACGAGCTCGGCTTCGACCAGGCCGTCGCCGATGACGACCACGTGATCGTGGGTACCGACGGCGTGCGTGTCCTCGTCGATCCCCGCAGCGCCCCGATCATCGAGGGCTCGACCCTCGAGCTCGATCCGTCGTTGCTGGGTGGGGGTCTGAAGGTGAAGAACCCGCGGGCCACCCACGAGTGCGCCTGCGGCGACTCGTTCGCGATCTGACCGCCGAAGCCGGGACGCTATCCTGCGGCCATGCCTAAGGTCGACTCCACCCAGTGGCGCGATCTGTACCACGAGGTCGTCACGTCGGGATTGTGTACCGGATGCACGGCGTGCATCGTGGCGTGCCCGTTCCACGTGCTCGGCTATGAGGACAACTATCCGGTGCAGCTCGAGGACAACGCCCCCGACGCGTGCACGCACGGCGACAACGGGTGTTCGCTCTGCACGCTCGCGTGCCCGCGGTTCCGCGAGTGGGAGTCCGAGATCGACGAGACGTTGTTCGGGCGAACGCGCAAGCCCGAAGAGGTGATCGGGCCGTACCAGGAGATCTACCTCGCGCGCGCGACCGCGCCCGAGGCGCTGATGGCGGGACAGGACGGCGGCGTCGTGAGCGCGCTGTTGATCTGGGGGCTCGAGACGGGCCGGATCGACGGCGCCGCCACGTCGGTGCTGTCGAGTGATCGACAGTGGGACTGCGAGCCGGCGATCGTCACCGATCGCGCGGGCGTGCTCGCGGCGGCCGGCAGCCGCTACACCTACAGCGCGAACCCACTCGCGCTGCTCAAGGCCGCGGAGCTCGGTCTGTCGAACGTCGCGCTCGTCGGGATGGGATGTCAGTCCTCGATCACCGGAGCGATGCAGGCTCGTCGCGTGAACAAATGGCGCAAGAAGATCGCCTGGACGTTCGGGCTGCTGTGCTCGAAATCGTTCACCTACGACGGGCTGATGGGGGAGATCGCGCAGCAGGAGCTCGGGCTCGACCTCGACCACCTCGCCCGCGTGAACATCAAGGGCCGGCTGCTCTTCTACACCGACACCGGCGACGAGATCGTCTATCCGCTCAAGCAGAGCCACCGCTTCACGCGACCGGGCTGCCTGCACTGTCCGGACTTCGCGGCCGAGCACGCCGACATCTCGTTCGGCGGCCTGGGGCAAGGCGACGGCTGGACCCTGTCGATCGTGCGCACGGAGCGCGGGCGCGAGATCTGGGACGAGGCGACGGCCGCCGGCCTCCTGGAATCGAAGCGGGCCGCCGACGCCGACCCGGACGCCGTTGCGCTGATGTTCAAGCTCGCGATCAAGTCGCGCCAGCGCTGGCCCGGCCGCGACGAGCTCGCGAGCGCGGGGGCGACACCGGGCCTGACCGGCGCCTGAGCCCTCGTTCGGCCTAGCCAGGCCGGACCACGGACGACCCCCCGGCATCGGGACTCCACCGCCCGTGGCCCGCGCCGATAATCGTGGGGAACAGGTCCCCCGCTGGGGGGCTCCGAACGCTGCATCGAGGGGATCCGGGAGCAACTGTTATGGCTGAGCCGGCGCAGACCACGCGTCCGGCGCCGCTGCGCCGCGACGCCGTGCTCGAGGCCGTCACGTTCGCGGCCGAACGCCTCCTGCTCGCGGCGGACTGGCACGACACGATCGACGAGGTGCTCGCGCGGTTCGGGATCGCCGCCGGCGTCTCGCGCGCGACGATCGTGCGCGCCGATCCCGGCGACCGTGCGGAGCCCGTCGCGACGGCCGAGGCGGAATGGTGCGCTCCCGGGGTGCCGTCGATGGCCGACCACCCGAGCCTTCGGGGCGAACCGTGGCTGCCGCGGTTCTCGCGATGGGTCGACGCGATGTCGGCGGGCCAGCCCATCATCGGCGACGTCGACACGTTCCCGCCGGCGGAGCGGGAGGACTTCGCCGTCCAGGGCATCGCGTCGCTGGCCTACTACCCCATCACGGTGGAGGGCGCCTGGTGGGGCTGTATCGGATTCGAGGATTGCGACGGCCCGCGGGCATGGGTCCTGTCCGACCTCGACGGCGTGCGGACCGCGGCCGCGATGCTCGGCGCCGCGATCGCCCGCCATCGTCAGGAGGAGCGTCTTCGCGACGCCGAGACCCGCTATCGCGGCGTCGTCGAGCGCATCCCGGCGGTGACCTACGTCGACGAGTCGACCCCCGACGGCGTCCGGATGTCGTTCCTGTCGCCGCAGATCGAGTCGCTCCTCGGCCATCCGGCGACGATGTTCCTCGACCGGCCGGACGCGTGGTTCGACCTCGTCCACCCCGACGATCAACAGCGCGTGGACACGGCCGCGCGTCTCGCCGGGAGCGACGGAACCCCGTTCGACGAGGAATACCGGATGCGCCACGCCGACGGCCGGTGGATCTGGGTGCACGACACGTCCACGCCGCTTCCGGCCGGTGACGGCGAGCCGACGACCTACTTCCAGGGGTTCCTCGTCGAGATCTCGGCGCGCAAGGAGGCCGAGGCCGCGCGCGCGGAGGCCGAACATCGCTACCGCACGATGGTCGAGGCGCTGCCGGCCGTGACCTACATCGACGAACCGGTGGAGGGCGAGGACATCAACGCCACGATGCCGTTCGTCAGCCCGCAGATCGAGACCGTGCTGGGCTACCCGCCGGAGCGGTTCATGCGGGACAGCCGGTTCTGGTTCGAGCTGATGCACCCCGACGACTACGCGCGGCTCACCGAGACCGGCGATCTCAGCATCGCCAACGTGTGGGAGAGCACGCAGGAGTACCGGATGCGGCACGCCGACGGCCATTGGGTGTGGGTGCAGGACACGTCGCGGCCCGTCTACGACGACGACGGCGGGCTGTTGTTCTTCCAGGGGTTCCTGATGGACGTGTCGACCCGCCACGAGGCGGAGGAACGTCTGCGCGCCGCGGAGCAGCGCTTCCGCGTGCTCGTCGAGCAGATGCCCGCTGCGATCTACACCGAGGCGATCCGACCCGGAAGCGCGGAAGGCAGCGCGATCGACTACCTCAGCCCGCAGTTCGAGCGACTGTTCCGCATCTCGCCGGACGCCATCTTGGGCGACGTCGGGCATTGGCCGACGCTCGTGCACCCCGAGGATCGCGCGGGTTTCGAGGCGGAGAACGAGCGCGTGAACCGCACCGGCGAACCGTTCTCGATGGACTACCGGATCGTTCCGAGCGACGGATCGACGATCTGGGTGCACGACGAGGCGCAGCTGATCCGCCGCGATGACGGGGAGCCGGCGTACTGGCAGGGCTTCCTCACCGACATCACGGAGCGCGTCGGAGCCGCCGAGCGGATCCGCGTCGCCGAGGAGCGCTACCGCCAGATCGTGGAACACACGCCGGTGATCACCTACCAAGAGCTCCCGGCCGCGGGTGGCGGCGAATTCAGCGAGCTGTCCTCGATGTTCTACGTCAGCCCGCAGATCGAGGAGATCCTCGGCTACCCGATCGAGCGGTGGTCCGAGCCGGGCTTCTGGTCGAGCATCACGGAGCCCGACGACATGGCGATCGTGGAGGCGGATGCCGATCGCGGCGAAGGTCGCGACACCTACCGGGGCGAGTATCGGATGCGCGCCGCCGACGGCCGCGTCGTCTGGTTCCACGACGAGGCGCAGCTGATCCGCGGCATCGACGGCGCCCCCGTGTCGTGGCAAGGCGTGATGGTCGACATCACGGAGCGCCGCGAGGCCGAGCAGGAGCTGCGCGTGGCGCGCGAGCGGTTGCAAGCCCTGATCGGCCACATCCCGGCGATCGTATATCGCGAGTCCGACGACGAGGACCCCGCGAAGTTCTTCATCAGCCCGCAGGTCCAACGGATCCTCGGCTACACGCCGCAGGAGTGGACGTGGACCGACGACTTCTGGGTCGATCGCCTGCACCCCCAGGACCGGGACCGGGTGCTCGCACTCGACCTCGAGTCGGGCCGGACGCATCGGCCGTACTCGGTCGAGTACCGCTTCCGGCGGGCCGACGGCGCCTACGTCTGGCTGCAGGAGGAGGCGGTGTTCCTCCAGCCCGATCCCGGTGAGGCGGGCGCCTGGCAGGGGCTCCTGTTCGACGTCACGGCGCGCAAGCAAGCCGAGGAACAGCTCCGTGCGAGCGAGCTCGTCCAGAGCGCCACGGTCGAGCACCTCCCGGCGATCGTCTACCGCGAACCGCCCGAGGGACCGTTGGCCGGCATGTACGTCAGTCCGCAGGTCCGCGAGGTGCTCGGCTACACGCCGGAGGACTGGACGACCGCCGAGGTCGACTTCTGGGCCGCGCACATCCACCCCGAGGATGCGCCCGTCGTGCTCGCCGCGAACGACCACGCGAACGAGACCAAGCAGCCGTTCGACGCCGAGTACCGCTTCCGCCATGCCGACGGCTCGTACCGGTGGCTGCACGACGAGGCGACGTTCGTCGCCGACGTCGGCGGCGGCTGGTGGCAAGGCTTCATGATCGACATCAGCGAGCGGCGCAACGCCGAAGAGCAGCTGCGCGAGGCCGAGGAGCGGTTCCGGCTGATCGTCGAGCGCGGCCCCGCGATCTTCTATCAGCAGGAGTTCGATCCCGACGACCCCGACGTGTCGCGCACGACCTACGTCTCGCCCCAACAGGGGCTGCTGTTCGGCTACTCCGACGAGGAGATGCTGGCGGACCCCACCCTGTGGGCAACGACGATCCATCCGGATGACCGCGACCGCGTACTCGCCGCCGATGTGGCGAGCAACCGCAACGTCGACGAGCACTTCTCGATGGAGTACCGGATGATCAGCAAGGACGGGCGGATCCTCTGGGTGCAGGACACGTGCTCGCTCGTCAAGGTTCCCGGCAAGGCGCCCTACTGGCAGGGGTTCATCCTCGACATCACCGAGCGCAAGCAGGCCGAGGAGCAGCTGGCACGCTCCCTCGACGTCGAGCGCGAGGCCACGCGCCGTCTCCGTGCGTTGGACGAGATGAAGAACACCTTCCTCCAAGCGGTGTCGCACGACCTCCGGACGCCGCTCGCGGCGATCCTCGGCCTCGCGATCACGCTGGAGCGCGGCGACGTCCACCTCGAAGAGGACGACGCCAAGGATCTGGCGCGGCGGATCGCGGGGAACGCGCGGCGCCTCGACCGTCTCGTGACCAACCTGCTCGATCTCGACCGGCTGGCGCGCGGCATCGTGACGCCGAACCTGCAGCCGACCGACGTCGGCTCGGTGGTGCGTCGCGTCTTGTCGGAGTCCGAGCTCATCCCGGACACGCGTCTACATACCGACATCCGCCCGGTGATGGTCCGCGCCGACGGGTCGAAGGTGGAGCGGATCGTCGAGAACCTGCTCGCGAACACCGTTCGGCATACGCCGGCTACGGCCACGATCTGGGTATCCGTCACCGCGACCGAAGAGGGGGCGGTGCTCGCCGTCGAAGACGACGGCGCGGGCGTTGCCGAGGACCTTCGGGAGACGATCTTCGAACCGTTCCAGCAGGGGCCGGACGCGCCCCGGCACTCGCCCGGCGTGGGTGTCGGATTGACGCTGGTGCGGCGTTTCGCGGAGCTGCACGGGGGACGTGCGTGGGTCCAAGATCGGGAGGACGGCGGCGCGTCGTTCCGGGTGCTGCTGCCGTTCGAGCCGCCACAGACGGCCGGCGTGACGGCGGGGGCCGACCCCGTGGCGAGGCTCCGCGAAGGATGACGCGCTAGATCGCTTCCCAGCCCGCGACCGTGGGATGGTCGGCGGCCACGGCACCGACCTGGGCGGCGCCGCCCGGCGAGCCGATCCCGGACACCGAGTCGTTGAAGAACTCGGCGTTCACGGGGGTGAACTGCTTCCACTCGGCGGGAACGTCGTCCTCATAGAAGATCGCCGTGACCGGGCACGCGGGCTCGCAGGCTCCGCAGTCGACGCATTCGTCGGGCTGGATGTACAACATGCGGCCGCCCTCGTAGATGCAGTCGACCGGGCACTCGTCGAC
>Ga0136846_1235664_pt1 | contig 17298 bp, 14 predicted proteins | sample HopSoiMetagenom2_FD_96841 | JGI IMG/M metagenome (GOLD analysis project Ga0136846, IMG submission 96841) | Grasslands soil microbial communities from Hopland, California, USA - 2 Assembly 2016 (version 4) | ecosystem: Environmental > Terrestrial > Soil > Grasslands | place: USA: Hopland...
ACGTCGTCGGCGCGCTCCAGGGCGTACGGGATCCAGCCCATCTGCCCTTCGCTGTACGCGAGTTTGAGCGCCGGGAACTTCACCAGCACCCCGCTGAACAGGAAGTCCATCATCGACGCCATGGCGTTGTTGAAGCTCAGCGAGGCCTGTACGGCGGGCGGCGCGTCCGGGGAGGCGGCGGGCATCTGGCTGCTGCTGCCGATGTGCATGTTGACGACCGTCCCGGTCTCCTCGCACACCGCGAAGAACGGGTCCCAGTAGCCGGAGTGGATCGACGGCAGCCCGAGATACGTCGGGATCTCCGAGAACGTCACCGCGCGCACCCCGCGTGCGGCGTTGCGCCGGATCTCCGCGACCGCCAACTCGACGTCCCACAAAGGGATCAGGCACAGCGGAATCAGCCGGCCGCCGCTGTCGCCGCACCACTCCTCCACCATCCAGTCGTTGTAGGCGCGTACGCAGGCGAGGGCCACTTCCTTGTCGTGCGCCTCGGCGAAGGTCTGCCCGCAGAAGCGCGGAAAGGTGGGGAAGCAGAGGGAGCCCTCGACGTGGTTGAGGTCCATGTCCGCTAGCCGCGCCTTCGGGTCCCAGCAGCCGCGCCGCATCTGCTCGCGGGTGATGCCGTCGAGGGTCATCTCGTCCCGGGAGAACCCGACGGCCGCGATGATCCGCTTGTACGGGAACTGCAGGTCCTCGTACTGCCACCAGTCGGTGAGCGGCCCGTCGGGGTCGGTCGTGATCCGGTACTTGCCGCCCACGTAGGCGAGTTCGCCGATTCCGGCGGTGAAGGGCTTGGGCCCCCTGTCCCGGTACTTGGCCGGCAGCCAGGTCTCGAAGAGGTGCGCGGGTTCGATCACGTGGTCGTCGACGCTGATGATGCGGGGCAGTTCGGTCATGGGTCCCCTCCGTCTGGCGGGTGCCGATAGATAGCTAGATCATCTGACGGTGCGTCAGTTATAGCCCCTCAGAAGGTTAGCCCCGCCCCTATGGACCGACAAGGCGTGAAGCCCTACGCTCCCCGCACGATCTGATGGATCGTCAGCTACTGTCGCCATGGGGGGCACCGTGAACGTCGTCGACACCGCACACGCCCTGGGTTCGGCCCGTACCCTCTGGGAGCTGGTGGCCCGGCGCGCCGAACTCACCCCCGAGCGGCCCGTCTTCCTCCAGGACGACCGCTCGCTCACCTTCGGCGAACTCCGCACCCGAGCCGAGCGGGTGGCGGCAGGCCTGTACGGCATGGGCGTACGCCCCGGCACGGTCGTCGCCTGGCAGCTGCCCACCCGTATCGAGACCGCCCTGCTCTCCTTCGCGCTGGCCCGTCTCGGCGCCACGCAGTCGCCGGTCATCCCCTTCTACCGGGACCGCGAAGTCGGCTTCGCCCTAAGGGAGTCGGAGGCGGAGTTCTTCGCCGTACCGGGCGTGTGGCGCGGCTTCGACCACACGGAGATGGCGAGGCGGCTCGGCGCCAAGGGCGTCTTCCAGGCGCACGACAGCGACGAACTCCCGGACGGGGACCCGTCGTCGCTGCCCCCACCGCCCGCCGACGGCACCTCGGTCCGCTGGATCTACTGGACCTCCGGCACGACCTCCGACCCCAAGGGCGTGCTCCACACGGACCGTTCACTCATCGCGGGCGGTGCGTGCCTCGCCCACGCGCTGCGGCTCACCGAGTCCGACGTGGGCTCGATGGCCTTCCCGTACGCCCATATCGCCGGCCCCGACTACACGGTGATGCTCCTGCTCTACGGCTTTCCGGCAGTGATGTTCGAGCAGTTCGCGCTGCCGGACGCGCTCGAGGGATACCGCAAGCACGGGGTCACGGTGGCCGGCGGATCCACCGCCTTCTACTCCATGTTCCTCGCCGAGCAGCGCAGGCAGCCGGGCGTTCCGGTGATCCCCACCCTGCGGCTGCTCGCGGGCGGCGGGGCGCCCAAGCCGCCGGAGGTCTACCACTCGGTCGTACGCGAGATGGGGGTGCAGCTCACGCACGGCTACGGGATGACCGAGGTGCCGATGATCACCATGGGAGCCCCGGACGACACGGTCGACAACCTGGCGACGACGGAGGGGCGTCCGCCGGAGGGGATGGAGATACGGGTGGTGGAGGGCGAGGTGCGGCTACGCGGGGAGGCCGTCTGCCAGGGGTATCTGGACCCCGCGCAGACCGCCGAGGCCTTCGACGCGGACGGCTTTCTGCGCACCGGTGACCTGGGATTCCTCACCGGGAGCGGGCACTTGGTGCTCACCGGGCGGCTCAAGGACGTCATCATCCGCAAGGGCGAGAACATCTCGGCGAAGGAGATCGAGGACCTGCTGCACACGCACCCGGGGGTCGGCGATGTGGCGGTGGTGGGGCTGCCGGACGCGGAGCGCGGGGAGTTGGTCTGCGCGGTGGTCGAACAGGCAGCAGGGTACGGCGAGTTGACGCTGTCCGCGCTGACCTCGTATCTGCGCGCGGAAGGGCTGTCCGTGCACAAGCTGCCGGAGCGGCTGGAGCTGGTGGACGCCCTTCCGCGCAACGACGCCCTGCGGAAGGTGCTCAAGTACAAGCTGCGCGAGCGTTACTCGGTACCGGTGCCCTCGCCCGAGCCCTCTTCCGAGTCCGACACGTCGAAGTAGCGGGCCAACGCGTCGACGATCTCCGTCTCGCCGACTTTGCCGTCCGCGTCGGTGTCCAGCGTCGCGGCGGCCATGGCGGCGATGTCCTCGGGCACGCCGAGCGCCTTGAGGACGCGCTCGGTGTCCCCGAGGGTCGCCGCTCCGTCGCCGTCCAGGTCCGCGACGGCCAGGGCCGCGTGCAGGAAGGGGCGGGCGATCTCGGCGAACCGGCCGGGGTTGTCGTGCAGCCGCTTCACGGCGCCGTTCACGAACTCGTCGCGGGTGATCCGCTGGTCGCCGTCCCGGTCCGCTATCCCCGCCATGCCCTGCCAGAAGGCCTCGGCGCCGCCGTAGAGGGCCTGGCCCTTGTCGGACCGGGCGGGAGTGCCGAACTCGGCGAGCAGCGCCTTGGCCGCCACGTTGAAGTCCTCGCGGTCGATGTAGCCGTTGCCGTCCTGATCGAAGACGGTGAACCGGGCGGCGATCTTCCGCCCGTACTCGGAGCTGACCATGTCTGTCGGGCCCGCCTTACGTCTGCTGCCTATGTCTGTGTCTTACCTCTGCGCCGAGGTTTTCGTATTACCTCTGCTACCTCTGCGCCGAGGTCTTTCTGGCACGGAGCGTACGACGTGCGGACGGCGACGGGGGCGGGAAAGCGACGCCTGTGCCAAGACATGGGGGAATTGCGGGACAACGGCGTCATGCGGGCGTGGCGGCCTGGAGGGGGATCGCGGCCTCGTCGGTGGCCGTGGTGAGGTCCGCGTAGACGTCGAAGAGGCGGCGGACGCCCAGGGCGCCGAGGACCCGGTTGACGTGGTGGGCGTGGGCGCTGTCCGCGGCGCCCTGCGCGGGCAGGATCAGGCGCAGGCTGCCCTGGCAGGAGCGCATGAGCCGGCGGGTGGCGATGAGGACGCCGACGCCGCTGGAGTCGCAGAAGACGACCTCGGAGAGGTCGAGGACGACACGGTGGCGGCCGTCGGCCACCGCGCTGTGCACGCGTTGTCGCAGCTCCGGCGAGGTGACCAGGTCCATCTCTCCGGACACCTGGAGCACGGTCCAGCCGCCGCGCTCGCCGTCGGTCACCTTGAACGACACCATCACGCCTCTATCCGACTCGTCCGACTCGTCCGCCACAAACGGAAGCTTGACCTTCGCTTCCTGTCGACGCGGCTGCCCAACAGCCGTGCCACCAAACACCGCACATCTACTCGGCCGAGACCGCAAGACACTTGCAAGCGGTTTCAGAGGACTTGTTTCGGTCATTCGTGATCCTGTTCGATCAAAATGGGCGCGAGGCAGGTCACTGGCGGTCATTCTCCGTCGGTTCCTTACCATCCGGGACGCCTCGGAGAGCGCACAATGCCGCAAAGCCGAGTGGGCTGTCAGAGGTGCCGACTACATTCGAGGAGAGGGTGGGCGACCGCCGGACCTGGACGGCAGTACACGGCAGTACGGGGGGTGAGGGGGCAGCATGGCGAAGCAGGACACACCGACCCGCTGGGACCGCAAGATGCAGCAGCGGCTCGCGCGCGGGGAGGCAGCCGCGCTCGGCGAGCTGTACGACCGGTTCGCCTCCCTCGTGCACGGCCTCGCCCACCGCGTCCTCGGCGACGAACAGGCGGCCGACCGCATCACGCGCGAGGTCTTCGCCCACGTCTGGCAGCACCCCGACACCTACGACCCCAAACAGGGCCCGCTGCGTTCGTGTCTGGCGACCCTGACCCACCGCCTCGCGGTCCAGCGCCTGCGCCAGACGGAGACGGCCGCGCTGGCCCAGGGCGACGCCACGCAGACCACGGAGACCACGAGCACCACTGCTTCGACGGGCTCCCTGGAGGAACTGGAACGCAGGGTGCGCCGCGCCTCCGTCGCCGCCCGCGCCGACTACATCGTCACGTCGATGCCCGCCCCGCTGCGCGCCGCCCTGGAGCTGGCGTACTTCCAACGGCGCGACTACCGCCAGACCGCCGCCGACTTGGGCGTCACGGAGGCCGAGGCCCGCCGCCGCCTCCGCCTCGGCCTCCAACTCCTGTCCACGGCCCACGACACGGGCACACCAGGAGCACCCCCCGAATACGGCGGTGCGGTGTGAGCGGCGCGGGCCACGAGGACGGGGACTGGGAGGGGTACCAGGGGGAGGGCCCCCAGGGCCCCGACAACGGCGAGGGTGCGGGTGCGGGTGCGGGTGCCGACGGCGGCAACGGACCGGGACCCGCACCTGTACCTGGATCCGGACCCGGACATGGACCCGGCCCCGGCCCCGGACCTGGATCCGGACCCGGACATGGCCCCGGACCCGGACCTGGCACCAGTGACAGCACCAGCCCACCCCGCATACCGATGCCCCGCTCCTCGGTCGAGGACACGGGCCGCCCCCTGCCCGCCACCCCCGAGGCGGCTGCCGTCCCCCCAGCCCCTCTCGTCCTGGAACACGACGTACTGAGGTCGCTGCTCGGGGCATGGGCGCTGGCCGCCTGCGCGCCGGAGGAGACGCTCGCCGTCGAGGAGCACCTCGGGGAGTGCGGGGCCTGCGCGGACGAGGCGCGGCGGCTGAGCGAAGCGGTCGAGCTGTTGCAGCGCCCGGAACCCCTCGACCTGGACCCGACCCTGCGCACCCGCGTCCTGCAGGGCTGCCTCGACCGGCGCCCGCCGCGCATCCCGGTACCGGAGTGGGCGGCCCCCTACGACGCGGAGACCGCCCGCCTCGACGCCCTGCTCCAGGACTTCGGCGACGCGGAGTGGCACGCGCCCGTGCGGCTGCGCTGGTTCGAGGGCGACGAGCAGACGACCCGGCGTACGACGGTCGCCGGTGTCATCGCGCATCTGCTGAGCGTGGACGGCCTGGTCGCGGTCGCGCTGGGCCTCGACGACCCGCTCACCGGCGAGCGCACGACCCCGGCCGCACCGACTCCGGCGGCGCGCACGGAGGCGTACTGGCGCGCCGCGCACTTCCCGCCGACCCGCTCCGTACGGGTGCCGTGGCGGGAGCAGAGCCACGGCATCGTACGCACCGCGGCCTTCGGAGGCGACGGCTCCGGCAAGCTGCCGGTGCCGTACGGCGAGTTCGAACTGCCCTTGCACGAGGCGATGTTGGACCGTGCCTTCGAGTGCTGGGTGCACGCGGGCGACATCGCGGAGGCGGTCGACTACCCGTACAACCCGCCTGCCGCGCCCCACCTCCACGGCATGATCGAACTCGCGGCCCGTATGCTCCCGGAAGCCCTGGCCGCCCGCCGCCGGGCAGGCCTGGCCGCCCCGAGCCGGACGGCCCGCCACCTGGTCCCGGCCGGCGAACCGGGCCGCAGTCTCCGCCTGGAGATCGAGGGCTCGGGCGGCGGCGAGTGGCTGATCCCCCTCGACTCCCCGGCCGCCCTCCCCTCGGCCGCCCACGAGGTGGCCCATGTGGCCCTGGACGGCACGGAGTTCTGCCAGCTGGCGGCGGGACACGTATCACCGGAGGAAGCGGCGGCGGGACAGGACGGGGACCGGGAGGCGATCAGGGATGTGCTGTTCGCGGCGGCGTCGCTGAGCCGGATGTAGGTCGGTCGGGGCGCACGAACGGGAGCCGGTCCCGCGCACGAGGCCAGGCGTCTCCTGAAGGCGCGATGGGACTGCCGTCCCGCGCCTTGGTGACGCGCTTGCAGTCGGCGCACCTGCGGGCGTGCTCGAACCAGAGCCGGTACGCGCGCAGCATGGGCAACTCGGCCTGCTGTACGGCGACTTGGACCCGGATAGCCCTGGGGCTGGTCATCGGGCCCCCACTCCGCCCAGTACGGCGTGTCCCGCAGACACGGTCAGGGACCGTAACGCTGCCTCCAGAGCCAAGGGCCGGTACAACTCGCTGGCCCCTTGCCCCCTGGCGGCTACGGCTGCGCATTCCGCGCTCAGCTCGACAGGATCCAACAGGCCCTGAAGGGCGAGGATCGATCGAGGCAGCCACCTGGACAGAAGCGGCAGGCCATCTTGGAGCATGGCCGCTTCGCACGTGGCTGCGAAGTTCTCGCGCAGCGGGGGGGTGGACAATCTCACGGGAGTACCCCGCCTGTTGCAGGCAACGACACATCAGCTTCTTGTCGCGCCGCCATTCCAGCGGCAGGGATTCACCGAATCGCAGCACAAGCGGGGTGGCCAAGGGGCTGATGGGCCACAGGCCGTGACGCATGGCCGTCGCACTGTGAACAGCGAGGGCGAGGAGGGTGGAGGCGTGCGGCACGGACGCAGGCGCCAGGTCGTCCTCAATGTGTGGCAGTGCCTCCCGGGCTCAGGGGCCGAGGTGGCCGGGGACGGGGTGCAGGTTCCACGGGTCACCCGTGAGCGCGCGTTCCTCCGGCCGCTGGAAACACAGTTCGTCGCCGCCGACCCCGGTAAACACCCAGCGAGCACCGGCAGCACTCAGGCGGCCGTACAACTCGTTCATGGCTTCGGCGTAGGTGCCGTCCGTGGGGCTGCTGGGCCGACCACTTGCCCGGGGACCGGTTGGGTGGAAGGGGCCGAACTCCGCGACGGGCACGGTCAGGTCGGGGCCGGCGGCAGCCGACGAACTACGACACAAGGCCGATCAGCTCATGGCCTGACAACCGGCAGACGCCCGCTGAGGCGGAAGTCGGCGGCCAACGCCGCGACCGCCCCACGCAGCAACCGCAACCGCAACCGCAATGCTCGTTCGCGTGCTGTACGGGGAACGAGGCATCCCAAGATGCGCCGTGAGGGAGCCTTCGTCCTTCACGTTCCCGCTGATCACTAGGGTTCGGCCCGGCTCAACCGCCGTCTTACGGCGCCTGCCGGCAACACCACCGCCCGGCCCAGGCCGGTAGGCGAATACGAAGCTGCAAGCCGCCCCAGCGATGAGTTTCCCGCCGCCCCCAGGTCTACCCCCCGACCGAGACAGACAGCCGGCACACCGGGAGTAAGCCATGGGACTCATCCACATCGAGATGTTCGCGACCCTCGACCTCGTCGGGCAGGCGCCCGGCGGGCCCGACGAGGATCCGGCGGGGTTTCACTTCGGCGGCTGGCAGGCGCCCCTGATCGACGACGTCACCGGAGCGCAGATCCTTGCCGCGTACGAGGGGACGGACGCCCTCCTGCTCGGGCGGCGGACGTACGACATCTTCGCCTCCTACTGGCCGCACCAGAAGGGCGGCGAGGGCAACGAGATCGCCACGCTCTTCAACAGCGTCCCGAAGTACGTGGCGTCCCGCGGCACGCCCGACCTCCCGTGGGCCGGGTCCACGCAGCTCGGCCCGGATCTGGCGGGCGCGGTGCGTGAGATCCGGGACCGGCACGAGAACGTGAAGGTCGTCGGCAGCCTGGACCTGGTGCAGACCCTCCTGCGCGAGAAGCTCTTCGACCGTCTCGACCTCTGGATGCACCCGATCGTCCTCGGCGTCGGCAAGAAGCTGTTCGAGGACGGCGCGGTGCCCACGAACGTCACCCTTCTCGAACCGCCGGTGGCCAACCCCAAGGGCACCGTGTTCCTGCGCTACGGACTCGCCGACGGCATCCCGGAGACAGGCGACATGAGCGCCCCGGATCGCGGCCTCAGCAACGACGCCTGAAGCCCTCCCCCGGCAGGACTCGCCGGCGCCGGTCTCGGTTCGTCGGGCCCTACGCGAAGACGACCGTCCGGCGTCCGTTGAGCAGAATTCGTCGCTCCGCGTGCCACTTCACAGCCCGCGCCAGCGCCTGGCACTCCACATCGCGGCCGATGGCCACCAGCTGGTCCGGGGTCACGTCGTGGGCGACCCGCTCGACCTCCTGCTCGATGATCGGGCCCTCGTCCAGGTCCGCCGTGACGTAGTGGGCCGTGGCGCCGATCAGCTTCACGCCTCGGGCGTGGGCCTGGTGGTAGGGCTTCGCGCCCTTGAAGCTCGGGAGGAAGGAGTGGTGGATGTTGATGATCCGGCCGCTGAGCGCCTTGCACAGGTCGTCCGACAGGACCTGCATGTAGCGGGCCAGGACGACCAGTTCCACGTCCTGCGCGCGCACCAGTTCCAGGAGCCGTGCCTCGGCCTGGGCCTTGGTGTCCTTGGTCACCGGGATGTGGACGAAGGGGACGTCGTACGAGGCGACCAGCTCGGCGAAGTCGGTGTGGTTGGAGACGACCGCCGCGATGTCGACCGGCAGGGCGCCGATGCGGGCGCGGAAGAGGAGGTCGTTGAGGCAGTGGCCGAACTTGCTGACCATGAGGACGATCCGCATCCGGTCCTCGGCGCGGTGGATCTGCCAGTCCATCTGGAAGGCGTCACCGATCGCCGCGAAGCTCGCCCGCAGCTTCTCCACCGTCACCGGGGCCTCGCCCGAGAAGTGGACGCGCATGAAGAACAGTCCCGTGTCCCGGTCGCCGAACTGCTGGCTGTCCTCGATGTTGCAGCCGGTCATGAACAGGTAGCTCGACACGGCGTGCACGATGCCCGGCTTGTCGGGGCACGAGAGGGTGAGGACGTACTGCTCGACGGGCCGCTCGGTGGCGGCCGTGGCTCGGCTGGACTGCTCGTTCATGCCGGACAGGGTCCCATAACCACCCGGAGGGCCAGAATCCCGTCCGCCACCCGGAACGGACCGGACGAGACTCCCGGGTCCTACGCCGAGCGCGTCAGTATCCGCAGTATCTCCAGGGTGCGCGGCGGGACGTCCGGCTCCTCGCCGTCGCTCACCGCGAGGCGGACATGGGCGTCCCGGGCCGCCCGGACCGCCTCCGGCCACCCCGCGTGGTCGAGGTAGGCCGAGACGGGGGCGTCCGGGCCGACCTGGTGCATGATCCGCAGGACGCGCAGGACGGCGGTGTCGACGAGGGCGGCTTCCTGGGAGTCCCGGAAGATCGTGCCGACGTACTTCTCGGCGGACCAGCTGTCCAGCCAGGTGTCCTCGACCAGGCGGTACACGGCGTCGGTGACGTCCCCGTATCCGTCGACGCCGGCCAGCCAGACGTCCCGCTGGAACACCGGATCGGAGAGCATGTGCAGCGCGGAGCGCACATTGCTGCGCCAGCGCCACCACGGCATGTCGTTGAGTGGCATGCCGCCCATGGTGGGGGAGCGACGGCCGCGACGGGAAGAGTCTTCCGAACCTTGCACGGTCATCGATCGTACGGTCCCCGTGAAAATGAGATCAACACCCCCTGTAATTCACCTCCCCGTCACCACCTCTTGACCAAGGGTCACATCCAGGTTGGCCGTGTGACGGAATCGTGCGTGTCCATGACCGGCAGGCGACGCACCCGCAGCCCCTTCAGCACCAACCTCCCCAGGTCCATGAGCGCCCTGGCCGTGTGCGCGGCGCTCGCCGCCGGCTGCGGGGTCGTCCCCGGCACCTCGGACGGCACAGGCAGCGACATCACCGTCATGACCTGGGCGCCGGAGAACACCGACGCGACCAACAAGCCGGGCATGCCGGCCATGGCGAAGGCGTACGCCCGCTGGATCAACTCCACGGGCGGCCTGAACGGGCACAAACTCAAGGTCCTCACCTGCAACGATCACAACGACCGGGTGGCCGCCGCGAAGTGCGCCCGCCGCGCCGCCGACGAGAACGTCGTCGCGGTCGTCGGCTCCTACAGCCAGTTCGGCGACGATTTCCTGGGCCCGCTGGCCTCCGCCGGAATCCCGTACATCGGCGGCTACGGCGTCACCAACGACGAGTTCACCAACCCGATGTCCTACCCGGTCAACGGCGGCTCGCCCGCCCTCCTCGCCGGCCTCGGCAAGGAACTCGCCGCCGTCTGCGGTCCCGTCGCCCTGATCCGCCCCGACTCCATCGCGGGCGACCAGTTGCCCCAGCTCCTCGACTCCGGCCTGCGGGCGGGCGGCCACGCCCGGGCGCTGGACCAGCTGGCCGCCGAGGACGCCACCGAGTACGGGACGCAGACGAAGCTCGCCCTGGAACGGACGACGGACAAGGCCTCACCGAACGAGAACAAGGGGTGTGTGGTGCCGGCGCTCGGGGACCGCAACACCACCTTCATGGACTCCTTCCGGCGCGACCGCAAGGACTACCCGGCCGTGCGCACCGCCACCGTGCTCGGCAGCGTCGACCAGACGGTGATCAACGCGAACGGCGGAAAGTCGGGCCCGTACGAGGACTCGTACATCACCGGCTGGTACCCGGTCGCCAGTGACCCCCGCTGGGACCGGATGAAGAAGGTCATCAACGAGGAGGCCTTCGGCGACAACCGCATCGACCCGCAGGACGCGGGCGTGCAGACCACCTGGATCGCGTACACCGTCCTGAAGGCGGTCGTCGAGTCGCTGGACGAGGGGGAGGTGTCCTCGATCACCGTCCGGCGGGCCCTCGACAAGGGCCTGCGGGTCGCCACCGGCGGCCTCACGCCGACGCTGCGCTGGCGCTTCGAGGACCTGCTCCAGGTGGTCGGCTTCCCGCGCCTGGTCAACACGCAGGTGACACTCCAGGTCGTCCGCCAGGGCCGACTCGTCGCCGCCCGCAAGGGCTTCGTCAACACGTCGAAGCTGCTGGAGAGCGTCAAGGACTGAGAGGGCTGAGAGGACTGAGGGAGCCGAGTGTGCTGCGGGCGGTCCCCTTCGGCGGGACCGCCCGACAGGCCCGGAGCGGCAGTGGGGTCACAGCTGGGTGGACTGGCGCTCCGCCAGGCCGTACGGCCTCGCGATCGCGTTCCACAGTTCGGCCGCCTTGGCCTTCTGGGCGGTGGCGATACCGCTCTGCTGGTTGCCCTTCTGCGTCTGGCCCGTCGGCCGGGCCTGGCCGTTCCTGCAGCCGTGCTTGCCCGCCACCTGGTCGGCCCAGGCCGCGTAGTGGTCGTCGGCCGACTGGGACGCGTGCCACGCCTTGGTGAGCGCGTCGGTCAGCTGGGCGTGCTCGGGGAGCTTGTCGACGGCCAGTGAGGCGAGCCGGGTGACCAGCTCGCCGCGCTGCTGGGCCGCGCCGCGCAGGTCCGAGGCCGCCTGGCCGAGGTTGTTGCAGGACTTGACGTCCGCCACGGCCTTGATCACCATGTCGCGGCTGTTGTTGCTGTCGGCGAGCAGCTTGTCCAGTTCGACGGCCTGCGCCTTGGCCGGGTCAGCGGCCGGCGCCTTGGAGTCCTCGGGTGCGCCCGAGGTCGCCGCGACCGTCCTGCTGTCCGGATCCTTGTCGCTGTCGCCTCCCCCGCCGCTCAGTAGGGCCCCGGCGCCGACCCCGAGCACGGCGATACCGATCCCGAGGGCCGCGATGACGGTCACCCGCGAACGCCTGCGCCCGCCGTGGCTGTCGTCCATGTCGTGGGGGCCGTGGGGCGCGTGGGGCGGCCCCCCGGCGGCCTGGAAGCCGTACGGGGCCTGCTGGGCGCCGTACGGAGCCTGCTGGCCGTAGGGCGGCGCGGGGGCGTGCTGCTGGACGCGGGGCAGCTGCTGGGTGCCGCCGGCCGGTGCGTCGGCGCCGGGGCCGGTGCGGAAGAGGTTGTCGAAGTCGGAGGGCGGCTGACGGTTGTCCGCGCCGCCCTGGCTTATGCCGTACGACCCTGCGGGCACCGGCGGGATGTACTGGGTGGCGTCGGCGTCCGAACCGCCCGGGGCGGCCTGCGGTACGTGGCCCAGGTACGCGGTCGCCTCGGCGTGCGACTCGGGCGGCATCGCGCCGGGCACCACGGGCGGCAGGAACTGCGTCGCCGCCTCGTTCACGTGCGGGGGCGCCGGGTCGTGCGCCGCGACCGGCGGGAGGTACTGGGTGGCCGGCTCGTCGGCCGGGCCGGGGGCGCTCGGCACCGGCGGGATGTACTGCGTCGCGCCGTCGTCGACGGGCGGCAGCGGAGCGCCGGGCGCGGCGGCGTAGGGCCCGTAGGACTCGTGGGGCTGGTACGACTCGTGGGGCTGGTGCTGGTACTGCGGGAGGGGGGCGCCGTAGCCGGGCTGCTGGGTCCAACCGCCTGACACGCGCGGGTCGTTGTCCCACTCCGGTGCCGACGGCGCCTGCTGCTCGGGCTGCTGCTGCGGTGTGGAGTGGGGGTGGAACTGGCCCTGGTCGCCCCACTGCTGGTGCTGCTGGGCGTCGGGCGGCGCGGGCCACCCCTCGGCCACCTGAGGCTGACCCTGGCCCTGAGGCTGACCCTGGCCCTGAGGCTGGTGCTGACCCTGATGCTGGTGCTGACCCTGATGCTGGTGCTGACCCTGAGGCTGGTGCTGACCCTGAGGCTGGTCCTGGTGTTGCTGCATGTCCGGGCCCCACGGCTGGCCCCAGGCCTGACCGCCGGTCGGGTTCGGGGCCGGGGGCTGCGCCTGGGCGGGAACCGGCCTGGGCCCGCTGCCCCCCGTCATCCCCGGCAGCAGCGGTTCGCCACCGTCGGAGGGCAGCACGATGCCTTCGCGCGCCACGCGCGGCGAGGGCTCCTCGCCCTGTCCACTCTGCGTCACCAGGACTCCTACTGATGGGGGACCTTGGGAATCGTCGGTTAACGCTACCGGGTCCCCGGAATCCGATTCACAAAACACAGGACCAGACCACTCCCCCACCAGCACCTCAGCGTCCCGCTGTGTCTCCCGTCACGCCGCCGCCCGCAGGTCCAGCCGCGCCCCGAACTCCCGGACCACCGGTTCCTCGCGGTACGGCTCCAGGCGCGCCTGGAGGTCCTCCAGGTACTCGGCGCCCCGGTTGGAGCGCAGGGTGCCGAGAAGTTCCACCGCGCGCAGGCCCGTGTGGCAGGCCTCCTCCACCTCGCGCTGCTGAACCTGCGCCGTGGCCAGCAGCACCAGCCCGATGGCCCGGCGCCGCGCCCGCGTTTCCGGGTGCCCGTCCAGCGACTCCCGCGCGCACCGCGCCGCCGCCTCGGCCTGGCCGAGGTCCCGGTGGCAGTGCGCCAGCTCGTCGGCCAGATACGCCGCGTCGAAGTGCGCGATCCACGCCGGGTCGTCCCCGGACTCCGGATCGGCCGCCTCCAGCGCGCTGACCGCGCGCCCCGACGCCAGCTGGGCCGACCGCGCGTCGCCCATCAGCGCGTGCCCCCGGGCCTCGGCCGCGTAGAACATCGCCTCCGCGCGCGGAGTGACCCTGCCCCGCGCCCCCTCCTGCGCCGCCCGCGCCAACTGCGCGATCTCGCGCGGGTTTCCGAGCTGCGCGGCGAGATGGCTCATGGAGGCGGCGAGTACGTACCCGCCGTACCCCCGGTCCCCCGCCGCCTGGGCGAGCCGGAGCGCCTGGATGTAGTAGCGCTGGGCGAGACCGGGCTGGCCGGTGTCGACCGCCATGTACCCGGCGAGTTCGGTCAGCCGTGCGACGGCGGCGAACAGATCACGCCCGACCGCCTCCCGGTACGAGCCCGCCAGCAGCCCGGAGACGACGCTGTTGAGGTAGTGCACGACGACCGGACGCACATGCCCGCTGCCGTACTGGTGGTCCAGGTCCGTCAGCGACTGCGTCATCGCGCGCACCGCCGCCACGTCCGACGGCCCCACCCGGGGCCCCGCCTGGCGCGACACCTGGGAGTCGGGGGACGAGATCAGCCAGTCGCGGCTGGGCTCCACGAGCGCGGACGCGGCGACGGACGAACCGGAGAGGAAGTCCCGCCGGCCCACGTCACTGCGCCACAGCTCACACACCTGCTCGATGGCGCCGAGGACGGTCGGGGAGAACTGGAGCCCGACGCCCGAGGCGAGGTTCTTGCCGTTGGCCATACCGATCTCGTCGATCGTGACCGTACGGCCGAGTTTGCGGCCGAGGGCCTCGGCGATGATCGCGGGTGCCCGCCCCCGGGGCTGCTGTCCGCGCAGCCAACGGGCCACGGACGTCTTGTCGTACCGCAGATCGTGGCCGTGCTCCGCGCCGCACATGTTGACTCGGCGGGCCAGCCCGGCGTTCGAGCAGCCCGCTTCCTGGATGAGCGCCTGCAGCCGTTCGTTCGGCTGCCGCGCGACGAGAGGCCTTGCGGCCATGGCGTACCCCCTGTGGCTGCGGTGCCGTGCCACGCACCGAGTTGACGTGTCTTCCGTGTCCGGAACCAGCGAAAGGATCCGGCCTTGAAGATCAATGCCCCGCAGGCATGCCGACAATGCGAGACATGTGAGGATTGCCGGGGTAAAGGCGGATGCCCGGCCCCACCCCCTGCCTACCCAGCCCCGTCCGGGATCCTCCTGCGCGCCCCCGCACATGCATCCATGCGCCCCGGATGCGGAATCGATGCACCTTCCCGGCGCATGTGACAGGCGTAACCCATGATTCCCACTAGAGTTGAGCTCATCGTGGAAGAGACCATCGCGGGCCCTGATGCTGCCCAAATCCCCAAGCAACGCGGCGAATCCCTCTTGGAAACCGCCGTCCGGTACGCCGAAGAGCGCCACTGGGACGTGTTCCCGGGTACGTGGCTGGAAGCAGTCGACGGGATGCAGCGCTGCTCCTGCGGCGACACAGCGTGCGCCCTGCCCGGCGCACACCCGTCGCGCCCCGACTGGGTGACGCAGGCCACGGGCAGCGCGACCGTCGCGCGCCGGCTGTGGACCGAGCAGCCGACGGCGTCGATCCTGCTGCCGACCGGCCATACGTTCGATGCGATTGATGTGCCCGAGACGGCGGGGTTCCTTGCGCTGGCGCGCATGGAGCGGATGGAACTGACGCTGGGGCCGGTGACGTTGACGCCGGATCGGCGGATGCGGTTCTTTGTGCTGCCGGGGGCTTCGGCGAAGGTGCCGGATCTGGTGCGCAAGTTGGGGTGGGCGCCGGCTTCGCTCGACCTGGTCGCGATGGGCGAGGGGGCGTACGTGGCTGCGCCGCCTACTCGGTACGGGTCTCGGGGGGCTGTGCAGTGGGCCTGCCGGCCTACGCCTGCGAATCGGTGGTTGCCGGATGCGGAAGAGTTGATCTCGCCGCTCGCTTACGCCTGCGGGCGGGATCGGTAGCTTTCGCGGTTCGGGGTGGCTGGGCCGGTTGTTGGGCGGCTGCGGGTGCGTTGTGGCTTGTCGCGCCCCGCGGCGGAGCCGCAGATCAGACACAGCCCCGCGCCCCTAAAAGGCCCGTGGGTGCCGCCCGCGGATTCAGATACAGGCCCGCGCCCCTGAAGGCCTGCGGTTGCCGGCCCCAGATCACACGTCGCCCTCCGGCAGCGTGTGCTGGTCGCGGCGCTGAAAGGTTGCCCTTGCCTCTTGGGGGGCGGCCCGTAGGCTCCTCGCATGGTTGATGGGGTTGCCGTGCGTGTGCAGGGGCTTTGGAAGCGGTTCGGGGAGCAGGTCGCTGTTGCCGGGATCGATCTGGAGTTGCCCGCGGGGAAGTTCGTCGGGCTCGTCGGGCCCAACGGGGCCGGGAAGACCACCACGCTGTCGATGGTGACCGGGCTGCTGCGGCCCGATCAGGGCACCGTGGAGGTCGTGGGGCACGACGTGTGGCGTGACCCGGTCGAGGTCAAGGCGCGGATCGGGGTGCTGCCCGAAGGGCTTCGGCTCTTCGAGCGGCTGTCCGGGCGTGAACTCCTCGCCTACTCGGGGCGCTTGCGCGGACTGCCCGGCGTCGAGGTCGACAAGCGGGCCGCCCAGCTTCTCGACGTCCTCGACCTGGCCGGCGCCCAGCACAAACTCGTCGTCGACTACTCGACCGGCATGCGCAAGAAGATCGGCCTCGCCGCCGCCCTCCTCCACAATCCCGAAGTCCTGTTCCTCGACGAGCCGTTCGAGGGCGTCGACCCCGTGTCGGCGCAGATCATCCGGGGCGTACTGGAGCGGTACACGGCCTCCGGTGCCACCGTCGTCTTCTCCTCCCACGTCATGGAGCTGGTCGAGTCGCTGTGCGACTGGGTCGCGGTGATGGCGGCGGGACGTATCCGGGCGCACGGCCCGCTGGCCGAGGTGCGGGGCGACGCCTCCTCGCTGCAGCAGGCGTTCCTCGAACTCGTCGGCGCGGGCGAGCGCAACCACGGGTCCCACCTCGACTGGCTCGGCGGCGACGCCCGATGAGCGCGGCGCCGAGCGCGGCGACCTCGATCACACCCGTCGTCGTACGGCTGAAGCTGTCCCTGCTGCGCAACGGGCTGCGGCAGTCCGCGGGGCGGCGGACCGTGTACATCACCTCCCTCGTCGTCGTGGCGCTGCTCGCCGCGCTCCAGTTCCTCGGGCTGATCGCCCTGCGCGGCAACGCGCACGCCGCGTCCGTGACCGTGCTGCTCCTCGCGGTCATGGCGCTGGGCTGGGCCGTCATGCCGCTGTTCTTTCCCAGCGGGGACGAGACGCTCGACCCGACCCGGCTGGTGATGCTCCCGCTGCGGCCCCGCCCGCTGGTCCGGGCGCTGCTCGTGGCCTCGCTCGTCGGCATAGGGCCACTGTTCACGCTGTCCCTGCTCGTCGGGTCGGTGATCGCCCTGGCGCGCGACGCGGCGGGGTTCGTCGTGTCGCTCGTCGCCGTCCCGCTCGCGCTGCTCGTCTGCGTGGCGCTCGCGCGGGCCGTCGCCGCCGCCAACACCCGGCTGCTCAGCAGTCGCAAGGGGCGCGATCTCGCCGTACTCAGCGGACTGGTCATCGCGGTCGGGGCGCAGCTCGTCAACTTCGGTGTGCAGCAGCTCGGTACGGCCGGGCTCGGTCAACTCGACCCGACCGCCGAGGTGTTGGCGTGGGTGCCGCCCGCTTCCGCCCTCGGGGCGGTGGACGCGGCGAGCGACGGGTCGTACGGAATCGCGGTCGCCCAACTCGCGCTCAGCGCCGGTGCGTTGGTGTTGCTGCTGAGGGGCTGGTCGCGGACGCTCACCCGGCTGATGACCTCCGGGGACGGGTCCAC
>Ga0136846_1210116_pt1 | contig 17297 bp, 12 predicted proteins | sample HopSoiMetagenom2_FD_96841 | JGI IMG/M metagenome (GOLD analysis project Ga0136846, IMG submission 96841) | Grasslands soil microbial communities from Hopland, California, USA - 2 Assembly 2016 (version 4) | ecosystem: Environmental > Terrestrial > Soil > Grasslands | place: USA: Hopland...
AGCCTGGGGTCGATCAGCAGGAACGCCGACGAGAGCACCATGAGCACGATGATCTGCAGCCCGGCCTCGAGCAGCGAGCTCACCGCGAGCTTCGCCTTGGCGATGCCGTGCTGGGAGGCGAAGAAGATCTTGCCGAGGACCCAGGGCGCGGTTCCGGGGATGTACCGTCCGAGCCAGGCGCGGGAGTACACGTCGTTCAGCTCGAGCAGCGAGCCACGCAGACCGCGCGCGCCAAGTCCCCGCAGGATGACGAGCCAGATGACCACGCCCCAGTACCGCGACACCAGGGTCACCACTGCGGCCAGCGCGAGCACGGGCAGGTCGACCCGTGCGCTCGCGAGCTGGCGGTAGTCGATCCGGGTGAGGTAGACGATCACGAACACGGCGAGCAGCGCGTAGAAGAGCACCGAGACCCCTGCCACCACGGCCTGGCGGCGGGTCATCCTGGCCATGCCGTCAGGATATCGGCTCGTCCCCACGAGGGGCGATGCGCCCGGCCGGGGCATCGTCCCCCGCGGCGGCGGGAACGCGGAGCCCGTACGCCCGATCGATGAGGTACAGCGGCCGGCCCTGCACCTCGGCGTAGATCCTGGCGATGTAGTTGCCGAGCACGCCGGTGACGATCATCTGCACGCCGCCGATCAGCAGCACCGCGATGATGGTGAAGGTCCAGCCGTCGATGACCGTCTCGGGGGCGACGATCTTCACCACGAGGGCGTACACGATGCCGACGAACGCGAGGAACGACACGGCAAAGCCGAGGTTCGCAATGAGCTTCAAGGGGACGGTCGAGAAGCCCATGATGCCGTCAGAGGCGAAGCTGAACATCTTGCGCAGCGGGTACCCGCTGATGCCGGCGTTGCGGCGGTCGCGATCGAAGGGGACCGCGGTCTGCCGGAACCCGACGAAGCTCACCATGCCGCGCAGAAACCGGTTGTGCTCCCGCATCCGGGCGAGCGCCTCGACCACCTTGCCGTCGATGAGACGGAAGTCGCCGGTGTCCTGCGGGATCTCGACGTCGGCGAGCAGGCGGAGCAGTCGGTAGAACAGCCGAGCGCTGAGCCGCTTGAACGGGCCGTCCCGCCTGCTGCTCCGCTGCGCGTAGACCACGTCGTATCCCTCGAGCCATCGGTCGATGAGCTGCGTCGTCACCTCGGGCGGATCCTGCAGGTCGGTGTCCATGATGACCACGGCATCCCCGGTCGACATGTCCAACCCGGCGGTCACCGCGGCCTGATGCCCGAAGTTGCGCGAGAGGTCGACGATCCGCACCCGATCGTCACCGTCCCGCAGCGCGAGCAGGCGCGCGAGCGAGCGATCCCGGGAGCCATCGTTGACGAAGAGGAACTCGTGCTCGAGCTCGGGCCGGAGGGCGGTCGCGTCGCGCAGGCGCTGGAACAGCAGGTCGAGATTGCCCTCCTCGTTGTGCACGGGCAGCACGTAGCTGACCAAGCGGGGGGAGGGCGGCACCTCGGGTGCGGTCACAGGCGCAATGGTAGTGAAGCGGCGGCGGCTTCACGGCGCGATCGGCGGGAACGGATCGCCATCGCCGGCAGCGCCGCGGCGATCGCGAGGAAGGTGGCCGCCGCGACGACCGAGCCGGCGACGAAGCTCCGGTCGGTGAACGTGACGGTCATCGTCCCGCAGGCGCCGGCGGGCAGTGCCCATCTGTTCTCGCCCCCGGTCTGCCGACCCGTGCCCAGGGCTCGACGGTCCAGAGCCGCCGACCATCGCTCGTCGTACGCGCCGACGAGGGTGATCGACCTGCCCGCGCCGGGCGCGGTGCACGGGACCGTGATGGCCAGGCGGCCGTCGCCCCGTCGCCGAAGGTCCAGCGCGCGGGAGCCCGCCGGGCCGGACAGTGTGACGAGCGGCGCCGCGTGCGGGATCGCGATGACCTCGACACCGTACTTCTCGTAGATCGACGTGGCCCCGGGCACCTGCGCGATCACCCCGGCGGCATCCGATGAACGGGTCACGTAGGTCGAGATCGCGAGTTGCTGGGGGATGCCTGCCGCAAAGCGATCGAAGCCGAACCGGCGGTCGTCCCGCCAGGAGGAGGCCGCGGAGGCCGCCTGCTCCCAGTGCACGGACAGCTGCGGCTGGAATCCGCTCGCCGACGGGATCTGCCACATCGACCACCGCCCGTTCCAGTCCCCGCCGAGGATCCGCGCGTTCGCCGCCGTCAACCCCGCGCGGCCCCTGAGCAGGGCGAGCAACTGGGGATCGCCCAGCGGCATGGTCGCATTGGCGCGGTCGGATGCACCTGCCGATTGGATGAAGCCGGCGCGACCCGCCACGCCGGCGCCCTCGAGCAGGATGAGCACGCCGACCGCCACGACGAGAGCCCGCGGCAAGCGCCGCAGGGTGACGACGAAGGCAAGCCAGACGACCAGGCCGGCGGCGATGAGCGGAAGGCCGATGTTCAGCGAGCTGGCATCCCGCGATTCCAGGACAAGGATCGCCCCGATCACGACCAGGTTGGTGCCCAGGTAGATCCAGAGCCGCCGCCCGACCAGCGATCGGCGGGCGCTCCAGCCGGTGGCCGCCGCGATCGCCGCGATGATCAGCGCGGGCGCCACGAAATTGTCGCTTCTCACGACCCTCCAGAGCCCACCCCAGGTGCTGACGGTCGAGACGATCGGAGCGACGGCGCACACGACCGCGAGCAGCGCCACCCCGATGAGGCCCTTGGCCACGGCGGGGGTGCGCGCGATCAGCGCTGCCGTCAGCAGCGGAACGAAGAACAGACCGCCCCAGGCGAACGATCGTGTCGGGTCGGTCGTCAAGGTCGAGGCCGGCCCGTCCAGGATTCCGGAGTAGTCGGGACTCAGCAGAGTCAGGAACCGCGCGGCGTCGACCGGGTGCGCGGCGTTGACGCTCACCGTCAGGTCGGGTGCGAGGGCGAAGCCTGCGAGGGTGCCGAGGTTCAGCAGGACCGCGATCGCCGTGCCTCCGCCGAGCACGAGCCCCCGGGCAGCCCAGCCTGCCCGCGAAAGAAGGATCGACATCACGACCACGGCGATGCACACCGCCTCGACCGCCGCGAACTGCGGAAAGTACCCGGCCGACAGCGAGTAGGCCAGGGCGAGACCCAGCCCGATCGTCCGCACGGCCCAGCGCCGGACCGGCCGCCCGCTGATCGGCCCCACGAGGAAGCAGACGGCCCAGGGCAGAGCGGCGAGAGACCCGATGACCCCGAGGTGCTGTGACTGGCTCAGGACCCCGCCGGAGACGCTGACCAGTGCCGCCGCCAGGAGACCGGACCCCGTCGACCTCGAGATGACCAGCGCCACGGCGAAGGCGCCGACCGCCAGAACGACGAAGTTGAGGAGATTCACCCACTCGAAGGCGTATGGCGACAGCTCTGCAGCCCCCGTGATCCGCGACACCGCGAACACCACGAGCTGCGGCGGATGGAACTGGGCGGTCTGCGGATTGCTGGTCATCGCGGTACCGCCGTATGTGAAGGCGTCCCACATCGCCGGGGCCGGGAACGCCCGGTAGACGGCGCTGGAGAGCGGAAGGTGGTAGCCGTCGTAGTCGAAGGGGTAGTGCGCGACGTCGAGGATGATCCGGATGTTCACCACCAGCGGCATCAGCGCCGCCGCGATCGCCGCGACGATCGTCCGCATTCGAATAGGCGAACCGCCGGCTTTCGGGTTTACTCGGAGTCGCCGCACAGGGCCATCATGGCCGCGCAGAAGGGAAAACCGTGACGCGCACGCTCACGAGCAAGCCGGAAACGCGTCCGAGCTCCGGGGGCGCGGCGGACCGCCTTCGTCGTCGGTTCCCGCAGCTGCCCGGGTGGCTGATCCTCGTGCTGCTGGCTGGCGCACTCGTCGGCGGGATCCTGTTGTCGCCGTTCCCGGGCCTGCAATACGACGAGACGCTGTTCGTCAACGCCGCGACGACCGGAGGACCGGGGTCCGACTCGACCCAGTTCGTGGCGGCGCGCTACGCGGGTGTGCCGGTCCTGCTCATGCGTTACATCGGAGCCCTCAAGGCGTGGCTGATGGCCCCCGTGTTCTCGATCTTCGGGGTATCCGTCGAGTCGGTCAGGATCCCGATGGTCGTCGTCCTGGTGCTGACGGTCGCGGTGGTGGTCGCGATCGTCTGGCGGCATGCCGGCCGGTGGCCTGCGGTCGTTGCCGCACTTGTCGCCACCACGGATCCGGTGTTCGCCCTCATGTCGCGGGCCGACTGGGGCCCGGTCGCGCTCGCCGGCCTGTTCCGGGCCGTTGCTCTGCTTGCGGTGCTCAGGCTGCTGAGCACGCGACGCACCAGGTGGCTGTGGGTCCTGGCCATCAGCCTCAGTCTGGGCGCGTTCAACAAGCTGGATTTCTCCTTGTTCGCGCTTTCGATGGTGGCCGCCGCCCTGATCGTCTTCGGTCGTCGCTGGGTGCTCGTGCTCACGACCCTGCGCTGGAGGATCGCGCCACCCGCGGTGGTTGCCGCGATCGTCTTCGGGTGGGTGTTCATCAACATGTTCATCCCCTCGACCCGGCAGCCGGTCGCCGGTCAGGGAATCCGGGCCACCCTGCTCTCCCGGACGAACCTGGTGACGCTGACATTCGACGGCCGGTACCTCGGCGAGTACATGGCAGGGGTTCGACCGACCATCATGGGCCTGCTGCTGCCTGCGTCGCTGATCGCCCTGGTCGTCGCCCTTCTCTTCCTGGCGATCGCGCGATGGCTGCGCGGCAGGAAGCCCGCAGCGGAGGCGGACAGCGGGGAGGCACCGGCCGACCAGGAGCACGGTGCTCCGATCTCGAACGGTCGCATTCTCGTGTTCTTCGCGCTCGCCGGGCTCCTGCTGTTCCTCGCGATGTGCGTGACCCCCGAGGTGACCGGCCCCCATCACGCGGAGATGCTCTGGCCGTATCCCGTGCTGCTGATCGCCTTCGCGTTCGGCTGCGTGATCGAGCGCCGGTCGGTCCTCCGCGTGCTCCGCGTCGGCACCCTCTCGGTCATGAGCGTCGTCGTCGTGGTGGCCGTGGTGTCGCAGCTGGGGCTGGGCATTCAGACGGCGCAGATCCTGGCAGACCCGGGCGACCGCACCGTGATCTGGAGCGATGATCCCGACGCGGCGGCGGCGCGGCTCTCGCAGTTGGATTCTCCGACGACGCCCGACCTGGTGCTCGTGGCCGACTGGGGGATCGCGAACCAGGTCGCGGCCCTTGTCGCGCCATCCGCGCACCTGCGGGTGGCGGATCGATGGGGCGATTTCGTCGGAAACGCGTCGGCGCCGGACCTCGCGGCGGCCCTGCAGATCGCGCCAGGAGCGCACTTCTACCTGCTCGAGCACACGGCGGAATCCGAGATCATGACCGGATCGACGGAGGCCGGTGCCGAGCTGCTCTCCGCCTGCCAGGCGCGCGGTGGGGCGCACCATCGGGTGTACTCCGGCGCCTCGGTCGTCGGCTACGACGTGACCTGCTGACGCCTAGCCGCCGACCACGCCGTCGCCGGCAGGCGACTCGCGGGGAACGGTGCGCAACGCCGTGCGCCATGACAGCTCCTGCGACGCCTTGGTGCAGCAGATGACGAAGGTCATCCAGCCGAACTCCGACAGGATCGAGCTCTCGGCGAGCGAGACGATGATCAGCGCCACCAGCGACGCAGCGGGCCAGGCGAAGACCACGCTGCGGCGTGCGCCCGCGAGCAACCAGGAGCGGCTGAAGGCCAGCCCCACCATGCCCACGAACACGACAACGCCGACGAAGCCGAGCTGGAGCCATACGTCGAGGAAGGCGTTGAGCGCCGAGTCGGTCGGCCGCTCCGGCGTGGCGCTCAGCGCCGAGAAGGGCGGGACGTCGGCCTGCCATCTGCCGATCCAGCCCCAGCCCTGCAGGCCGTTCTGCGTGGCGAACGCGATCACCTGGCGCCACAGGTCGACCCGGTAGTCCAGCGTGCCCGAGGCGTTGAACAGGGTGATCACCGGCCCGCGGGCGAGGAACAGCGCGACGGCGGCCAGGCTGGCGAGACCCAGGATGATGAATTGCCACAGCTGCCGCCGATCGGCGCGCACGCGACGAACCAGGTAGATCACGGCCGCGGCGATGGCGACGACCACGGCCCCGAATGCGATCACCGGCGACTGGGTGAGCACGATGCAGATCCCGGCCAGGATCAGCGACAACACGGAGGTCAGCCGCGGCACCGATCGGGTCCTGTGCTCGGTCGCGAAACTGATGGCGCCCACGATCGCCACGAGGCCGAGCTGATCGCGGGAGGGCTCGATCCCCGAGATCGGCCCGAGCACGCCCAGGTTGCCGTGCACGCCGAGGAAGGGCAGCGGCATGTCGATCAGGATGCCCGAGAAGATCTCGATGCCGAGGGACAGGGCGAGCACCACGCGCAGCACGTCGCCGAAGGCGCGGACGATCTGGATGGTGTCCCGCGAGATCGCGACGAACAGCCCGACCAGTGTGAAAGCCATCAGGTACGCCAGCCCGCCGACCGTCGCCCACTGGTACGAGCTCCAGACCAGCGACGCCGCAGCCCAGACCAGGAACAGCAGAAGCGACACCGGCAGCAGGGCGCGCCAGGCGACCTCCTCGTGCCGCGCGAGGAACGAGAGCAGCATGAGCGCAAGCGCCACGACGATGGCCGCGAGATAGCCGGCCCACCCGAGGGTGCGCTGAAGGAAGAAGGCGCCGGCTGCCGCCCCGATCCCGGCTGTCGTGAGGGCGTGCGCGAGCCGTGCGGAGCCGAAGATCGCCACGAGCAGGCCGAACCGGCTGCCCCCGGTGCGCTCAGGCATCCGGCTCGGGTTCGCGCTGCGCCGAACGGATGGCGGCGATCACCAGGAGCGCGAAGAGGATCTCGACGAGCAGGCGGCTTTCGGCGATGCTGTGGACGATCAGGGCCACCATGATCAAGACCGGAAACAGCTCGACCAGTCGGGCCCGCCGCGGTCCGGCCTCGATCGCCATCAACCACGAGCGGCCGAGGGTGGTGAGTACGAGAAGCCCGAAGACGATCAAGCCGATCACGCCGAGTTGGAAGTAGATGTCGATCCAGGCGTCGTGCGCCTGCAGGTAGGTCACGCCCTTGATGACCGCGAGGTGCTTGAAGGGCTCCGCCCAGGGCGCCCACCAACCGACCCACCCCCATCCGGCAGCGGGCCGCTGGTTCGCCAGCGCGAGCACGCTGTGCCAGATGTCCGTGCGGTGGGTGAGCTCGGCACTCTTCCCGAGCAGCTTGAGCACGACCCCGTTGGCGAAGACGACGAGGGCGGCGATCGCCAGCGCAACGAGAACACCGCCGCCGTACACCAGGCCCCGCCGGCGGCCCGACGTCATCCGTACCAGCCACAGGAACACGCCGACCACGGCGACGGCCGCGAGGGCGAACAGCACCGTCGACGATCGGGTCAGGGCGAGCGAGCCCAGGGCGATGATGCCCCAGAACCCCAGCCAGACCCGGGATGCGGTGCCCGCCACCCACTGCACGACGAAAACGATGAGCGCGAGCAGCGCCGAGAGGGCGAGGAGGTTGGAGTTGCCCTGGATGCCTTGGATCTGTCCGCCATGGAACAGCAGATCGCGCGACCAGTAGAAGGCCGCCGGGATCTTGTCGAGTTTCGAGTAGTCCACGAAGAACGGCAGGACCGGGTGCCTGACGAACGCCGCGACGACGAACTCGAACAGCAGCGACAGGCCGAGGATCCAACGCAACGCGACCCCGAAGGCGCGCAGCATCGTCTCGAGATCGAGCACCGTGGACAGGAAGATGGCGAAGAACGCGACCGAGAAGGTCGCCGCCAAGCCGACCGCGGTCGCACCCGGATAGTCGGACCAGAAGATCGAGGCGACGGTCAGGAGCACGAATCCGATCAGCGCGAACGGCAGGCGGCGCAGATCCACCCGCTCGTGCACGAGTTCGACGATCGCGAGCGCCAGCAGAATGAGGCAGATCGCGCCCCAGCCCCACCAGCTGAGCAGGTTGCGCCACAGGTCGCCCGCGGTCATGGTGAAGAAGCCGAGAGTGGCCAGCCAGCGCCGGTAGGTCTCTCTGCGGGTCATGACTTCAGGCTAGCGGGGGGAGCGCGCATGGCCGCCGTGCTCGCGGATGCGGGTTGCGCGGTGCGGGTGCGGGCTCCGGTACTTCGATAGCGTGTCGGCGTGACGTCGCCCGAGGTGTCGCGCCCCCGCCGCATCGGTTCTGCCCTGGCGAGAGGCGACGTTCCCGCGCGGGCGGTCGCCGCCTCCCTGATCCTGGTGTGGGTGGCGCAGAGCGTCCTCGGTCTGCGCGGTCTGTTCGCCGACGGCGGGTACTACCTGTGGGTCGAGCTGTCGACGGGCGACTTCTTCGTGCCAGGACCCTCTCGCGTGCTCGCGGACGTCATCACGCAGCTGCCGGTGGTTGCCGCGCTCCGGATCGGGGTGACCAACCCCCAGCTGCTCGCACTGCTGCAGAGCTTCGGCATGGTGGCGATCCCCGCAGCCATGTGGCTCGTCGCCCTGTGGGTGCTCCGCCGCCGTGACGCCTTCTGGTCGGTGGTCGTGGCATTCGCCGTCGTCACCCTCTCCAGCGGGTTCATGGCGGCAGGCGAATACAACGTGGGCTACGCCGTCGCGGCCCTCAGTGCCGCCCTGCTGCTGCGCGAGCGGATCGGTCCGGCGAGCGCGGCGGTGCTGCTCGTGCTCGCCCTGGTGCTCGCGGCGTCGTACGAGTCCGCCGTCTACCTCGCCCCGCTGCTGGGCGTCGCGACCATCGTGCAGCTGCGCCGCGCCCGCCGATCCGCCGGACCGCGTCGGGTCGTTCCCGTGCTGCTGGTGCTCTGCCTGGCCGCGGACGCGGCCGCGGTCGTGCTCTCGGCGTTCTCCATCGCCTTCCCGCGGGATCCGCGCAACCGCGCAGGTGCCGCCGACCTGGTCGGCTCCCTGCTGCGGGATCCGCAGCTCGCGCTCGCCGCGCTGGTCGCCGTGGCATGGGTCGCGCTCACGCTTGTCCTGCCGCCCCGGCTGATGGCGGTCCGCGGGCTCGTCGCGGGGCTGGTCGCCCTCCCTGCGCTGCTGCCTCCTCTGTGGTTCGCTCCCGGGATGCAGTACGCCGGGCGTACCGCGGCCGGCCTGCTGCTGTTCGTGATGCTGGCCGGGCTGTTCGCGGCCCAGTGGCGCGGGAGTCCGGCGGTCGCGGTAGCCGCCGCCCGAGCCCCCGGGTGGATCGCCGCGACCGTCGTGCTGGTTGCCATGATGGTTCCTTTCGCCGCCCGCACCGACGGCTTCGGGCGATGGCTCGCGAGCTTCGAGACGCGGGTGCTCACGACCAGCGCGGAGCAGGAGTGGTCTCCGCCGCCCTCGATCGCGGCGGGCCAGTCGCTCTACGTCTGGGGCTGGACCAATCCGTTTCTGAGCCGCCTCTTCGAGGACGACCCCGGCCAGGGCATGATCCTGAACCCCGGGCAGAAGCCCGGGACGGACCCGTCGCCGCCCGCGCCCCTCCCCAGCCGCCTCTGGCGCGTGGATCGCACGGTCACCCTCGGCTGAGCCCTCTCAGGAGACGACCCGCGACGGCGCGAAGGGGCGCCGTGATGCGCCACGAATGTGAGTGGCGCAACTCGTCCGTCTCGCGGGTGGCGCGCCCCAGTCGTGCCCGCAGTTCGTCGGCCTCGGCGATGGCCTCCCCGTAGGCGACCGAGAGGTCGCTCAGCGCACCTGCCGCGGCACGGGCCACGTCCTCCAGGAGCGGTCGCGGGATGGCGGGGTCGAGCGGCGCCCGCGGAGCGGCGGCGCCCAGCTCGGCCCCCCACTTCTTCGCGAAGCGATCGTTGTTCCTCCCGAAGAGGAACTGCCCGTACGCGCTCGGCGTCGAGCCGCGGTGCTCGTGCCGCGCCACGGCGCCGGTGACCAGGCCGAATCGCCAGCCGGCCGCACGCAGGGCTGTGCAGAAGTCCACATCCGACCAGGTCACCGGGTAGAACTGCGGGTCGAGTCCACCCACGGAGTCCCAGGCCGCGGTCCGGACGAGCGTGCCGCGACTCGCCACGTAGTCGAGCCGGTCGAGTCCCGCGATCTGGTCGGGCGGCACGCTGGCGGGCGGAAGCCACTCGATCAGGCGGATGTCCGGCTCGCGGGCGAGCACGCCGCCCACGCTCGATGCCGGGACGTTTCCGTCGTCATCGACCGTCACGGGAGAAACCGATCCGAGGCGGGAATCCGCCGCAAGAGCATCCCACAGCACGCTCAGGCAGTCGGTGCTCACGGTCATGTCGTCCTGCACCAGCCAGAGGAAGTCTGCGTCGACCAGGGATCGCGCGAAGCTGAGCGCTCCTCCCCACCCGAGATTGAGGCCAGGGCGGAGCACGGCGGTCAGGGGAGGCAGGACGGCGCTCGGATCCCCGCCGTTCACGACGCAGACGATCGACAGACGCAGCTGGGTCCGTTGCCCAACCAGCGACTGCAGGCATCGGGACAGCCGATCGTCGTTGCCGCCCAGCGTCGGCACGATGGCGATGACATCGGGGCGGTCATCCGGTGCCACGATCACGGCGGTGTCAGAACTTCGGCAGGTGATCGGCCACCCTGATCGGTACCTCGGGGCTGTCCCAGTCCAGGAGCAGCCGGTCGGGCGCCTCGTGGTGGTACACCTCCGTGGGGAAGTTGATGAGCCGCGCCTCTTCGTTTCCCACGTTGACCGAGAGGTGCCACACCCCGGTGGGGATGATGACCTGCCGAACGCCCCGGTCGGACATCACGAGTTTCTGCACAACGCCGCGGCTCGGGGAGTCTGCCCGGTCGTCCCAGAGGAACAGCAGCACCTCGCCCGACACGATCGTGTAGCGGTCCCTCTTCAACTCGTGCAGGCCCCAGCCCTTCATCTGGTGGGGGCGGACGGAGAACTGGTATGCGTACACGACGGGGGTTTCCCAGAACGACATGTCGCCCTCGAAGATCTCGAACACGCTACCGCGGTGGTCGAGGTGGTTGGGCGTCGACCTGACCTTGACTCCGTCGATCGACGGCGCAAGAGACCGCCCGTCCTTCGTCACCGTCGCAACGTCGCGATCGCCTGACATTCGCGCCTCCTTGTTCGGACCGCGTTCACCCTGCGGCTGCACGCGAGTCACCCGACGCTACACGAACGCCGCCTTGCCGGTGATCGAGCGTCCGACGATCAGGGTGTTCATCTCGCGGGTGCCCTCGTAGGAGTACAGCGCCTCGGCGTCCGCGAAGTGCCGGATCACGTCGTTCTCGAGGACGATCCCGTTGCCGCCCATGCTCTCGCGCGCCCACGCGACGGTCTCGCGCATCCTGCTTGTGGCGAATTCCTTGGCAAGGGCGGAGTGCTCATCGCGCTGGATGCCCAGGTCGAGCATGCGCGACACCCGGCTGCACAGGGCGATCGACGCCGTGATGTTGGCGAGCTGTTTGACGAGCAGTTCTTGGATCAACTGGAAGCCGTCGATCGTCTTGCCGAACTGCTCCCGCTCGCCGGCGTAGCGCAGGGCCGCCTCGTAGGCGCCGACCGAGTTGCCGACGGACGCCCACGCGACCTCGGCGCGGGTGAGGCGCAGCACGGCGGCGGTCTCCTTGAACGACTCCGCCTTCTGCAGCCGGTTCGCCTCGGGCACCCGGACGTCGTTCAGCACGATGTCGGCGTTCTGGACGATCCGCAGGGCCTGCTTGTTCTCGATCTTCGTCGCGGTGTACCCGGGGGTCGCGGTCGGCACGATGAAGCCCTTCACCTGGCCGTCATCCGTCGACTTCGCCCACACGATGGCATGCGTGGCGAGGGTGCCGTTGCCGATCCAGCGTTTTGCGCCGTTGATAACCCACTCGTCACCGTCGCGGGTGGCCGTCGACCGCAGGCCGCGCGCGCTGTCGGAGCCGCTGAGCGGCTCGGTGAGGGCGAAGCATCCGAGGGCCTCACCGCTGGCGAATTTCGGCAGCCACTCGGCGCGCTGCTCGTCGGAGCCTGCGACGCTGATCGCGCCCATCACCAGGCCGTGCTGCATGCCGACCAGGGTCGCGATGCTGGCGTCCACCCGGGCCAGCTCGAGGGCGACCCAGCCGCGGAAGACCGCGGAGCTCTCGAAGGTGCGGGTCTCGGGGTACGGCAGACCGAAGATCCCCAGCTCGGCGAGGCCCTTCACCACGGGCATCGGGAACTCGGCACGGGCCCAGTGGTCATTGACGATCGGTTTCACCTCCGTCTCGAGGTAGTGCCTGAGCCGCATGAGCAGCGCCTTCTCCTGCTCCGTCAGTTCGGCTTCCAGGCCGTAGAAGTCGCTGATCAGGGGCGTGAAGTCGCGAGCATCGGTCGTCTCAGTCATAGCGGCAGGCTAGGGGGATGCCGCGGTTGCCTCCCACCCGCTTGGTACTTTGGTGCAACCAACCAGGGGAGAACCGCCGGATGTTCGTCGAAATCACCAACACGCCCCGCGAGTACGCGTGGGGGTCGACGTCGGCGATCCCGGCGCTGCTCGGCACCGCGCCGAGCGGTCGGCCGGAGGCCGAGCTGTGGCTCGGCGCGCACTCCGGATCCCCGTCGCGGCTGGTGGGGCGGGAGGGCACTCTCGCCGAGCTGGTGCCCGGACGACTGCCGTTCCTGTTGAAGGTGCTCGCCGCGGCATCCAATCTCTCGCTCCAGGCGCACCCGTCGGCCGAGCAGGCGCTTGAGGGCTTCGCCGCCGAGAACGCCGCGGGGGTCCCACTCGATTCACCCGAGCGCAACTACAAGGACGCCTTCCACAAGCCGGAGTTGATCTACGCCCTCAGCGATCCGTTCCGCGCGTTGTGCGGCTTCCGCCCGGTCGCCCAGACGCGAGCGCTTCTAGTTCCCGTCTCGGGTGATGCGCGCATGACGCCGTTGCTCGACCGTCTGGTCGACGACAGCTCGTTGCGAGCGGTGTTCGAATGGCTGATCACCCGCGGCCCAGGGGTCGCCGAGCTGGTGTCGGCCGTCGTCGAGGCCGGCCGGCATGGCGAAGGGCTCGCGTGGGATGCCGTGCGGTTCCTCGCCGACCGCAACCCGGGCGACCCCGGCATCGTGATCTCCCTGCTGCTCAACGCGGTGTCCCTCTCGCCCGGACAGGTGCTGTACCTGCCTGCCGGCAACATCCACGCCTATCTGGAGGGCCTGGGCATCGAGCTGATGGCCTCGAGCGACAACGTCCTGCGGGGAGGTCTGACTCCGAAGCACGTCGACGTCGCCGAGTTGCTGAAGGTCCTCGACTTCCGGCCGCTGCCGGTTCCCTACCTCGCCCCCGAGCGACCGCAGCCCGGTGTCGAGGTGTTCCGCCCCGATGTGGCGGACTTCGTGCTGACCGTTGTGTCGGGGGATGCCGCGAGCGGGTCAGTGGCCGTGCCGCTGACCGGGCCCGCCATCGCGCTGTGCACGAGGGGGTCGGTGTCGTTGAGCGGCCACGAGCTGGAGCGGGGCCACGCGCTCTACCTCGCCGACGAGTCCCTTCTCGAGGTCTCGGGTGACGGCATGCTGTTCCTGGCCTCGACGGGAGCTCGCCAGGTCAGTTGAGCCGGTAGAACCAGAGGGTCTGGCCGAACCGAGCGTCGACGGTGTCCGCGGTCAGCGCGAGCGGATCACGGGTGACCAGCACGCAGGTGGTCTGGTCGTCGCACTGCGCCGCGCGGACGATGTCGGCTTTCAGCGCGGGCAACCCGCTCGAGGTGCGGTCGTCCGGCCCGATGGTGATGCCGAGGCTCGACAGGGTCGAGATGCCGATCGTCGACGCGGACACCCCCCAGAAGCTTTCGGTGGAGCGCACATTCGACACGTCGAGTCCGTCCGCCTCGATGTACAGGAACTTCTGCCCTGGCGAGGTGCGTTCCGTGCTCTCCTGCTCGAAGATCTTGCGCCCCAACGTGCCGTTGAAGTTCGAGTCCTCGTTGGCGTAGGGATCGCGCGGGACGGAAGTGATGACCCAGGTGGCCGTCATGGCGAGCGTGAGCACGAGCCAGGCCGCGGCCACGAGCGGCGTTCCGACCTTTCGCAGCGTGGGGACGAGGAGGACGATCGCGACCGCGACGACGAGGGCGACGATCGCGATCAGGACGGGCGCCCACCGAAGGGGGAAGAAATCCGCAGCCGTGAGCGGATTGGTGAAGCTCGAGGCGGGCAGGTGGAATACCCGCCCTCCGATGAGCACGAACCAGCCCGCGACCGCGAGAGCGACGAGGGCGAGGGCCTCGACGGCGACCGCGAGGCGGCTCAGGCGAAGGTCCGGCGCGAGCAGGTACTGCAGCGCGAGGAGTCCGAGGACGACAAGCGGAGGCCCCAGGTGCATGAGGTACCGCCCCCATGCGCGCGAGATGTGCGGGTAGTTGTAGTCCGAGCCGAGCGAGTGCTGGGCTGCGATCAGCACATAGCCCGTCGCGAGAACGATGACCGCGATGCCGAAGACCCAGGCGGCCCGGTCTGCGGCGACGGCGCGGCGCACGGCTCGCGACCCGGTCGCGACGACGACCGAGAACCAAGCGGGCAGCCAGGGGAGCAGCAGCATTCCCAGGTAGATCCCGATCCAGAGCAGCAACAGCGCGGGGGTGCCCGAGACCGAAGCCTCTTTCACGGTCGCGGTCGGCACCTCCAGCCCGGCCAGCTCGAACAGCGAGTCACCACTGGCAAGGCCGTAGGCCAGCCACGCCCCGAAGAGCACGACGATCGGGACCGCTACGCCGATGAGAACCGGCACGATCGACCGTGCCGTCTCGCTGCGCGTGGCCCCGGAGTGCTCCCGCCGGTGGTTCTGAACCCAGCGCACGATGTAGACCGCGAAGAACACCGCGGCGGCCGGAAGGAACAGGTACTTGGTGAGCACCAGCGCCACCGTGCTGAGGCCAAGCAGCCATCCCTCCCTGCTCCGTCCTCGGACGGCGAGCGCCAACGCCACCACGAAGAGCGGCGTCGAGAGGTTCTCGGACATCATGAACTGCGAATAGGCGAAATACGCGGGGAGCACGGCGACGATCGCGGCCACCCAGATCGGGCGACGGATACCGACCGACTTGGCCAGGAACCAGGCCGCCGGAATGGTCAACGACGAGACGATCCCGCCGATGGCCATGACCGCGGGAAACCAATTGCGAAAGATCAGCCCCGGGGCGATCACCAGCGAATACAACGGCGGGAAATGCGCCTGCGCATAAGGGCGCAGTTCGAAGATCGCCCGCGCGTTGTTGATGTAGTAGTCCTCGTCGAAGAACAGTGTGGGGCCGCCATCGAGCGTCCCGAGTCGCGCGCGGACCACCATGGCCGCGAGCGTCAGGAGGATCACATAGAGGATCTCTGATCGCAGGATCCGTCCGAGTCGGCGCATACGGTCGGCCTTTCTCGGGTGGGGATGATCGCAGCGGTTCTGCCGCCCAACTCTAGAAGGCCGGGAGAGCGGCCGATGACCGCTCGGGGCCGGGCCGTCGAAACGGAGCATCGGTCAGCGGCTGACGGGCCCGGTTCGTGATCAAGTTGTTGCCGGGGCTGCGGTTCTGAGGAGCGCTCAGACCCTATCGTGATGCCGTGAAGATCATGACGGTTGTCGGCGCGGCGCTGGTTCTCGCCCTTGCCGGATGCACGCCCACCCCGGCGTCGAGCCCGAGCGCCCGGCCGTCGGCGTCGCCGAGCCCCACGGCAAGCCTCGCGTCGGCCCCGGCCCCGGCCCCCGCCCTGCCGCTGAGCTGCGCGCAACTGTTCACCACGGCGGCCGTGCAGTCTCACCTGCACGCCACGGTGTCGGTCAAGGTCGACGAAACCCACGTCGGCCCGGAGCTCTGGGACCTAGCGGTGCTTCAGGCCGGCGGCACCGAGTGCACATGGGGTGGGGGAGACATGACGGACGCGGCATACGACACCGGCGTCGTCGTCAGCATCCTTCCCGATGCCGCGAGCGAGTTCGCGGCGCGCGAGGTACCGGCCGGCGGCCCGCTGGTCACGGGCACGATCGGCAGCTCCTCGGCATACGACTGCTCGAGCGGCGCGTGGTGCGTCGGAGATGCCCTTGCCGGCAGCTACTGGATCAGTTTCGTGGTGAGCGACGCCGACAGCGCGACCAACGGGCCGACGCCCGCCACCGTCGAATCCATCATGAAGCCGATCGCGGATGCGGTGTCCGGGGCGGGCGGGTCGGTCGCTGCGTGGTCCAAGCCGAAGACATCCTTCGACGGTGCTGCTCTGTGCACGGCGGCGAGCGCATCCTCGATCGTGTCGGCGGCCATCGGGGCCACGGTCACGCTCTCGCCGAAAACAGAGTTGAGCGGCCTGATCGGTGCAGTGGCAGGCCGGGAGGGGGTCGGCGTCTGCGACTGGTCATCGGGTGGCCAGCCTGCGTTGTCGATCGAGGTGCTGCCCGCCGGCGCGTGGGCCTTTCCGCGGGTGGCGGCAGCCCCTCCGGAGTGGACGCTGATCGGCAAGGGGACGGCCATCGATGTCCCGGGCTCCGATGGAGCCCTGTCGGGATGCGGGGAGCACTGTGTCTCGCTCGTGAGGTTCCGCAACAGTGTGGTGGAAGTCGAGATGGGCAACACCATGGATCAGGCGACGGCGACCGCGATCACCCAGAAGCTCATCGCGGGCGTCCCCGCGTCGTAGCGATCCGCTAGCCCGCGACCCGCTCACCGAACGCGCGCCGGTAGTTGGTCGGCGTCGTCTGCAGCACCTTGAGGAAGTGGTGCCGCATCACGGCGGCGGTGCCGAATCCGGTGAGCTGCGCGATCTGCTCGAGTCCCTCGTCGGTCTGCTCGAGCAGCTGCTGGGCGCGCAGGATGCGCTGCCGGTTGAGCCACGCGGCAGGCGTGGTTCCCGACTCGGCACGGAACTTGCGCGCGAAGGTGCGGGGAGACATCAGGGCGCGGCGGGCCAGCTGGTCGATGGTGAGGTCCTCGTCGAGGTGCTCGAGCATCCACTCCGTCACGGCCGCGAGCGAGTCGGTGCGGCACTCGGGGATGGGGGACTCGATGTACTGCGACTGCCCGCCGTCGCGTTGGGGCGGCACGACCATCCGGCGTGCGATCACGTTGGTGGCGGCCGCGCCCAGTTCGGTGCGCACGATGTGCAGGGCGGCGTCGATCCCCGCGGCGGTTCCGGCGCTGGTGACGACCTTCTCGTCCTGCACGAACAGCACGTCGGCATCGACGTCGATGGAGGGGTGCCTGCGCCGCAGCCGGTCGACGTGCATCCAGTGGGTGGTGGCCTTGCGACCGTCGAGGATGCCCGCCTCGGCCAGCACGAACGCGCCGCTGCACACGCTGAGCACCCATGCGCCGCGCGCTTGGGCCTCGCGCACCGCCTGCAGCACCCGCTCATCCGTCGCTTCGTCGCCGAAACCGCGGATGTGGTGG
>Ga0136846_1217602_pt1 | contig 17295 bp, 17 predicted proteins | sample HopSoiMetagenom2_FD_96841 | JGI IMG/M metagenome (GOLD analysis project Ga0136846, IMG submission 96841) | Grasslands soil microbial communities from Hopland, California, USA - 2 Assembly 2016 (version 4) | ecosystem: Environmental > Terrestrial > Soil > Grasslands | place: USA: Hopland...
TAGGCCACAAGCGGGCCACAAAGCCCAGAAACGACAAAGCCCGCACTTGGCGGGCTTTGCTAAGTCCTTCACAGGACTCTTAATTTCTTGGTTGCGGGGGCCCGCAATCGCGGTTGGAGACAGGTGCGCGTCTGGGGGTGAGATGACCCTTTGCTATCACCCAGTCTTGACCCTATTTGCCGCCCTCATGCGAGTACGCAGGGCCAGCACCGGCACTCTAAGAATTTGCGCTATGTGAAGGTACGCGTCTGCGTTCGGAAACGCCTTAGTGATGTCGGCATGCAGTTGATTCAGCGTCGGCAGCCAGTCCTGGGGGATCAAGTAGTGCAGCGCGCCAAGCCATGCCACTTCATCGAGCATCGTCTGGGGCGAGCACTCATCGTGGAAGGTCACCCCACCTGCAGCCAAGTCCTCGAGCAGATCTTTCACCAGTTCAATCGTGTTGCTTGCAGGATAGTTGTCCTCCTCCACGAAGCAGTGCATCAACTCCTTCGCAGCGTAGAAGCGCGCCCAGCAGTAGTTCGAGGCGATGACCACCAAGTCCTGTTTGACCCGCTTGTCGGCCTTCCTGTAGCGCTTCCAGTACGCTTGCAAGTAGTTGGCCTGGGTGGTGGGCCAAGTCAATGTCGTCTCGGCCCTGTCGTTTGCGAGAGAAAGCAGCGTCTTGGAAAAGCCGTCTTCGTAGACAGGGATCATCCTTAGCTCGCTGCCGCGGCTCGGGACGAGGGGAATGCCGTTAGCTTCACAAACCGTCTTTGCAGTGCCCTGGGCAGTGCCCAGCATGAGCTTGACGTAGAAGTCGGCGAGATTTGGATTTGTTGGCGCCATAGCAAAAAAGGGTGCCATATGGCACCCTTTTGAAAGGATAACTGATCAGTAGCTGTTCAATGGGCGGCAACGAACTCAGCGATGTCGGCAGGCATCATCGAAGTCGCTGCAGGAGCGGCCTTGATGTAGCCTTGGCTGATCGCGGCTTCGGTAGCCAGCACTTCGTTCTGAATGGCTTCAGCGGACACGCCCTTGCCTGTCACAACAGCAAACTTGATGTCCACCAGACCTTCACTGAACTGCTTGGTGATCCAAGAGTCGAAAGCGGTGTTCATGATTCCCCCAAAAGATACCGGCGAAAAAGCCGGCGATGATACAACGAATTATGCGATTTGATGGTTGACGGCAACCACCCAACCGCAGGGTAAGCCAAGCTAGCGGGTTGTCAATAGGAGTGCAGACGTCTGTACGTGCGCTTTTTCTCGACAAACCAACAACTTAGCCCACTCAACTTGAGCAAGTGACGTGCCCGGTTTAGGTTGTCCTAACTGTAGCAACCACTTAGAAAGGTGGCTCATTGGATGAGCCACTGCACATGTAAGGAATGCCGACACCCTAGGAAGAACGTAAAGATGTTGCTGCGCTGCAGCGGAAGCCGTGGGGCGAAGGAGTGGCATGTAGAGCATGGGGCGGCAGACTGCTACGCTCGCCATGGATCTCTCGCTCCGAGCGTAGCAGTCTGCCGCCCCATGCTGGCACCTCTATCGAAACTAGGCTTCGATGAGCCAACCCGACGGCTGGTCCGAGTTCATGACCAAGGAAGAGATTCGCGAGCTGACGGGCAAGCGTGGCCAAGCCCTGCAGGTCGCGGTGCTCATCGAGGAGCGCATCCCCCATAAGGTGCTGCGCGGCCGGCTGCTGGTGAGCCGGTTTCACGTTCGCGAGTGGCTGGAAGGGCGCACGCCGGCCAGGGTCGGCGTGGGCATCAACCTCGCGGCAGCCGCGCGGCCCCTACCGGCAAAGCCCAGCAGGTGATCAGGCGGCGCTTGCGGCCTCAATCTGGCGCGCCATGTTGGCGGCATCGGCCGCCAAGTCGGCCAGAAGCCACTGGGCATCAGAGCGGCCGTCCTCGTCAAGCATCGAGAGCCCGTTCGCGTTGTTGAGCAAAGTGAGGACGACGTCCAGGTGCCGCGCCTTGGCGCAAAGCGCCTCAACCAGGGAATCGCGGGGTTCGACAACAGCCGTATCAGCGGCAGAATTCAAGGTAGCCATTTTTCATCTCCAACTAGATGTGAGTGGTTAGGGTCTGTCGGCGTGCTCGAACACGTCGACAGGTCCAACTCTATGCAATGCTAGGGATAGGCAAAACGGGCATTTTCCCTAGTAAAATCAAAGACTTAGCTTTAGCAATCGGTACAGAAATTGACCAGTTGCTAAAGCGTCAGTCCTTGGCCGGCGGCCCAAACAGCACAGCGCTGGCCGGGGCCCTGCCCTCGCTCCACGCCTGCCAGCCCTTGTAGCTGCGCACCGCCTGCACGGTCGGGATGCCGAACGCCGAGCCCATCAGGCGGATAGCCGCCAGCACCGCCGGCTCGTCGATCTCGCCCTGGGCGACCTGCTGGCCGGCCTTGCTCACGTCGCCGACGATGCGACCCACCGGCGGCCCGGCGTAGCTGTAGCCGCTCACCGCGCCCGACAGCTCGCGAGCGCCGACGGCCATGCCGAGCAGGTAGGAGGCCTGCCACTGCGCCAGCTTCTTCGCCATCTTGTCTTCGTCGTCGCTTCCGCGCAGCAGGTCGGTGAGCAGCGCCGGCACGATGGCCGGGATGACCGCCAGCAACGCCATGTCAGCCAGCCAGCCGGCCACGGCCTTCGGGTCGCGAAAGTCGGTCGCCGCCGTCTTCTCAATCGTGAGATTCAGCGTGGTGGCGAAGTACGAATAGAACTGCGTCAACAGCGGGTGCTTGCGCTGCACCTCGGCCAAATCCTTGACCTGGCCACCGCCCTGCGAGCCCAGCACCGCCTCGTCGGCGAGCGCAACCGCGGCCGCGTCGTCGAAGCCCTGGGCCAGGGCCTGCTCGTAGCGCCCGATCCAGGTGGGCACGTCCGCAATGGCCTGCATCTTGGTGGTCAGGTAGAACAGGCTCGCGTCATAGACCTGGGCCGCCTTCGACTTGCCCAGCACGCGGCTACTGATCTCGTGCAGCTCGCGATTGAAGGTCTTGTTGCGCAGGCGCATGAAGTCCGACTTCCCGCCGATCCACGCCAGCGACGACTCGAACCGCAGCGCGTCGCCGCCCCAGCGCGCCACGCCACGCAGCACGGGCGCCGCGCCGATGCGCGCGATGCTCTGCGTGATGCCGAAGGGCTGCATCAGTGCCGTCGTGAAGCTGAAGCCCATGGTGCTGCGGCTGATGTTGGCGCGCAGGGTCATCAGTGCGCTGTCGATCTTGGTCTGGGGGACGACGTCGGCCGTAGCGATGCCCATCAGGTCATCCTTGATCGTGCGCACGACGTCAGGCCCGTAGTGCGCCCGGATGGCGCTGTCGATTGGCTTGGCGCTGATGAGCCGGTTGGCGTCGATGATCCACTCGTGCCAGGCGAGGTCGTGCACGACCTGTGTGACGTGCTCGGTCAGCACGCCGAGATCCTTGCGCACCGGCCGCTTCACTTCGTCGCTGCGGGCCTTGGTGTGGCCGCGCCGAGTCGTCGCCCGGGTAAAGGCGCCGCGCATCATGTCCTTAGCCGTCTCGGCTGCCTCCAGCGACTCGGCCTTCGCCGAGCGGTCGGCGTCGTACTTGAGCGGGTAGTAGCCGCCGCGCATGGCCACTGTGCTGCCGTCGCTGGCCGTGGCCGTCCACGGGTCCGCGTCGACCTTGTCCTCGACTACCCCGGACACGCGCAGCTGCTTGGCCTTCACCTCGGGCCAGAAGCTGTCGACGAACGCATGCACCTCGTTGACGAGCTGAAGCTCCAACGGCGATAGGGTGCGCAAGATGGCCTGCACCTGCTCGGCGCTCCACTGGTCACCGTCCATCAGCCGCTGTTGGTTCACGGCATTGCCCCAATTCAACGCCACCGACAGCCGGCCGCTGCGGCTCAGGCTTGCACCGATCTCGGGAATGAAGACTTTCGCGCCGGTGAGGCCGCCTTTCATGGCCAGAACCGGTTTGTAGATGCGCACCAGGGCCTCGGTCGCCTTCTCGGTCATGACGGCTTCGCGCGTGCCGGCGTCGTTCATGCCTCGCACAAAGAGCCGGTACATCGCTCCACCGTCCCGGCCTCCGTCCATCTGGCGCATCAGGCTCGACAGCTTGCGATGCGACGCGGCGACGCCTTGCAGCCACGGCAGCACACCGCGGCGGCCCTCCAGCTCGACCGGCTTCGCCTTGCCGCCGTGCTTGACGATGGACGCGCTGGCTTCGCTCACGATGGCGTCGAACGCGCGCTGGTCCTGCACGGTCAGCAGGCGCTGCTTCAGCCGGCCTAGGTGCTCGATGTTCTTGACCGTGTCGACCAGGCCGCGCAGCTCCTCCGCGGTCATGTCGCGGTAGCTCTTGCGCTGTGCCTCGGCGAGCAGGCGCTCGTCGATGGTGGGCGACAGGCCGAGCGCTTCCTGCTGCTCAACCCAGGCGGCCAGCGACTTGCGCTTGTCGATGGCGCGTAGCGCCTCGCTGGTGCGCAGGTCGAAGCGCTCGAGCAGCTGGTCGATCTGGTCGGCGTAGTCGGGGCCGATGGCTTGGCGTGTCGTGGCGTTATCGAACTTCGACAGGTAGTCGATGGCCTTGTCAACTTCGGCGAGGGCCGCCGTCGTCGTCTTGCCGAGCACGTGCTGCAGCAGCTGCTCGCGCTTCTTCGCGGCTGCCTCGGCGACCTGGCCGGCCTTGAACGCGGCGTCCGCCGCGCGCGCTGCCCGGCTCTCGGCAGCGGCGTGCTTGGCCGGCCGCAGCTCGCGCACCTTCTTCGCCGCCGTGGACGCCTCGGCGAACTGGCGCGCCGCGCGCGTCAGCACCGGTGCCGAGCCGACGGCCTTGGCCAGCGCCGCGGTCTCGGTCGCCAGCACACGAGTCCGCATGTCGTTGACCACCGCGGCATTAGCCACCAGCTCGACGGCGCGCTCGTCCACCAGTTCGCCGTGACGCTCGAGCATGAGCTGGTCTGTTCGGCCTTCGATGACCACCTCGGGCGGGTCGAGCATGGCCAGCCCCTTGACGAGCTCGTCGGCGCTGCTCAGGCCGTAGGCGTCGGCCACCATCTCGACCGGCAGGGCGGCGGGCCTGTCGTTGGCCATGCCGGCCGGAATGCGGTCGGCTAGCTCCGGGAACGAGGTTTTCAGGTCGGATAGCGACAGCTTGACCGGCGAGCCGTCTGCCGTCTTGCCGCGCGCCAGGTCGCGCCAGGCGGCATAGATCGGCTGTGCCTCCACCTCGGCGCGGATCTCGCCCTCGATGGCGGCGCGCTTGGCGCTGGCGCTGGCGTTGGCCTTCTTGACGGCCCGGGCCTTCGCGTTGGTGAGCATGCGCAGGTCGCGCAGGCTGCGCGACTGCAAGTCGGCGATGGCCTGCGAGGTAGCGCCCTGCCCTTGCGCTTGGTAGCTGGCGAACTCCTCGGGGGTCATGCCGGCCGCCGCCGCGCTCTCGAACATCGGCCGCAGGTGACGCGCGTACTCGGCTTCCTTGATCTGCGTCTCGCTGGCCAGCATGCGGTCCATGACGTTGCGCACGTCGTCGGTGAGCTGCACGTTCAGCGCGGCCAGGTGCTGATAGACCCGCAGCAGCCAAGACCGGAAGCGGCCGAAGACGCTCTGCAGCTCGGGTGCCGGTGCGTTGCCCTCCATGAGGTAGGCCTCGAACCCGCGAGCGAACTGCTCGTGGTGCGGCCGGCGCTGCTCGATGTCCATGGCTTTCCAGGCGGCCAGGTCCGGCAAGCCGAACCAGTCGAACAGCTTTTGCAGGTCGGCCCTCAGTGCCGGCGGCGCGTCGGCGCGCTCGGCCAGGGCGGTGTGCACCTCAAGGAAGTAGTGCCCGGCTTCATGCAAAAACGTGCTGAGGTCCGCGCGTTCCAGTAGCGCAATGGTGCGTGAGCTCGGGGAGAACGAGCCGCGCGGGCCCTGCGTGAGCGGCGGCTCGCCGGCTGGGGTTCGGGCCGGTGCGCCGGTCAGGAGCTGGCCCTGCTGCCCGCTCTGGTCGAGGGTCGTCGCGTCGTCGTTGAACTGCGCCACGATGGTCGGCGCGTACTGCTGCCAGAGGTCGGCGACCGGGATGCCGGCGCGCTCCGCCGTGGCGCCAACGAACGACACGATGAGATCGGCATAGCTCTTGTTCACCGCGGGGGTGAAGCGGTTCGCTTCGCCGAGCTGCTGCATCACAGCGCCGCGCACGAGGTCAAGCGCCTGAGCCTGCACATCCTGCGCCATCGGCGCGCCGCCCGCTGCCGGCTCTGCCGCCTGCATGCCGGGCTGCTCATCGGCGAGCCGGCTGACCTCGGCGCGCAGGGCGTCGTCCTGGTTGAACGCTTCGGCTTCCGCTGCGCTCATCGCCTCGGGTGCCGTGCGCAAGTGCGGCAGCAGCTGCTCGGCGGCTGGCGTGCCGGCCAGGTGCGTGGCCAGGTCGGCGACGCTGACCACGATGTCACCGCCGGTGGTGGTCGCCTCCGCCAGTTGCTCGCCGATAGCGGGCACCGCCGCGACGAGCTTGGCGAGGTCGGCCTCGGGCATCGATTGCCGGAAGGCCTGAGCATCGATGTAGACCTCGGCCCCCTCGGTGGCGTCAGCGGCGTAGCGCGCGAAGACATCCGGCGCGCGTTCCCGCAGCTTGCTTTGTCCGGCGGCGTCCATGACCTTGGCCAGCTGCTCGGCATCGACCTTGGCCTGCTTTGCCTGAGCCATGCGCTCGCGGACCTTGCCGCCGGCAATGCCCGCGACCTCGGCAGGTGCTGTGAAGGCCTCGCCAACAATCTCGGCCAGGATGTCGCCGGGGTTGAGCTCTTGGCCTGCCGCAAGCTGGCCGCCGGCCTCGCCCAGACCGCCGAGCGCGCCCTGCACAGGCGTCTGCACTGCCAGGTTCGCCAGCTCGCGCGCCACCGGGGCACGCGCCAACACCTTGGCCGGCAACATCGACCTGCTGGCGACGCCGCCGCTGAGGCCATCGACCGTGCCGACAACCGCAGCGTGAGCCATGGCCTGCGCCGCGGCGCGCCGCATCAGCGGGGCATTGCCCGCCGCCTGCTGAAGTGCTGCGGCGTCGCTGATATCCACGCCTTCACGGCCCAGCGCTTCCATCAGCGAGCTGCCGTAGTCGACACCGAAAGAGCCAGCGCCGAACGTGGCCGCCTTGGCGGCCGCACCGCCCGGCATGACCACGGCAGCGGCGAGGCCCGGTGCCGACTGCACCAGGCTTTCCGGGCCGACCGCCGCAACGAACCGCACCGGGTCTTGCATGAACGCCGAGATAGCCTCGCCGAAGCCCTTGGCGCGCATCACATCGCTGACCACCGGCGGCGACGGCAGCAGCGCCTTGGCGGCCTGCGCCGTGGCGATGGTGGCCGCGTTGCCGCCTGCAGCGCGGTGGAAGGACGCGCGCAGTTCCCCGCGCTGCTCCGGGGTCATGAACTCGATGCCGAGCGGGTCCTGGTCGAGCGTCAGGCTCGACCTGCCGGCATGCAACAGCGATTCAGCGGCTTCCAACTGGCCCAAGCCGTTGGCGTTGGCGCGCAGCGCCGTGGCGCTGGCGTTCTGCTTCAGGCTGGGCACGCCGCGGCGGAAGCTGTCGGCCAGAGTGCCGAACATGCCGAGCAGACCGGAATCGTCGTGGGCAAGGCGCGCGAAGTCCGCGTCGGTGTACGCGCGCTGAAGTGCCGGCACTGTGGCGCTGTCGGCCTGCACGGTGCGGATGAGCGCCTCGCGGTGCACGTCGGCCGGGATCGCCTCAGCCACGCCCACAGGCACGCCTAGAAGCTGCGCATTGCGCCGGGCGGTGGCGAACTGGTCGGGGTTGCTGCCGGCGCTCAGGGTCAGGGCGGCGGTCGTGCGAACACGGCGCGCCGTTTCGTGGGCGTCCATGGCAGCGTCGTACTTGTCCATCGCCCCCGTCAGGTAAGGGTTCCCTTGTGGCTTGGGGCCGTCAAGCAGCGCGTCAAAGTCGATGGACATTTACTTTGTCTCCGGTCAGGCGAATTCGGTCAGCTCGGCCGCGTCGCGGCGGGCACGGGCAAGGTTCAAGAGCTCAATGAAGCGCGGGCGCACATACCGGGCCCCACGCTCGGCCGCCGCGACGAGCTGTGAGAAGCGCATCTCGCGCTCGGCTGCGGTACATGTGTGATGGGGCTTGTGTTGTCGTGCGGCGGCCAGCTTTGCCAGGCGGCTCTCAAGCGAACTCAGCCGCATCACCTTCCTCAAGCGCTTTGATGCGGGCCTCCAACTCGTCGACGGCCTTCAGGCCTGCCAACGACGCCAAGCCGGTCAGGAGCTGGGCACCTGTGTCTGGTGGAATGCGGCCCTCCGTAACCGCACGCATGATCTGTTGGCCGGATTGCATGAGCGGGCTGCCCGCGTCGAAGTCGGGCAGGTACACCGGAAGCGCTTCGGGCCGCAGGTTCGGCATCACTTTGTCCAGGATCAGCTTGGCCGCGGTCGTGTCGCCGCTGAGCGCAAGCAGCATCAGCCGGTCGAATAGCTCGGGCAGGTGTTTTCCCAGACGCTCGCGCAGCTTCTGCGCCCTGCCGCTGCCCTTGGCGCGGCCGTTGGGGTTACCCGAGACTCCTGGCTCGAACGGCATCAGCTTTTGCCCTTCAGCGTGCCGTTGACGCGAGCGCGGCGGGCCAGTTCGACAAAGCGCTCAACGACCTTTGGGTGGTCGCCAAGGCCAGTAGCGTCGAGGTAGGACTTCACGCGCGGGTCTCTGCATGCGAGCTGTCGCGCGCCGTCGAGATCCGCCGCAGTGAAGCCGCGCTGCGTGAGCATGGCGTGGCTCTCAACGCGCCAGGCTTCAACGTCGGGCTCGGCTTCTGCGTTCGCCAGCGTGCGGAGCTCCCGCAGGTCAACGGCCTCGACGCCGAGGTCAAGGGCGACCTGGCGGGCCTCCACGACATCAATGCCTGGCAGGCTGCCGTCGGGCAGATCCTGTGCGAAGGCCGTCGCGCCGAACATCCGGCGCGCCGGGTCGGCGGCGCGCATCGCCGCGATTTCGTCGGGCACATCGGTGCGCACTTCGGGCGGTGGTTCGTCTGGGTACATGCGCTCGGCCCGGGCTTGGTCGGGGTGCGGAGCCGCCTCGATAGGCGCGGCGGCAGCTGCGTCGGGAGTCGTGCCCGCATACAGCCGCTGGGCCATTGCGTCTTGGTCGCTCATGGTCAGACGTCCACCGTGAAGTTCTTGGGATAGGCCTGCCATGCGGGCGGCGTGTCCGTGAGATAGGCGATGACTGAGCCGAGCGTCGGGTTCGAACCGACGACTGTGAAGCGCACGGCCATGTAGCGCTCGAACTGGCCAGACGGCAGCGGGGCACAGGCAACGACAGCACCGGCCGTCAGCGCGGCCAGCAGCACCGAGAAGGTCAGGTGCGTGGTGGGCGACGTGGCCAGGTTGCTGGTGCTATCGGTCTCCAGCGTTATGGTCAGGCTGGTCAGCGTGTTGAAGGCGTCCTTCACGCACACCACCAGGTACAGCATGGAGCCGCCGATGCCGGCGTCCTGCAGAGCAGGCAGCGCGGCGATGCGGGTGTCGACGATGTTGGTGCTCAGCGCCGTGGCGGTGACGGCCTGCGCAGTGCGCGTTCCGTCGGAGCCGACGGCGCCTGAGAACAGGCAATTCAGGTCTTGCAGCATGGGGCGACCTCCTCGATCTGGGGTTCGGTGCAGAGGTCCGCGGCTCGGGTGTTGAAGCCGTTGAAGGCCCGGGCGACTCGGTCGAGTAGCACAGGCTGCGGCTCGGCGCCGGACGGCAGTGCACCGCGATTGATGAGCAGGTATTCGGGTGCAACGCCGAGCCCAACAGGCAAGGCATCGATGAGGGCGACGACCTGCGCCGCGACGGCCTGCGTCACCCCCCCGGTGGTAGCGCTGGCGCTGGGGATCAAGGCGAAGCCCTGGTTACGCAGACCGGCATGGTCACGGCCGTGGTGGTGCTTGACGGCTTGGCCCGCTTCCTCGGCCGTGGCCCTGATCGTGGCGTGCAGCTCGCGCGACGCGGCGACGGCCTGCTCGATGAGGCGCTGCCATTCAGCCCACTGCTTCACGAGGTTCGACTGCAGCACCTGGGCGCGCTGAGCTGCTGCTCGGCCGGCTGCACGCTCTGCCGCGCGCTCGGCCGAGTGTTCGACCTTCTCCAACTCGTTGACCTGGCGCTTCAAGTCCTCTAGGTCGTTGGCGGCACCGGTGATGAACGTCCGGATGCGGCTGGCGCCGTCACGGTCTCCAGGGAGAAGCTTGGAGCGTTCGCCATGCAGGCGCTCCAGCTCGGCTTCGCCTTCCTTGACGAGGCGGTGAAGGTTCTGCAGGCTCATTGCGAGGGTCCCGTTTTGCGATGACGGGACGATCTCGCATTGCTGCGCGCCAGGCTACAAGGTCACGGATTTCATAGCGAAGGTCACGAACACCACGACCGGTAGAGTCCAGCCCATGATTCACGAGTCCAGCTACTGGAAAGACGACTTGCTCAAGTCGGCCTTGTCGCTCGAACGACGCCGACAACAACAGCGCTGGTACGACGGGACCTTTGCCGACGTGGAAAAGAAGGTCCTGCTTGGCTTCTACGCTGTTCGGAAGCTCATTGAGGCGCGCAAGGTGGATGACGCCGTTGCTGCACAAAGCATCGCAGTTACCGTCTACCCCTCGACAGGCAAGCTGGTGACTAGGAACAACTGGCACCACTGGTGGGAGCTATACGACATGGAGGACCCACGGCGAACGAAGGTCAAGCTCATTCCCTTGTGCCACCAGTTCGTCCACAGCTACGTGTTCAGCTGCGCCTTTGATGAAGAAAGAATGCTTGACTCGGTAATGGTCTCCTCCGACCGCGAGCGCAATCGGATGCTTTTCAGCGTGCCAGTCGTCGAGATCGGCCGGGTCTTCCAAGAGATTGGGAAGAACTACCCCAACTACTACGAGTCCAAGTTCAATGACGAGAAGGGCGACTACGACGTCATTGTGAGGACAGCGAAACACGGAAAGGTCAGTGTGCGCGCGTGATCAACCGCTGACGGAAGAGGCGGCGGGGAATTGACGCCACCGTATCCACACTTGACCGCCAACCTGCGAAAGTCTGAAGCCCGGCGCATCGCGCTCAGCAGCAAAAGCGAGCCGCGCCGCGACCCGTCCATCAACCTGGTCAATCGCCTCAGTTGCCCGGCAGATGGCCGCGTGCCACGCGCGGCGGCTGCGGCCGGCCCCCAGTCGCACCAGCTTGCCGGGATTGAGCAATGCGAGTGCCACAGCGTGTGCACCGTCGGACCGCAGGCGCACAGCCACCGGCGCAGCCGCAGAGCCGACAACGAAGTCCTGCAGCGTCGGACCGGTGTAGCGGAACACGAGCCGGTCGCGCAACTGCGCGGCCTCGGTCAGCCGTCGCCAGGTCTCGGCCGCGAGTGCCTGCAGCTCGGGAGTTCGGCCGCGCGCGAGCTGCCGGCCAATGAGGTCGTGCACCCGCTGCAGGTAGGCGACCTCGTCGACCGGGCCGTCGGTCAGCAGAGTACTCATTGCAGCGTCGCCGGGGCGTCAAAAACCGACGGACCCATGTGCCCGCTATGGCTGCGACTGCGAAAGAAGGCCCACAGCAGCCGCTCCTTCACATTGCAGGCGAGGACACGCTCGCCGGTCGTCGAGTCCCGCGCCAGGTCAATACGCGCGCCGCTGTCGGCCAGCGCGAGTGCGACCGACACCTCAGCGTCCTGGTCGAGAAGTGCCGCGGCGATGGCTGGACGGTTGTGCCCGACACGTGCTCGGGCGCAGCCCACGAACGAAGCCTTCAGCAGGATGGTCACCGAACCAATGCTGATGTGCAGGCCCTTGGTGAATGGAGCGTCCTGCCCCTCCAGCGCAGTCCTGATCCAGGTGCGGGCAAGACCGTACGCCGGTCGCCGGCGGATCTCCTCGACGGCTGCGGCCTCTTCAGCCGTGGGGGGTCGGTACGTGTTGTGCATTGCAGTTCTCCTGTATTTGCAATCGAACGGGGAAATTTCTGCGCGTTGGACAGGTTGGACAGGTCTTCCCATATAGACGCCTAGTTATCGCTCTAGTGACTGAGCAAAAAAGCTAAAGACATAGACGCCGATATGGGAGAGCCTGTCCAACCTGTCCAATCTGCAAATTCATGCGAACTCGTCCGCGTCTGCGCCAGTGCGAAGGCGCACGCCGACCCACCAGCTGCCGTTGCTTCGCACGCGCTGAAGTCCTGAAATCAGCGCCATGCGCTCGGCCCAGGTGACAGCGCTCGGGGCCCGTTCGCCGCGGGCCAGCTTCCAGCGCGCGAAGCTGTCGTAGAGGGTCGATGCTTTCTCTTTTTCGGCATGTGCCATGTCGCAGCTGTCGCCGAGCCACTGTTCGACGTCGTTGTGGTCGGCCATGTACTCTTCCGACGCCGCCCGCACGACCGGCGGGATGCCCAGACCGCCGGCCGCCCAGTCCACCGCGCCGCGAACCATCCAGGCCAGGATTGCCGGGGCCTCGGCGCGCAGCTTGGCCGGCATCTCTGGATCTGCCGCTGAGCCGTTGAACGCCGCCCGGAAGGGGACCAGGACCAGGCGCCTGGCCATGGCAGGATCGCCGCCCTTCAGCCGGGGCTTGTGGTTGCCGATGACGAGGTGCTTGTGGGTCATGGCGAACTCGAAGAAGTCGCCCCGCATGAAGCGCGCCGACAGCGTGTCGTCGCCGGTCAGCTCCTTCACCCTCGACTCGTTGAAGAACTGCCCTTCTTCGAGCTCGCTGCTCACCGCTGCGCGAGCACCCTGCAGCTGCGCCAGCTCAGTCGGGTGCCGGTCGTGCGGCGACTGCATCAGCACCGACGAGGACAGCTTCAAGCCGTAGCCGCCCAAGATCCACAGCAGCAGCTCGCCAAACGTCGACTTGCCGTTAGAGCCCTTGCCCCAGATGAAGAAGAGCTTCTGCTCGCGGCGGTCCCCGGTCAGCAGGTAGCCGGCCATGCGCTGGAGGAAGCCAACAAGCTCGGCGTCGCCCCCGCAGACCGAATCGAGGAACCCCGACCAGGTCGGGTGCGCGGCTGCGAAGTCAGGCGACACGCGGGTCACGCGCGCCACCAGGTCGCCGAGCCGCGGGCGGATGGTGCCGGTGCGAAGGTTGACCAACCCCGCCGGCGTGTTGAGCGCGAAAGCGTCGGCGTCCCATGCATCGGCCGGCACCAGCAGCCGCTGATCTGACTGCGCCAGGCTCACCACCGCATTGATCGTCCGGGCCGAGGCCAACGCCTTGCGCTCGTTCGGCCGCTCTGCCTGCTTGGCTGCGTCGCGGCAAAGCGCGCGGGCCAGCGTCATGCGGTGCAGGTTGTCGTCGCGGCGCCAGTGGTGCTCGCCGTGTGCAAGCCAGCCCATGCCCGGCGTGTAGCGCAGGCCCGGATGCACCTTTCCGGCGAAGGCCAGCGCGAGCTGATCGTCGCTGTGCTGCGGGCTAGGCGGCTCGACCGGCTCGTCGAGGTCGACGACGTCGAACTCTGCCGCAACGTCGTCGAAGCCTGCGGCGCGGCGGAAGTCGAAGATGGTGCGACCCTCACAGTGGGCATGCAGGCAGCGAAAGCCGGCGTGGTCCTGGCCGCGCAGCCCGCGCGGCATGTAGGTCGTCGCGGTTGGGTCGCCGGCGTTGGTGTGCTCGCTCGCCCAAGGGCATAGGACATGCAGCTTGCCGGTGTTGTCTTCGGCATCGACGACGAGGCCCAGCTCGAACAGCTTCGGGACGTCCGGGTCGTCGCAGTCCTCGGCGCGCCACGCGGCTGCTATGACCAGCGGTGCCCGCGCTTCCGCTGCGCCCCCGGGCAGCGCGAAGGCATGCGCAAGAGCCTGCCAGGCGGCGTCGACCTCTTCCATGCTCAAAGTCGGAAGCTCAGCTGGCAGGCCGCCGGCCCACTCGTACCGGGCGCCGCTCTTGTGGGTGCCGCAGGCGACGAACTGCTGCCCCGTACTCAACAGCTCGATGTTGCCGTGGGCCGTCTTGAGAATGCGCTTCGGGAAGTCCGCGGCGAGCCGAAACGCGAGCAGGCGCTTGCCGCTGTTGGCGCGTCCCCTGACGGGCAGAGCGCCCAGCCCTATTTCAAGCAGATCGTGCACCGCCTGGGCGGCGGCCGGGTCCGCGATGTCAATGTCGAAGGCCTTGACCACCCGGCACTGCACGCAGATGCCAAGACGCGGATCAGCCGACCATCTCGCGACCTCGTGTGAGGTGCTGCAGCGCTGAGTCCACTGCTTGAAGCCGTGCACCTTCCCTTGGCTGTCGAAGGCGGTTGGCACCTTGCCCAGAGATTCCTCGACGAGTTTGGACCCGGCGCTGATTTCCGCCTTAATGTTGCTGACGATGGGCAACAGTTCGCTGGTCAGCCCGAAACCTTGCCAAGCGGCCCAGTCGTCGGGCTTGGCGCCCGCACGGGCTTCCTGTTCGGGAGCTGAAGAAATAGAATCCATGTCGCCGGCCTCCTGCGCCGGGCGCCCTTCACAGGGCGTTTTCAGAGACGGCTTGCGGTGGTGCGCAGGCCGTTTCACTTTGGGGAATCAGTTCGAACTCGCTGGCCTTCGCCGGCTTGATGCGAGACGGCCAGCGCGATGCGAGCTGACGCTCCCGCTCGCGGCTGCGCGGGGGTCGCTTCTGCCGGTAGCCGTCAGGCCTGGCACTGCGGTAGCGGCCCGACTCGATGTCGCGCACCGTGCGCCGACTGCACTCGAACTTCTCGGCGACCTTGGCTTGAGACACGTTCTCGTTGCGCAGTGCCAGGATCAGTTCCACGTCGTGGTCCGTGAGCTTGGCGCGGTGGTGGTGTTCACCGACCACGTAGCCCCGGTTCGTCACCGGGATCAGGGCGCGCTGCGTCATCGCCGGCTGCTTGCCTTCGCCTTGTCGATGGCGAGATCCGCTTCAAGTGCGACATCTTCAGCAAGCTGTTCGCGTTGCTGCCGTGCGTCCCAGCCCTTGAGCTGATCAACCGTCATGCCGAGGTCGCGCGAGATGCGCGCAAACTCGGCCTCAGCAATCCGCTCCTGAAGCGTCTGCGGCTTCCCAGTCGGCGCGCTGCTCACGCTGGAGCCCCTTCGGACTGGAGCCAAGCCCGAACGTCCTGGGCGCGCCAGCGCACAGAGCGTGACCCTTCACGACGAACCGGCTCAGGAAACTTCTTCTCCTTGAGCAGGTGATACACATTTCGACGGCAGCGCCCAGTCAGAACCTCGATGGTCTCGATCTTGAGCTGCGCGTCGTCCACGTGAAGCAGGGTCACAGGTTGGGCAGCTGTGCGGCGCTTTCGCTTGGCGAGGGGTTCTGCGTGCATGGCGGTGATCCGTGGTGATGGCAAGCGCACTGTGAAACCCGCAGGGTGCGGATAACCGCCCTTCGTTGATGCACGAAAGCAACGACCAGATTGACGCAAAAGGGAGTTCGTTCCTTCTGCAATGTGGTGCTTCGCCCGCACTTTGCCGACCAATCGGCAGCGCCCAAGTCGGTAACGTGGTGGTCATTGAAGGGCGGTTAACGCAGTTCCAAATGCGTCAACTGGTCCGATGAACAAACCCAAGGCCACCCTGCCGCTGAGCATGCGTTCTGCACGATCCCAACTGGTTCACCTGATCGCTGAGACGCTGGTCGCGAAGGCACTGACCGAACGAGCCCCCGCACGTGCCAAACTTCTCCCTACCCCAGTCACCCAGGCCGAACATGCGGGCAGCAACGTACGCACGCTTCAGCACCGACCTGCAACGTCAGACGTCGGTTGACGACCAGCTCCGCGCGGCGCGCGCCCGTGCAGCTTCAGAGGGCTGGCACATCATCATTGAGCGGAGCGACCAGGCCGTCAGCGGAGCGACCCCTTTCCTACTGAGACCCGGCAGCAAGGCGCTATTGGCTGATGCGCTGGCCCGTCGGTTTGATGTCCTGATCGTCGAGGGGTTGGATCGGACCTTCCGCGACGTCGGCGAGCAAGAGCAGATCGTCAAGCGCATCGAGCACCAGGGCATCCGCATCATCGGAACCAGCGATGGCTACGACACGCTTGCCAAGGGCCGCAAGGTCATGCGCATTGCGCGCGGCCTGGTCAACGAGCTCTATCTTGACGATCTGCGCGAGAAGACCCATCGTGGTTTGGCCGGTCAGTTTGACCGCGGCATGGCCACCGGCGGCAAGACGTACGGTTACCGCAGCGAGGAAGTGCCCGGCGGCCGGCGACTCGTGGTCGATGAGAAGGAGGCGGAGCACGTTCGGTGGATCTTTGAACGCTTCGCCGAGGGCTGGACGCCGCGCGCCATCGCACACGAGCTCAACCGCCGAGGGGTTCCGTCGCCGCGGGGTGGCACCTGGGCTGTCGGCGGGCTCAACGGCAGCGCGGCGCGCGGCCTTGGCATGCTTCACAACGACCGGTACGTCGGCCGAGTGACTTGGAACCGTATGCAGTGGGTCAAAGACCCAGAGACCGGGGCGCGGCTGTATGTCGCGCGCCCGCCGGAGGAGTGGCTCGAGCGCGCGGCGCCTGAACTTCGCATCGTGGATGAAGAGACGTGGGCAGCAACTCGTCGGCGGCTTGAAGTTGTCGCGGCGCGCGGCGCAGCAAGATCGAAGGCGACGAAGGGTGGGCGACCAGCACGGACGCTCTTCAGCGGCCTGCTTCGTTGCTCAGTCTGTAGCGGACCGATGATCGGCATCAACAGCCGCGCCTATGGGTGTGGCGTCCATAAGGATCGCGGTAACAGCGTGTGCAACAACACCGCAACTGTGCCTCGCCTTGCTGTCGACGCGCGGCTGCTATCACTGGTTCGAGAAGAGCTCGACCGACCAGATTCCTACGCCGATCTGCAGAGCAGCGTGCGCGAGCTGGTGGCCGAGCACGTCATCGACACCGGCGGCGCGGCAAGGGACGCGAAGCGCCGCTTGGGCGAGGTCGAGAAAGAGCTCTCCCGGCTTATCGACGCGCTCGCTCAGATCGGCTACAGCCCTGCCCTCGGCGAACGCCTGCGCGCCCTTGAGAGCGAGCGCGCCCAGTTGAAGGCGCAGCCTGATGACGAGATTGATGTCGACGCCTTGGTCACTAGCGTGGCCGCCGACTACCGCGCAACCATGCTGGACTTAAAGGCGCGCCTAGACGGCCATCCCGACCGCGAACGCACCCGCGAGTTGCTCAGCTTGGTGCTTGGCCCGGTGACCTTGGTGCGCGACGCCGATGGCGTTACGTGGGCCCAAACGACAAACCCCGCCGAGCAACTTCTCGCTGCTGGCGGGGTGTCTCTAACTGTGGTTGCGGGGGCAGGATTTGAACCTACGACCTTTGGGTTATGAGCCCAACGAGCTACCAGACTGCTCCACCCCGCGACTGAAGCTAGCAGTGTACACGCA
>Ga0136846_1209084_pt1 | contig 17286 bp, 13 predicted proteins | sample HopSoiMetagenom2_FD_96841 | JGI IMG/M metagenome (GOLD analysis project Ga0136846, IMG submission 96841) | Grasslands soil microbial communities from Hopland, California, USA - 2 Assembly 2016 (version 4) | ecosystem: Environmental > Terrestrial > Soil > Grasslands | place: USA: Hopland...
ACAGCTCGGTGCCGGTGGTGGTCAAGGGCTTGGGCGCTGAAGCGACCGCGATAGCTGCTGGGTGGGATCAGACCTGTGCCCTTACGAGCATCGGCGGCGTGGAATGCTGGGGGTCGAATCGCCTTGGCGCCCTTGGCACGGGAGACAGGCAGTCGAGCAGATTGCCGAGGCCCGCAAAAGGGCTGAGCGGGGCGCGCGCGTTGTCAGTTTCTGTGACGGGGGCTGGCTCCGGCGCCGTAACGTCAACGCCGTCAGGCATCGACTGCGGCGCTGGGCACACCTCCTGCAGCGCTGAATTCGCGGCCGGCTCGACGGTGCAGCTACATGCAAGCGCAGAGCCCGGGTCGGCGTTTTCGAAGTTCTCGGAAAGCTGTAGCGGGAACACCTGCACTGTGACGATGGGCCCCCAGCAGACGGTGGTCGCGACGTTCGCGTTGCCTCCCTCGGCATCAATCCCTACACCGCAAGGCGGTCAGGCGTACGTGCTTGGAGAAGCAGTTCCCACCAACTTCTCCTGCTCGGAGGGCGCGAGTGGGCCGGGACTCATTTCGTGCAATGACTCGGAGGGCGTCAAGACCGCAGGCGGTGGTCTCGGAAGATTGGACACTTCGACGGTTGGTTTTCACGCCTATACCGTCACCGCGGTCTCCCAAGACGGATTGGCCCGCAGCACCTCTATCGGCTACAAGGTCACAGCAGGCTCTGAGCCTCCAGGACCCCAGCCCGAACCGCGGTCACCAAGGCCGAAGCCCTCGCCGCTGAATATCTCGATCCGCAGCGGATCTGCGCTGATCGCAGAGGGACAGGCGAAAATCTCATTGGGCTGCGGCGGCGGTGCGCCAACCAGGGTCTGCCGCGGCCAGCTCACGCTGACGATCCGCCCGAGCGTTGGCCCTCGCGGCCGGCGGATGCCCCCGAAGGACCTCACCGTCACTGGCCCTCGTTTCGCGATCCCAACAGGAAAGAGCAAACTGCTCAGCATCCAGCTGCCACACGCGGCACTAGGGCTTCTTGGGCGTGCCTCCCGCAACAGCGTCCGAGCTAAGGCGATTGCAACTCTGTTCGGCGGACCCAGCGCCCGCCGAGTCATATCTCTAAGCCTGATCAAGAACTGAGGTGACCCAATGGTGCAGGCCAGCTAAGGCGCCAGGCTTGGCCGGCTGCTCAACCCCGAAGGGTCAACATCACGGTTTGCGGCGCCACCTCACCAGCTGCGCCACTTGCCCTGCCGATGATCTCAAGCCTCACCCAGCGCAGGCGAGCGAGCTGAGCCTGTCCCTTGCCGGTCAGCACCAACCTCACCTTCTTTGTTCCCGCTCCGCTAAAGCCGACCACCTTCTTCTTGAAGACCTCGACAGGTTTCGTCGTGCCCGCGCGACGGGCACGGTCGTTGACAACCGTCTTGCCGACCAACGTGATGCTCATGCCTTCATTGGCCGTTACCGCGACGATCAGGTTGCCGGCCTGGAGCACTTCGCGCAGTGACCTTTCCGGCGGAGCTAGCGAAAACTCGCTCTTCGGCAATGACGGGGGAAAGGCGGGCGGGGGGTTCGGCACAACGACCAGATAGCTGACCGTGTCGGCTTCTGCCAGGCCATCGTTGGAAACAGCGGTCACCGTGTAGGTGTGGATGCCCAGGGTGGAGGTGTCGAGGCGCCCCGTGCCCCCTTTTGAGCTTTCGACCCCGCCAGAGTCATTGCACGAGGCGAGGCCGGTCCCGCCTGAGCCCTCGCTGCAGGAAAAAGAGGTTGAAACCACCTGATCGAGGGTGTAAGTATTCCCGCTGGGGGACGCCGTGATTGTCGCCGAGGGGGGTCGGGCGACTCTCAGCTTGATCTGGCCTATCGCGTAATCGCCCGAGGGGTCCGCCAGAGAGTAGGTAAACGAATCGCTGCCGGTGAAGCCGGCGGCCGGCACATAGGTGAACCCTCCATCTTCAGACAGGGCCACCGCTCCGTGACCAGGGGGGCTTACCTCGCTCACGTCAAGCGGAACCCCTATGGGCCCCGGCGTTCCAGAAAGGACGCCCGATGCGGCTGGCACGACAAGTTCTTGGTTCTGTTCGGTCAGGTACGTGAGAGCGCCTGGTGTGACCGGGTTCGAATAAGAGATCCAGACCTGGCCGTCGCCCGAGCGGGTGCCGCCGGTGAACTCGGCTTCAATACCAGGTGCCGCAAAGCTGGAGCCACCACCACCGCCTCCCCAACCGGCTGCATTGCCGCAGGTGTCGCTGGCGCCCCCGCCTCCTTGACCGCCACCGAAATATCCGCCACCGCCCCCACCGCCTGCGTTTGGAGCGCCACCGCCGCCGGAGAAGAGGCTTCCGGCGGCTCCTGGAGCTCCGGCGATTGCGCCACCCACGCAGGAGCTCGATCCACTTACTTCACCGCCGGCGCCTCCAGCCCCGTCGATGCCGGAGCCTCCGAAGCTGCCGCCTGCGCTGCCGCCTTTACCGCCGCGCAATGTTGCCCCGTTTGCAGTCGATACGGTGCCGTCGTGACCGTCGGCGCCGATCTCCCCCCCCTGCGAACCGGAGCCCCCGCCACGTTTTTGTCCCGTGGTCGCATCGACCCCACTTGCCCCTTCGCCGCCCCCTCCCGCGGCAAGCAGCTTCAGGGTGGCGCCGAGCTTGACAGAGCTAAAGCCGCCGCCCCCGGCACCGAATGTGCTGTCGCCACCGCCGCCGAAGCCACCTTCGCCTCCTGCCAAGAACGGCTCTCCCGCCCCGCCCACGCTCACGCTCACGATTTCCCCGCTCGCGAGCGGCGCAAGGGGTGCCTCGACCCGGCCCCCGAAGTTGAAGCCAAAGCCCCCGCCCCTGGCGCCTTCAACCGTGAATTCGGCCTCGCTTACTCCGAGCGGCACGTTCCAAGCAGTCGGAGCGCCTGAGTATCTGAAGGTGACTTCGCACTCGCCGCTTTTGCAGATTGGGCCCTCGAACTCGGAAACCGCGATTGTCGCGGACCCGGAGGCAGTACTGCGATTGTGGAATGCATCCTGCGCGTAGACAACGTAGGTATGGCTACCGGCGGGGGCACGGGAGTCGAGGTATTCGGTGCCTTCGGTGGAGCTGATTTCGGCTCCATCGCGAAAGACGATGTAGCTGTCAACCCCCACGTTGTCGGTGCTGGCGCCCCACTGCAGCTTCACTCCTTCGAATTCAGCGGTCGCCTCGAGGTTGGTCGGCGCGGTTGGCGCCTGTTCGTCGAGGTCGACGGATACCGTCGCTTCGCCTCCTCCGGCGCTCAGAGTGGTGATTTGCACCGACCCGGCATCGAAGACCTGGCCTTCCTGTAGCGGTGCATCTGCGAACGTAGAAGTGGCGGGGTTGGCATCAAGCAGGACTGTTTCGGCTGCAAAGGTTGCCCGCGGAACCCGTATCGAGACACCGGTGGTAGAGGCGTCGGTCACGTTCTCGAAGAGACCACCGGTCTTCCGAATCTCGAGGTAATACCACGAGGAGACGCCGGCGCCGGGCCTTGTCCTGGGAACGCGCAGGATCGTCGCTTCATCCGTTTCGTCAAACGCAGAGCGTATGGAGTAGGTGCCGGATTGTTCTGCGCTTTCGATGTTGTCGGCGTCGAGGATTCCAAGCTCGAGGAGGTTCCAGCCGCTGCTATGGCGAGGAGCGATATTCCCCATCACATCGAACGGGTCGCTGTATTCGTACACTGCACATGAATTGCTGATCTGAACTCTTTGACTGCCTGCAAAGCAGGTCATGCTGCCAGCGTGCTCCAGGCCGAGGTTGTGGCCGAGCTCATGGGCGATGGGGTGGACTCCGAGGTTGCCGTTGATCATCGCCCAGCCGCCGCTGACGACGGCTATACCAAGCCAGGTGCAGGCGCTCCTTTTCGGGAAGACGTAGATGACGTGGTCATAGCCCGAAAGGTCGATCCCTTCGCTGGCCGCTTTTGCATTGGCTTCATTTCTCCAGGTGTCGAATGAACATGTCGACGTGGAGGCGCTGTTGAGGCCGATCCAGCCGAACACGTCTCCGTCTGATTCGTCGAGCTTCCCAGACAGGGAGATTTTGCCGTAGGACTCCTCTTCGTAGAAGGCTTTGGCGGAGTTGGCCCCCGTAAAGACATTGGTGCGGGTTTCTTCCGGAGACCAAGGTTCGGCGGGGTCACCGGGGAAGGTGACCAAGAGCACCGCGACTTTGCGCGGTGCCGTCAAGGCGCTCGTCTCAAAAGCCCTGGTCGCTTCGACCTCGCCCACCAGCCGTCCTTCTCGCATTTCCCCCGTGACCGCGGCTCGATCTCCGGATTCTGCTTCAAGCGCGGTTGGCACGACCGGGATTTCCCTGCCGCCAGACTGCAGCCTGTAGCTCGTGGTCGATTCCCCGGTTCGAAAGTTGTCGGCGACGATCGCTTCGAGGGTGCCCGAGCGTCTGATCGCCGCCGACGCGGAGGAACAGAGGCCGAGCAATGAAGCACACGCGAGGCACGCAATTACGGCGCTGCGGGTAAAAGTCAAGGGCGGAAGCCATCTCCGCTTCGTATCTACGACCGTCTCATCTCCCTACCCGACGGAGGTCATGCCGATCACACTCGCGCGAGCCATCGTACCTGCCTCTCCTTTCGCGCCTTTCACAAGCTAATTTACCAGTGCCCTGGTCGCGTCGAGGCCATCGCTTGCTCGGGACGATGAAGCCCTTCGCCGCCTGCCGCAACTGGTTCTCGATGGCTCCAGCAGCAGATCGCGGGGCGAGGTGCCGGCGTTGTGGAGTGCGCGCCTGGGCGGGAGACTTGATCCCTCCCCACTGGCAGGCACTGTGACTTCTGAGAATCTGATTCCATGAAGCAATTGAGTGCCACCGATGCGTCTCGTCGGTTCTCAGAGGTCCTGGATGACGTGGAGCGGAGTGGGGACTCCTAAGTTGTGGTTCGGCTCGGCCGTGCCGTGGCGACCATCGGCCCTGCGAGCGGCGGAACTGGGAAAGCGCTCAAGGAGGTGCTTCGCGCTAACCGGCCCGATGGTGCTTGGGCGGGTGAGCTGCGAGAGCTTCGCGAGGGCATGGAGCCGGTGACGGACCCCTGGCGCGACTGATCCTCGATACGACGGTCTTGGTCGACGCCGAGCGCGGAGGAGACTCGCTGGGAGAGGTGATCGACGACGGTGATGATGTCGCGGTAGCGGCCATCACCGTGGCGGAGCTAAAGGTTGGCGTTCAGCTGGCAAGGGGAGGTCGGCGGGACAAACGTGAGCGCTTCGTCGCGGCAGTGCTCGACGCCGTTTCGATGGAGCCCTACGACCTAGACGTGGCCGAAGCGCATGCCGCCCTATTGGCGCATGTCCGGCGGGCGGGCACGCCACGTGGTGCCCATGGCCTGATCATCGCCGCGACGGCACGAGCCCGGGAGCGGCAGGTCGTAAGCTCCGATCGAGCTGGCTTTGCGGATCTGCCCGACGTCTCGATCTCCAGTGGCCTTGGCTAGCGTCGTACTCGGTCGACGTATCGCCAGATTTGATTCCTGATGAGCTGGTAGACCCGCTGATCGGCGTCCGGCTGTCACCGGCGACGTGGGGGTGACGAGGACGTTTGGCGGCGATCACAAGTGGCTGTCCGGCGACAGCGGCTCGGGATCGGTCACGTCGAGCGCAGCTTCGGCTTCGGCAGGCTGCGTCATAGCCCGGAACTCCCCGGCTTCTCGCCAGCGCACTACCGGGGCGCATACATGATTACGCCAATCCCCACCAGACACACGGTGGCACCCACCAGATCGAAACGATCAAGGTTGAAGCCGTCGAAGACGACAGCCCAGAGCAGCGAGCCGACCACGAATATCCCGCCATAGGTGGCAAGCACCCGGCCAAATTCGCTGCTGGGCTGCTGGGCGGCCAGGAGACCGTAGATAGCCAGCGCAAGGACGCCGCTGGCGACGGCTAGCGGCCCTTTCCCCTCTCGTAGTCCGGTCCAGACCAGGTAGGCGCCGCCGATCTCAGCCAGTGCAGCGACGCAGAACAACGCAATCGAGCGCCCTGTCACCGGCTAGCAGCAGCAGACCGGTTCTGAGCTGCCCAGGCGCCGATCTATCCGTTCCCACGGCCCACAGCCGGTCGCTACCGGTCGGGCAAGCATGACGCTGGGGATGGCCCCAAGCTCCGGGCAACCGGAGTAGCCGGTCATGCTAGCAACGAGGTGGGAGATTCCAAACCAGGTGGGGACAAGAGCCGCGGGCCAGAGCGCGATTCCGCCTGGCAACCGGCGCCAACTCAGCGCTCCGGCGATCGTGAGGAAGCCAACCCCGGCCGCCGCACGGATTGCACGGGAAGGACGACTCATCGTCGCGTCGTCGCTTGCACAGCAACCTCCATCGAGAGGACTGACCGGTGCATCTGCACCGCGTCGGGGAACAGAACAGCTGGGACCGTCGGCAACGGCATCTGGGGAGCTGGATGGCATATCGGACACGCTTATTCCTTTCGTTGTGGACGCTACGCCGGCACGGTTTACCACCTCAAGTAAGCTTTAAGTCAAGGGGGATGGCCATCGAAGATGAATTGACAATCGGGGAGGCGGCTCGCCTTGCCGAGGTCCCCGCTTCGACCCTGCGCTACTGGGAGACGGCGGGTTTGCTGAAGGCGCCGCGTCGAGTTGGCGGCAAGCGTCGTTATGACTCCGAAGGCCTACGGCAGATAGAGATGGTCGCGCTTGCCAAGAGAGCCGGGTTCCGGCTGGCCGAGATCCGGATCATCCTGTCCGGCGTTTCCGGAAAGAGGCCACCGTCGGAGATTTGGAGAAGGCTCGCCTCCGACAAGCTCCCCGAGGTGGAGCAAACGCTCGCCGAGGCTGAGGCGATGAAGAGGATTCTGGAAGCGGGCCTGCGATGTGAGTGTCTGAGCCTCGAGGACTGCCTGAGCGGCACCGCTCAGCGAACCGCGGGAGGCGTCGCCTCAGGCGATTCGTAGCTCCGGGTTGCGTACATCGCGATTCTAAGATCACCTCTCGGACCGCGTTGTGCCCACCGCAAGGCCAGAAGCAGCGCTGCCGGGATCACCAGGGCGCCGCTTGCCGTCAGGAACCAGATCTGGCCAGCGTCGCTGCCGGCGCCGATCGTGTGCCCGATCGCCAGCAACCAGAAGACCGCGGTGAGTCGGTGCAGGCGTCGCCAGCGTGCGGCGCCGATGCGGTTACGCGCGTAGTAGGAGATCCCGAGGATCGCCAGGCCATAGCCGGCGATGATTCCGATTCCGGTCCAGAGCGGCCGGTAGCCGCCGGCGAAGGGAATCGCGATGCCGGTCAGGCCTGGATGGAGGAAGGCGTCGCCGAGCAGGGAGGCGCCGTGCAGCGCAACCATCGCCAGGGTGGTCAGGGAGAGGGCCTCGTGGATTGCCCGCCAATCCCGCTTGTTCGCACCCCTTCGCGGCGAGCTCATCATCAGTCCGATCGCGACGCTGGCGCTGGCGAGGAGCAGAGCAGCGCCACCGGCGGCCCGACTGGTGATCCAGAAGAGGTGAGGGGCCACGTTCATGACGCGACCAAGGCTCCCGTTGGCCTTGGGGAGACGACCTCGACGGCGCCGCCGTCGCCGATGAGAACGCCGCCGTGCGGCAGCCACTTCGCAGCCCGGTCCGGTCCGGAGAGCAGCGCCGACTTGGCATAGACCTCGGCGAGCAGCGCCGTCGGCGCGAAGGCCGTCGCCTGGACGATGCCAGTGAAGGCCGGCTCGCCGCTGCTTGGGTCGAGAATGTGGTGGGCCGGCCTCCCGCCGGGCGCGATCCAGCAACGACGGCCGATGCCGCTGGTCGCCACCGCTCCCTCTCCCGCGCTCAGCTCGTGGATCGGCTCGCCGCCGAACGGATCGTCGACCAGCACGCGGCGCTCCTGACCGGAGGTGCCGCCGAGGCGAACGTCGCCGCAGCAATCGATCGCATAGGTGCGCTGCTCGGCCAGCGTCGCCGCGACCAGATCGGCGAGAAGGCCCTTGGCGAGCCCGCCGCTGTCGATTCGCACCCCAGGCGGCCGCACGACGGTCCCGGTGGCCTGGTCGGTCCGGACCGAGCGCCATCTCCCGTCGGGGTGGGGCCGGGCCGCCGCCCGCGCGGGGTATGCGGAAAGCGCGGCGGCAAGAGCGATCGGTCGCTGCTCGCCCAGCGACCTACGGTAGCCCGCATGCTCGAGGGCGTCGAGAAGCGTCGCGTCGACCAGACCGCCGCTGCGGACGCCAGCCGGCCCGACCGCCCCGGCCAGCTGGCGCATCAGGGGCGATGCCGGCACTCGCCAGCGCGGGTCTCGGTTCAGCCGGGAGAGCTCGCTGTCGGCGATGAAGCGCGAGAGTCGGCCGTGGGCGTCGAGCAGCGTTTCCCGCGCTGCATCGGCTGCAGCCTCGCCATCCGCCGCGTTCGCGCCACGGACATGGAGCTTCACCTTGCCGCCGAAGCAGTCGAAGCTGCGGTGGGCTTCGGCACTCACGACTGCCCCGTTGTGACGGGAGCGGGTTCGGGTTCGGCCACTTCGAGTTCGGTTTCGACCGGCGGTTCGGTTTCCAGGGTTTGTTCTTCGACTTCGCGGGGGTCGGTCGTTTCGATCGCGCCCGCGGCGACGGAGTCCTCAGCCGAGTCCTCGCCGGGATCGGTGTCCGCCTCGGCTTCTGCCGGGGTCGTACTCCCGGCCCCAGTCCTTGCATGACGGCGAAGCTGGCGCGAGGCGAGAGCCGCGGAAGAGTCGCCGAGCACCGGGTCGTTGCCGGTGATCATCTGCGCGAACACGACTGTCCAGAGCAGGACGAAGGTGATGATCGAGGCCGCGACCACGCGGGCGCGCAGCTGTCGCGCCCTTCGGCGCTGGGCCCGGAGGCGACGCCACGCCTCGCGCTTTCTTTCCTGCTTTTCGATCGCATCCATGGGCGGGAGCTTCCTGGGATGTGGCAAACGCCTCCTAAGCGGAGGCTGAGAGATCTCTTAGAACCAGGGAGCTGCAGCCGAGTAGGTGACGAGTGCCAGGCCGAAGCCGCCGAGGAGGGCCGATCCGAGCGCCACCACTCGGATGCCCGCGCCGGCCAGGCGTGCCTCCCGAGGTCCGCTCCGCCTCCAGTCCGCCGCCGCCAGGGCCGGAACCTCGAGGAGGTGTCCGAGCACATGCAGGGTCATCAACGCCATCCAGGCGATGAAGCTGAGCTTGTGGGCGAAGATCACGGTCTCGCTCGGCGGGCCGGCGATAAGCAGCGCAACGCCGGTCCCGAACAGCGCCAGGGTGGTGAGGACGACGCCGGGCGCAAGCAATCTCAGGACCAGGTGTGGCGGTCCCTTGCCAACGTAGGGGGTGGCCCCCATGTAATAGCGGGCAAATCGGTAGCCGGTGCTGGCGAGCTTCAAGAGGACTGGTCCGATCAGGAGCATGCCGATGAAGACATGTGGCCCCAGGAGCGAGCCGATGAAAGGGATCGTCGCGCCCTCTACGGCCAGCAGGACGAGCAGGGTCGCGGCCAGCGCTCCGGTCAAGCGGGCGTTGCCGGCCACCCCGCCGCTGACCTGGTTGTGCTCCGGGCGATACACGACGGCCGATGCTCTCCCCGGCCGGTTTCGGCTATCTAAGCGTCAGGTGAGAGATCTCTCACGGTTACCTCCTCGCGGGAGGGCGAAGGAAACCCTGGCGCCGCCGATCGGAGAACCCTCGATCCAGATCCGCCCGCCGTGGAGCTCGACGATCGATCGTGCGATGGCAAGGCCCAGTCCGCTTCCACCCGAGGCGCGATCCCGGGCAGGCTCGCTGCGGTGAAAGCGGTCGAATACGCGCTCTCGCTCCGCCGCCGGGATGCCTGGACCGTTGTCCTCGACCGAGATGACCAGGTCGTTGCCGTTCCCCTCGGAGGAGAGAACGACTCGTCCGTTCGGCCCGGCGTGACGACGAGCGTTGGCGAGGAGGTTGCGGACGACCTGGGCGATCAGATCGGGATCGACCTCTATCGAACCGCCGGCCATCTCACCGAGCTCGGTGCCGTCCGGCGGCGCCTCGGCGAGACCGCGGAGGAAGGGCCCCGCCGGAACTCGACGCAGCGAGAGCCCGACGCCCTCGTCGAGCTGGGCGAGCGCCAGCAGATCCTCGACCAACCGTTCCACCCTTCCCATCTCCGTCATCGCGATCGCCTCGACCCGGCGCACCTCGACCGCGCTGGGAGCCTCGCAGCGGGCCAGCACTTCGAGCTGGCCGCGGATCGCGGTCAGCGGGCTGCGCAGCTCATGGGAGGCGTCGGAGACGAACTGGCGCTGGCGCGCGAAGGCGCTGTCGAGGCGATCGAGCATGCCGTTGAACGCCTCGGCGAGAACTCGGAGCTCGGTCGCGCTCCCCGGACTCGCCTCCAGGCGCGGAGAGAGGTCGCCGGCATCGACCTTCGCCGCGGTGGCGGCGAAGCGGCGGAGGGGCGAGGCGGTTCGGGCCGCGAGCAGGTAGCCGGCCAGGAGCGCCGCTGCCAGCGCCGCGCCACCTGCCACCACGAGCGCCTTTTCGGCATCTGATTGGGCCTCGGCGATCGGCGAGGCTGCGGCGCCCTCACCTGCCTCCCTCTCGCTCGACGACGGTCCGCCTGGCCCCCGCGCCTCCTCGCGCTCGATCACGCGCGACTCGTGAGCCATCTCCGCTCGCACGGCAACGAAGACGATCGCGAAGGCGCCGGTGACGATCGCGGCGATCGAGAGCGCCAGCCTGCCGCGCAACCCAAGCTTCGACCAGCCGGCTCTCACGCCCGCTCGCTCAGCCTGTAGCCCACCGAGCGGACGGTCTGGATCGGAGCCGGCGAGCCGGGAAGGCTCAGCTTGCGGCGGAGATAGCCGACATACACCTGCACGACGTTGGTGCCGGGATCGTGCTCATAGCCCCAGACCGCTGCGAGGATCTCCTCGCGGGAACAGATCCGACTCGCGTTTCGCATCAGGAAGGCCAGCAGCTGCGACTCGCGGTCGGGCAGCCGAACCATGAGATCTCCCCGGCTGGCCTCTCTGCTGAGCAGATCCAGGCGGATGTCGGCCGCCTCGAGAAGTGTGCCCGCCCCCTCCCCTGACTGCCGCAGGCGGGCTCGGATGCGGGCGAGCAGCTCGTCGAAGGCAAACGGCTTGGTGACGTAGTCGGTGGCGCCGAGGTCCAGGCCCTCGACCCGGTCGGCGACCTCCGCCTTGGCGGTCAGCAGGATCACAGGAAGGGCCGGCTTCGAGCGCCTGATCGCGGCCAGCACCTCGATCCCGTCGCGGCCGGGGAGCATCCGGTCGAGGACCACGAGGTCGGCTCCGGGCGAGAGGGCGAGACGCTCACCGGCGATGCCGTCGGCGGCGACCTTGACCGTGAAGCCCTCCGCCTCGAGGCCTTTGGCGAGGAAGTCGGCAATCCCGGCCTCGTCCTCGACGACAACGATCTCCATCGGGGCGATGCTACGCGCTGTCGAAGGGGGGCCGGGGCCCTGCTGACAGGCGCTCGCGCACCTGGACCGCGAGCTCGATGTCCTCGCGGGCGCTGAGAACCAGCACGGCAACGGCGCTCTTGGGGAGGGAGATGACGCGGTCAGTTGCGTCGAGGACGTTTGCTTCCTGGTCGATCGCGACCCCGAGGAAGCCGCTGGCCGCGCAGCTCGCCGCGCGGACCGGCGCGGAGTTCTCGCCGACGCCGCCGGTGAAGACGAGCGCGTCGATGCCGCCCATCGCCGCCGCCATCGCGGCGATGGCGGCGGCGAGGCGGTGGATGTAGGTGTCGAAGGCGAGGCGGCAGCGCTCGTCGCCCTGCTCGATGCCGGCGACGATCTCGCGTATGTCGCCGGAGCGGCCCGAGAGGGCGAGCAGGCCCGATTCGCGCTCGAGCGCCCGCTCCATCTCCTCCGCTTCGATGCCGCCGTGGCGCTGGACCCAGAGCAATAGCCCCGGGTCCAGCGAGCCCGAGCGCGTCGCCATCACCAGGCCCTCGAGCGGGGTGAAGCCCATCGTCGTGTCGACGGAGCGCCCGCCGTCCACGGCGCACAGCGAGGCGCCGGCGCCGAGGTGGGCGGTGACGATCCGCAGCTCGTCGAGCGGCCGGCCCAGCAGCGCGGCGGCGCGACGGCCGGCGTAGGAGTGGGAGAGGCCGTGGAAGCCGTAGCGGCGCAGCGGCCAGCGCTTCGACCAGGCTGTGGGGATCGCGTATGTGGAGGCCGCCGCCGGCAGGGTGGCGTGAAAGGCGGTGTCGAAGCAGGCGACGGTCGGCAGTCGCGGCCGCAGCGCGCCCAGCGCCCGTATCGCCGCGACCGCCGGTGGGTTGTGCAGGGGAGCGAGGTCGGCGAGTTCGTCCAGCTCCTCCTCGACCGCGGGGCTGACGATGGTCGGCTCGGTGAACTCGCCGCCACCGTGCACGACCCGGTGCCCGGCGGCGGCGATCGGCGGGGCATCGTCGAGGATCGCCTCGAGCTCCTTGCGCAGCGTCCGGGCGTCCCCGATCGCTTCGCTGTCGCGGAAGCTGACGACCCTGTTGTCGTCGGCGAGCACCCGCAGCTTCAGGCTCGAGGAGCCGGCGTTGACGGTGAGGATGTGGCCTGGGCCGGCTGCCACCGTCAGGTCGCCTGCCAGGTCCAGTCGCGCACCTCGGGCATGTCCTCGAGGTGCTCGTGCACGTAGGAGTGGTGGCGGTCGAGCATCTCCACGCAATGGATTTCCAGGTCCGCCGCCCCTCCCGGCGCCCGGCGCGCCCGGCGAAGCGCCTCCAGCGCCAGGTGGTAGCGGCTCATCCGGTTGATCACGACCATGTCGAAGGGCGTGGTCGTCGTCCCCTGCTCGTTGAAGCCGCGAACGTGGAAGCGGCTCGGGTCGGGACGGCCGTGGAGCAGCTGGTGCAGGGCGCGGGCGTAGCCGTGGAAGGCCATCACCACGTCGTCCGCGCGCCCGAACAGCTCGACGAAGCGCTCTTCCGGCAAGCCGTGCGGGTGCGCTTCGGGCGGGAACAGGGTCATCAGGTCGATCACGTTGACGACCCGCACCTTCAGCTCAGGCGTGTGGCGGCGCAGCAGCCAGGCGGCGGCGAGGGTCTCCTGCGTCGGGATGTCCCCGGCGCAACCGAGGACTACGTCGGTGTCCTCGCCGTCGTCGCTGCTCGCCCACTCCCAGCGCGAGGCACCGGCGGCGGCGTGGGCCCGCGCCTCCTCATAGGTCAGGTACTGCAGCTGAGGCTGCTTGTCCTGGACGATCAGGTTCACGTAGTCGCGGCTGCGCAGGCAGTGATCGGCGATGGAGAGCAGGCTGTTGGCGTCCGGCGGGAGGTAGACGCGGACGACCTCCCCGCGGAGGCTGAGCATCGTGTCGATCAGCCCCGGCCCCTGGTGGCTGAAGCCGTTGTGGTCGTTGCGCCAGCAGGTGGAGGTGAGAAGGATGTTGAGCGAGGCGACCGGCGCCCGCCACTCCAGCCGCCGCATCTCCTCCAGCCACTTGGTGTGCTGGATCGCCATCGAGGCCGAGACCATCGCGAAGGCCTCGTAGGTGGCGAAGAGCCCGTGGCGGCCACTCAGCAGGTAGCCCTCGAGCCAGCCCTGGCAGTTGTGCTCGGAGAGCACCTCCATCACCCGTCCCTCGGCAGAGACGTTCTCGTCCTCGGGGCGGGCGTCCATCAGACAGCGGTCGGAGACCTCGAGGACGGCGCCGAGCCGGTTGGAGTCGGTCTCGTCGGGGCAAAAGAGGCGGAAGTTGGCTGGATTGGCGGCGTAGAGGTCGCGCAGCAGCCTGCCGAGGCGTCTGGTCGATTCGGCGTGCTCGGCGCCCGGCTTCCGGACCTCGATCGCGTATGCGGAGGGGTCGGGGATCTCCAGAGACGCGAGGCGCCGGCCGCCGTTGGCGTGCGGGGTCGCGCCCATGCGACGCTCCCCCTCAGGCGCCAGTGCGGCCAGCTCGGGCGCCAGCTGCCCCCGCTCGTCGAAGCGCTCCTGCGGCCGGTAGCTGCGCATCCAGCCCTCCAGCATCTCCAGGTGCTCGGGGTTCTCCCGGACTCCTTTGAGCGGCACCTGATGGGCGCGGAAGGTGCCCTCGACCGCAACGCCGGCGACCTCCTTCGGCCCAGTCCAGCCCTTGGGGGTGCGCAGGACGATCGCTGGCCAGCGCGGCCGGCCCGAGCTGCGGCCCGAGCGCGCCTCGTCTTTGATCGCGGCGATCCGGGCGCGGCATTCCGCGAGCACAGCGGCGAACTGGCGATGGACCTGGCGCGGGTCCGAGCCGGCGACGATGCTGGCCTCGTAGCCGTGGCCGGCCAGGAGCTGAAGTATCTCGTCCTCGGGCGCTCGTCCGAGCACCGTCGGCCCGGAGATCTTGTTCTCGTTGAGGTGCAGGATCGGCAGCACTGCCCCGTCGCGGGCAGGGTTGAGGAAGCGCACCCCCTTCCAGGAGCCCTCCAGCGGCGCCGTCTCCGCCTCGCCGTCGCCGATCACGCAGGCGACCAGCAGGTCGGGGTTGTCGAAGGCGGCGCCGAAGGCGTGGACGAGCGCGTAGCCGAGCTCGCCGCCCTCGTGGATCGAGCCCGGCGTCGGGACGCTGACGTGGCTGGGGATCCCACCCGGGGTCGAGAACTGGCGCACCAGGCGGCGCAAACCGCGCTCGTCGGCGGAGACCTCCGGGTAGACCTCGGAGTAGGTGCCCTCGAGGTAGACGTTGGCGACCAGGGCCGGGCCGCCGTGTCCGGGGCCGGCGACGTAGAGGACCTCCTCGCCGGTCTCGCAGATCAGCCGGTTGAGCTGTGCGTAGACGAGGTTGAGGCCGGGAGAGGTGCCCCAGTGGCCGAGCAGCCGCGGCTTGATGTGCTCGGGTCGCAGCGGCTCGCGCAGCAGCGCGTTGTCCTGCAGGTAGATCTGGGCGACGGTGAGGTAGTTCGCCGCCTCCCAGTAGGCGATCAGGCCGTCCAGCTCGGCTTCGCTCGGCTCAGGCACCGACGACGAGGTTAGCTTCACCCCATGCCCGAGGCAGCGATTCTCCTCCTGGCCGCCTGCGGTACCGCCCTCGCGACCGGCCTCGGGGCGGTGCCGGTGTTCCTGCTCGGCTCCCGTGCTGCCGAGTTGGCGCCGACCCTGCTCGGCTTTGCCGCAGGTGTCATGGGAGTGGCCGCCGTGGCCGGCCTGCTGATCCCCGCGGGCGAGGAAGGATCGGCGGTGGAGGTGGTTGTGGGCCTCGTCGTCGGCGTCGGCTTCCTCGCGCTCGCCCGCCGGCGGTTCAGCCCGGACGCCGGGTTCATGGGCCGCACCGGCCCGGGCGCCCGCACCTCGGCCCTCGTATTCCTCGTCCTCTTCGTCCACAGCCTGCCCGAGGGCTTCGCGGTCGGCACCGCCTTCGCCTCGGATCGGGCGGGGCTGAGCCTGTTCGTGATCCTCGCAATCGCGATCCAGAACATCCCCGAGGGGACCAGCGTGGCGATCCCGATGGCAGAGGCGGGATTCAGCCGCGGGCGACAGTTCTGGGCGGCGGTCGCAACCAGCGCCCCACAGCCCGTCGGCGCCCTCCTCGCCTTCTTCGCGGTGGAGCAGATCGGCGGCCTGCTGCCGCTCTCCTTCGCCTTCGCCGCCGGGGCGATGCTGGCGCTGATCGCGGTGGAGATGCTGCCGAGCGCCTTCGCCGGGCCCGCCCGTGCCGGCCCGGCCGCCGGGGTCGCGGCCGGCGCCGTCCTGATGCTCGCGCTCAGCCTCCTGCTGGGCGTCTGACTCAGGCCAGCGCCAGCACGCCCAGCGCCAGCACCGCGACGGCGATGACGGCAAGGGCAACCGCGGTGGTCGCGCGTCCGGCCGGGCCCAGGGCGTGCTCGCCCATCAGCTCGCGGTCGCGGCCGAGGGAGCGCATGAACGGCAGCAGCACCAGCAGCAGGACCGCGTTCAGCGCCTGGGTGAGGAAGAGGATCTCGATCAGCGGCGCACCGGGGATGAGGACGATCACCGCGGCCACGGCGACCACCGCGCCGAAGCTGAGGTAGAAGGAGCGAGCCTCGGCGAAGCTGTCGTCGAGATCGGCTTTGCGGCCGAGGGTCTCGGAGATCGAGTAGGCGGTGGAGAGGGGGACGATCGCCGCCGCCAGGAGGGCGGCGCCCAGGAAGCCGAGGCCGAAGAGGCTCGCGGCGGCGCTGCCGGCCAGTGGCTCCAGCGCGTTGGCGGCGTCGCGAGCGTCGTTGACCTCGATGCCCTGCGCGTGCAGAGTCGCGGCGCAGGCGACGACCACGAAGAGGCCGATCACTCCGGTCAGCACCGCGCCGACGATCACGTCGACCCGCTCGAAACGCAGGTCTTTGATCGTGAGCCCCTTGTCGACGGCGTAGGACTGGATGAAGGCGAGGCCCCATGGCGCCAGCGTCGTCCCGACCGTCGCCACCGCGACGAGCAGCGCGTCGCGGCTGAGCGGAATGCTGGGGACGGCTGCGCCCTTGGCGGCGGCGCCCCAGTCGGGATGGGCGAGGAAGCCTGAGATTACGTAGGCGACGAAGACCGAGCTGAGCGCCAGCAGGAAGTGCTCGACGTGGCGGAAGTTCTCGCGCAGGACCAGGGCCGAGACGCCCGCGGCGGCGAGTGGCACGCTGAGATAGCGGCTCATCCCTCCGAGCAGGTCCATCGCCGCGGCGACCCCCGCGAACTCGGCGCAGAGCGTCCCGGTGTTGGCGATCACCAGCGCTCCCAGGACCAGCCCGGCCGCACGCGGCCCGTAGCGCTCCCGAACCAGGGTCAGCAGGCCCTTGCCGGTGACGATCCCGAGCCGCACGCCGAGCTCGTGGAAGACGATCAGAGCCGCGGTCGAGACGACCAGGACCCAGATCAACCGGTAGCCGTATTCAGCGCCGAGGATCGAGTAGGTCGTTATCCCCGCCGGGTCATCGTCGGAGAGGCCCGCGAGCAGGCCGGGGCCGACGACCGCGAGCAGCGCCGCCAGGCCGCCGCCGCGCAGCAGTCGACGACGATGCCGGGCGAGCCGCCAGTGGGTGTGGCGCCCCGGAGTGCGGTGGGCGGATTGTGCCGGGGGGCGGTCCGCCGTCGTTTGCGTGGGCATCCGCCGGCCATAATCCCACGGTGCAGGTGAGCGTCCTCTGCGTCGCCGGCTTTCTGGCGGCGGTGCTCGCGACCTCCGGGCTGATCACGATGCTCGGAAGCGTTTTCGCCGGTGCTGCCCGGCGGCGAACTGGGGCCTCAGCCGATCTCCTCCGCCAGCTCGACGATGATTCCCTCCGGGCCGCGGACGTAGCAGAGCCGATAGCTGTCTCTGTAGCGCTCCACCTCGCCGACTAGCTCCGCGCCGCGGGATCGCAGGCCGGCGAGGACGGCGTCGATGTCGTCGACGGCGAAGGTGATGTGGCGGAGGCCCGGTGTGTTCGCCGGCGCG
>Ga0136846_1218440_pt1 | contig 17284 bp, 14 predicted proteins | sample HopSoiMetagenom2_FD_96841 | JGI IMG/M metagenome (GOLD analysis project Ga0136846, IMG submission 96841) | Grasslands soil microbial communities from Hopland, California, USA - 2 Assembly 2016 (version 4) | ecosystem: Environmental > Terrestrial > Soil > Grasslands | place: USA: Hopland...
TACAACCGTCTGAAACGTTGCTTAGAATGACAAAGGCTTCGCGCATTGCAGGATTGATGAGACAAGGACCGCTGGTCAGTATGGGTGGTAAAAATATCCTTCTTCTTGATGCACAATTCCAAATTCCGAAGCAACTGGTTTCTGTGTCTGCTATTATCCTTTCCAAAGATGCAAGAATAAACTTGTCATCTGTTTTATCACAGGTGCATCCGTCAGTTGTAATTGCAGATGCTTCAAACCACTCCAATAAATTGCGATCATGGAAGCATACCTGCGATTCTTTCGTGATTAAGTTTCATAATGTTTCAGCAGATGGCGCATTCCAGTTGCAACTCAGGTAGCTTTCGCCATTATCTTTTTTTGGCTTAGGTTTGCGCTCCCTAACGATTCCCTGCCTGTATAAGTTGGAATATCATGACGAAAAAAATTCAGTCGGCACTTATTTCCGTCTTCTATAAAGAAGGTCTTGAACCTGTATTGAAGCAATTGGAAGAACTCGGCGTTAAAATTTATTCCACCGGAGGTACCCAGAAATTTATTGAGGAGGCACAAGTCGCTGTGACCGCGGTGGAAAGTCTCACCAATTATCCATCCATCCTTGGTGGTCGCGTAAAAACGCTTCATCCTTCAGTATTTGGAGGAGTGCTCGGAAGAAGGGAAGTTGAATCTGACGTAAAGGAAATGGAAGATTTTCATATTCCCGAAATAGACCTGGTGATCGTGGACCTCTATCCGTTCCAGGAAACACTCGCCAACACAAATGAGGAGAAAGCGATCATAGAAAAAATTGACATTGGCGGACCTGCAATGATCAGGGCGGCCGCAAAGAATTTCAAACATGTTGTAGTGATCGCTGCAAAGCAAGACTATTCAAGCCTTGTAAGCGTATTGAAATCACAGAATGGTGAAACTTCGCTGGAGCAGAGAAAGGCCTTTGCAGCAAAAGCATTTCAAGTTGTGAAAGATTATGATATTGCTATTAGTGATTATTTCAATCCAACAGCTTCCCACGGCACTCCATTACGCTATGGAGAGAATCCCCATCAACAAGCAAGCTTTATTGGAGACCTTGCACAAATCTTCAAACAACTCCACGGGAAAGAGCTCTCTTATAATAATCTCGTAGACGTTGATGCCGCTATTCAACTCATCAATGAATTTGATCCGTCGGAAAATACTTTCGCAATTATTAAGCATACGAATGTTTGTGGCATAGCATCACGCAATAACCTGATTGATGCGTGGAAAGGCGCGTTGGCTGGCGATCCGGAAAGTGCGTTCGGCGGCGTTTTGATTTGCAATGGTGTTATTGACCCCCAAACAGCCAGCTCGATAGACAGCATCTTCTTTGAAGTTTTAATTGCAAATGATTTTGAACCTGACGCATTAAAGACTCTTCAATCAAAAAAGAATCGCATACTCCTGAAGATTTCAAATAAATTTTCATTGCCCGGGAAAATGTACAAATCAATCCTTAATGGAAGGTTAGAGCAGGATATTGACACCGGTAATTTTGTTGAATGGAAACAAGTCGGCGGCCGTCACGCTTCAGCCAAGGAACAGGAAGACTTAATATTTTCCAATATTATTTGTAAACATCTCAAGAGTAATGCAATTGCAATCGTTAAAGACAAACAACTGATCGGAAAGGGTTGCGGACAAACGAGCCGCATTGATGCTTTGCGGCAAGCACTGGAAAAGGCGAGGCAATTTGATTTCGATTTGGAGAATGCAGTGATGGCCAGCGATGCCTTCTTTCCTTTCAATGATTGTGTGAAGATGGGTCATGCAGCGGGAATCATTGGGTTCATCCAACCAGGTGGTTCAATTCGCGATAAAGATTCGATAGACTACTGCGTGCACAACGGCCTGGTAATGGTAATTACGGGAATGAGGCACTTCCGCCATTAAGAAATTCTTCACCCGCTACGGGTATATTCATTAAATCAGTTCGCTTTGGTTCTGAAAAAAATCACTGAAGATGGGAATCCGGGTCTCCAGGAAAAACGAACAAACACCAAAGCATTAATTGCACTTGCACTTGTTTCTTTTTTTTGGGGGACGACGTGGATTGCATCAAGGGAAGGTGTGAAACATATGCCTGCGTTGCAACTTGCGGCAATAAGGCAGTTCATTGGAGGAGCGACTTATATTATTTTCTTCGTCGCAAAAGGTAGAGCCATTCCGCGAGGGAAAGAATGGCTTACCATCCTTATTCTTACATTCCTAAACTTCATATTGAGTAATACGCTCTCTACATGGGGCTTGAAATATATTTCAGCTGGACTGGGATCTATCATCGGCGCAACGTTTCCTTTATGGTTAGTGCTGATCCTTTTATTTAAATCGCGCTCTGCACTTGGGTCGAGGGCCGTGATTGGATTTATTCTGGGCTTTGCAGGAATATGTATCATTTTTTACGAACATGTTGCTGATTTTTTACATTCCGGGTTCAGGTTTGGAATTTTTCTATCCGTTGCCGCAGCCATTAGCTGGGCATTCGGCACTTTGTATACCAAGAAAAAATCGCTCGACTTTAATCCTTATTTCAGCCTGGGGCTGCAAATGACCATCTCCGGGCTAATACTCTACCTGATTTCATTCTCGACAGGCGTATCTATTCCTATACAGTCGATTCCAACGGCTTCGTGGATCGCTATTATATATCTTGTCATTTTTAGTTCAATTATTACGTTCGTTGCCTACTTGTATGCTTTACAACATTTACCTGCAAGCAGGGTGGCCATCTATGCCTATCTCAACCCCATAGTAGCGGTTTTAATAGAAAGTTTGTTCTTCGGTCAGCGTTTCAGCGTATTTATCGGCATCGGGGGCTTTGTTACATTGGTAGGGGTTTACCTGGTAAATGAGGCCTTTAGAACAAACACAAATGTCCGCGAAGTAAAGGAAGAGTTGAGAATTGAAACTTGAACATCCAAACCTCTATCCATCCCAATACACCTCGTCTTTCAAAAACAATTCATAAACTTTTTTCCACGACTGAAATGCTTTTTCTCCACCAAGAAAATTATTATGCCAGATAGTAATCATCATGCCGTTAACTTTCTTCACTGCCTGGTATACTTGCATTAACTCGGCAAAGGCCTGCTGGGCTGTTAGCTTTCGTTCATAGTATGCATTCGCATCCATAAAGCAAAAAGGAAAAATAGTTAGTGGTGTCGTTTGATTCGTGGCGAGATTAAACCACTTAAAAGAAGACGCAACCGAAGCCCTGAAGCCATTAATGTTGCCATATCCCATTGAAAAATCTTTTTCAATTCCAGCCTGGATCAACTCTTCGTATGTTCGCGGGAGTTCGAAGCGAATATAGTGCTGCCGACTAAATTTCGTTTTGTTGCCTGTGATAAACTCAAGCCATCCAATTTCTTCTTTTAATAATTTCATATTGTCTCCGCTCTGCCAACTTGGGTGAATGCCCACCTTATCTCGTGCGGCATGGTAAGCAATTAATTGTTGAAGGTGCTTATCAGAGGGAGAAATATTTTTGTCATATCCACTCTGCGTTTCGGCAAGCAGAAAGAAATAATATGGCTTCAGCCTGCAATACAAATGCAGAGCATCTAACCATTCGTACGCTTCAAATGGATCTTTTTGAGTGTCTTGCAGTACACCGATTCTTTCCTTTAAATCGGACCAGTTACCCTTAAAAGCGGAATGCAGGCAGCCTCCAATATTTCTCCACCAGCCCTTGTGCTTGTATTTCCATGCAATATCGATATCATAAGTCGGGATAAACTTAAATGTCTTCCGGTGAAAAAGCACGGAAGGAAATTTTTCACGAATTGCAGATTTCAAGTCTTCCAACCAAAAATTTACGAGGGGCAAATGGAGGAAACCTTCTTTAAAGGCGAGAGATTCCTTATACGAATACCTGCCATATTCATCTTTGTTGTGAGGCAGGTATTCTTCGTATCTGCTAAGAATATAAAAAATAGCGGAAAAGATATCGAATGGATACCCATCCTTTTCATTTGTGAATAGCGCTTTGTTCCCGTTGATCACCTTACAGTGGACTTTCTGGCTGGTGATGGTTGTCTCAAAAAGAAGCTTGTGTGGAACAACCTGGAGTTCCTCGTTCGCCAGAGAAGTACTGCTGTAATTAATCTTCGGTCCATTAGAGGCTAAGTAAGTTGACCTGTCATTAGTTACCTGAATTGGTTGATTGAAAATCTGCTGGCCAATGAATTCACAGACAAACTCCAGCCTGTTGGTGATATTTTCAGAAAATAGGATCATGAATTGCTCGACAAAATAAAAAAGTCAGCGCTATGCTGACCATCAATCTGCAAAAAAATTATCTTTTATGGTTATCTCTCCACTGTTCATTAAAACTTTTTACGGGAAATTCCATGTTCGCTCTATGTGCTGACCATCCTTTCAATATAGAATTCACCATCCAATTCTTGATTTTTTGATTTCCCATATTCATCCATCTACGGTTTAGCATGGCTCGCTTCCACAATTTCCATGCTACTTTTTCCGCCAACGAAGCATCTCCTTCTTCAACGGATTCTTTTCTGTTTTCAAGCAATAACTCATGCAGATTGATCTTTACCGCGCAAACCTCGGTGCAATTGCCGCAAAGAGACGAAGCGTAACTCAAATGCTTCCAATCGTTCATTTCTTTTAAATGCGGTGTAATCACTGCGCCAATTGGTCCACTATAAGTGGTTCCATATACGTGGCCTCCAATGTTCTTATAAACCGGGCAAGCGTTGAGACAAGCCCCGCACCGGATACAATAAAGACTTTCCCTTGTCTTTCGGTTGGCGAGAATATTTGTTCTGCCATTGTCCAGGAGGATGACAAACATTTCGTCGGGTCCATCTAATTCTCCTGTCTGCCTCGGTCCGAGTACAATAGAATTATATGAAGTGATACGCTGACCTGTTCCGTAAGTTGCCAGTAAAGGCCAGAATAATGAAAGGTCCGTTAATGACGGAATCATTTTTTCGATGCCCACCACTACAATATGGGTCTTCGGAAAAGCACAACTCAGACGTGCATTTCCTTCATTTTCGGTTACTGCAATTGCTCCAATATCTGCAATAAGGAAGTTTGCGCCTGTAATACCCACCTCTGCCTGTGCATACTTATGCCGTAACTTCTCCCGGGCAACCAGCGTCAATTCTTCGGGCGAAAGATTGGGTGAAGTATTTAATTTTTCAGCAAATAGTCTGGCTACATCCTCCTTACTCTTATGCATAGCCGGAGTGACTATATGATAAGGGGGCTCTTCATCTAACTGTTGTATATACTCACCAAGGTCGGTCTCAACACTCTCAATTCCCTGGTGATGAAGAAAATCGTTCAATTTGATTTCTTCAGTCACCATGCTTTTACTCTTTACGATTGTCTTGCAATTCTTGGCAACACAAATCTGCCTGATTTCTTCTAACGCTTGTTTGGCGTTTTCTGCCCAGATGATCTTTGCTCCTCTTTTTGAAATGTTGGATTCGAAGGCTTCTAATTGCAAGTCGAGTGTCTCCAGCGATTTCCATTTTAAATTCTTTGCACGTTGCCGCGCCAGTTCGAGATCATGGAATTGGGATTTGCCGGCCGGAACGACCGCATTGTATTTTCCAATATTAAAATTAATCTTCCGCCTATGGTCGAGGTCCGATGCCTTGTCAACGCTTTTGGCCATGAAGGCGGATGCTTTTTCAGACATGGTACAAATGTAAGAAAGCAGTCCCCAATTCGAATTTCAGCTTTACAATATTATGGTTTCAATTGACACTGTGGTTGCATTTGCCTTCCGCATATGAGGATACGATCAGTCTTTATCTTCGACTCATACGGATTAGCACCAATCAGGAAGATCTGGTAAATATCATCGAAGCGGGAGTGACTTTTAAGCGAGGATTGGCAAACTACCCTTTGACAAGTCAAACTGCTTGTCAATAAAAACCCAATTAGAGTTCCTTCCGATAATTGGCAGATTAATTCGCCTAATTCGTGTAATTCGTGTGATTCGTGATTAAAGAAAGTCGCGAACCTGGCTGCCAAAGAGCCAAATATTTAACTAATCATAGGTAGTCAAATGGATCTTCTTTCCGTTCGCCGAGAATACTTTTCCTTTCGCGTTTACCTTTTTTTCCTGATCGGGTTGATTGACGAGCACATCATCCATATATTTTTTCACGGTTGTGGTTGAAATGTTGACAGGTTTACCGTTGGTAATTGCTTCGTGGATATAAGATTTCAAAAGATTGGTGGAAGCGTTTCTGAATAATTGTTCGGTAGCAAATATTTCGCAGCCTGTTACCTTGTTGCCAGTTACGATGATGAAGCCGATGATGTCTGGAACAGATTCAACCTGTGGAGACAGCGCCTGGAAATATTCCTTTTCCTGTTTTCCATAATCGGCGGATGTGCGAAGAGCTGTATAAGCGCCCGTTGAACTTTGCACTTTGTTCTTTGCATTTCCTTCCGCAACTTTTTCCCAGACCTTCGACTGGTCTTTATCTACGTCAATGGCCTTTCTTACTGACAGGCCACTGACCGAGTAATAATCCTTGAATTCAGCAGTTCCTGAAGCTGAAGTCCACCTTCCGTGCTCAACACAATACACCGACAATTTTCTTTTTCCACTCTTTGGAGGAAGAATCATGTCCTGTCCGATTACCCTATCCTGCTTTCCACCTTGAACTACTTCTCCTGCCATTAGGTAAACTGTATCAGTAGAAGTGTTCTGAACGTATAAACTATTTACTTCTGCTGATTCATTGGTAGTTTCCTTTTCGGTGATCTTAATCTTTTTTCTGTCCAGCGCCTGTTTGAGCGGCGTGTAGCGGGTGATAGACTTGGTTTGTTCTTTCATTGAAGCCTTTGCCTTGATGGGATACAAACGAAGATTCTTATAAGTAAAAGAACCTTGATCACTTCCATCCTGCAAATTGAATTCGATAGTGCGATAGCTATATTCTTGTGCGAGAGACAAGAAAGGCAGTAGAATAAAAAGTGAGGAAATAAACGATTTCATAACCCAGGCTTTTTGGTGAATGTCCTGAGTGGATGCAGCTAAAACATTTCTTCATAATTCAAAATCCCAGAAACAGATGATTTCAGTTTTCTTTAACGGTTCATGCTTGCAAACAGGAACAGGCGAGTAGGAAGACGGGGTAATTATAGCATATTGCTCTCGGCTGGTTTCATCGCAAAATATCTTTTCGCAGCTTCTTCCAATACCTCATAAAATTCCTGGCCGTATTTGCGGATCAATGCTTCTTTCAGGAATTGATAAACCGGCACTTTCAATTTTCTTCCGAACTGGCAAGCGGGCCTGCAAAGGGAGGGCCTTGGCTCGTAATTCACCATTTCATACGTCTTTGTTTTGTTGATCCTGATAGGAAAAAGATGGCAGCTGATTGGTTTCTTCCATTGAGTTTTCCCATCATAATAGGCTTGCTCAAATGCACACTTGATGATCCCGTTCTCGTCCCTAAAACCGTATGCGCACATTTTTCCTTCAATTGTTGGAGTAACCCAACCAAACTCATGGTCATAATGATATTTGCCAGATTTCTGGATGGTAGACAAACCTTCTTTCGTAAGATATGGCTTGACCATATCGAACAGCTTATCGATTTCCTTAAGCTCCTCCTTTGTTAAAGGAGCGCCAGCATCGCCATCTTCACAGCAACCGCCTTTGCATTTATTAAGGTCACATACAAATTGCTCCTCCACCACCAAGTCACTTACCAGAACGTTATCAATCGCAATCACAGATCAGATTTTATGTAAAAATACTTATTACATCTTTGAATTTGGAATTTTACATTCCCGATAATTACCCGAGTTCATTTTATTTCCCTTTCCACTGAAACGTATTGATCAGATGAAGCATATCTTGTTCAAGAAAATTACTGACTACACTCAGTGAGTCTTCATTCGGCGTTGTGTCGAAATAAAGTGCGCCCCTCAAAAAGTGGCGAACGGAATCAGAAACGAAGAATTGCTTGCCGGTTGCTGCATTGCCGCCAACATTAAAAAAAATCCCGGTGATACCTAATGGCGTGTATATCGGCGAGTCTTCAATGGAGGTTGCTTTGTAGGTGTGCTTATAAGTCATTTTGTATGCGTCTTCTCTTAATTTTTCAAAAGTATTCTTCCCAATTTCTTTATAACTGATATAGATCTTCCCATTGAACCTCGGGAAATCAATGTTGATCCAATATGGATTCTCTGTACTGCCCTCGAAGAATTGGGTGTCTTTTACTATTTGTGAATACACAGGGTATTCAAACTTATACGGGTAACCAGGTTGGTCAAATAATTGGTACTTATGGGCCGGGAATTCGATTTGATAATACCCTCTCGGTTTCGGGATGTAATCGCTGTTGCACGCAAGAATCAAAAATGAAACGGCAATGACCGACAAAAATTTTTGCATAAGGAAATCACGCTACCATTGGATTGATAGCAACTTTTATTTTATTGATGCGGTTCCTGTTAGCTTCTACCACCGTGAATTCAAAGTCGCCGCTCGTAATCACATCATTTGCCTGAGGAATGTATCCGGCCAACTCAAGAATCAGCCCGGCCAGCGAGTCACTATCACCACGCACATCATCAAATGTATCTGTAGGTAAACCCATCAACTTACAAACGTCATTTATCATGGTGCGGCCTTCAAAAACATAAGTATGCTCGTCGATCTTTTTATTGCCACTCTCCTCCTCATCAAATTCATCCTTAATGTCACCGATAATCTCTTCCAGAATGTCCTCCATTGTAACAATGCCGCTTGTTCCACCGAATTCGTCCACCACAACGGCGAAATGTACGCGCTTCGATTGAAAGTCCCTTAGTAGGTCTTCGATAAGTTTTTGTTCGTGAACAAAATAAGGTGTGCGCAACAACTTATGCCAATCAAATCCATCGGCTTCATGAAGGAAAGGCAATACGTCTTTGGTATGAATGATGCCAGTTATTTCATCCAGGTTACCCTTAAATACAGGCAATCTTGAATAATGCAATTCTTCAATTTTCTGCTTTAGCTGTAGAAAGTCGAGGTTGTAATCAACTCCACTCACATCAAGCCTGGTTTGCATAATCTGCTTCACCGTTATGTTACCAAACTTCGCAATTCCTTTGATAATATTTTTCTCTTCCTCTGTTGCATCACTTTGATTGGTGATATCATCAATGTTGTAAGATTGATGACCACCACCAAAAAGACGTTCAACTCGGTCCGACATTCCCACCATCCATACGCTTACGCGTTTGAATAAATAATAAATCACTTCAATAACTGAAGATGTGATATATAAAAATTGAAGGTTATTTTGTGCAGCCCAGACCTTAGGCAACACTTCGCAGAAGAAGAGCAGCACGAAAGTTATACTAACGGCCTTTACTAAGAATTCAAGCGCCTTATTGTTATCCAGCATAAGCTGGTCAATAAGAAAATTTGAAAGGATGATGACCGCAATATTGATCAATGTATTTGCGATCATCAATGACCCCAACAGGACTTTTGGCTCATCCAGCAGATGGACGATTCTTTTCCACGGATTTCCTTGCTTTGTCTTCAGTATGTTGATGTCTTTGAAGCTTAAAGAAAATAGCGCGACCTCCGATCCGGAAACAACAAAAGATAAAATGAGGAGCCCCAGTATTAATATGCCAAGAATAGTAGTACTATTCAGGTTAATTTCCAGTAAGATGAATGCTAATGAGGGCTGAACAAAGGGTTGATCCAAAACGTTGGTTTTTCGTGAAAATGAGGTTCTAATCAGAAAGGCAGGTCACTTGGCCTGCCTGCTTAAAAACGAACCTAAGCAAAAATACTATTTTGAATTAAAACGGTAAGTCCTGGGAAGTTTCTCCCATAGGTGGAGCATCGGTCCCCGGTATATTTTCTACATCTGTATGCGCCGCAGAGTGCCCGTGGCTATCTGCCCTCTTATCGAGCATGATGAGATTATCACCAACAATTTCAGTTGCAAATTTCTTGTTCCCTTCCTTGTCTTCCCAACTTCTTGTTCTCAATCTACCCTCTATGTACACAAGGCTTCCCTTGTGAAGATATTTTTGCGCCAGCTCGGCAAGACCTCTCCATAAAACAACGGTGTGCCATTCTGTTTGGGAGATTAATTTTCCTGCCCGGTCTTTAAAAGTTTCAGTTGTGGCGAGAGGAAATTTCGCAACTGCTATGTTCCCTTCCAGGTATTGTACATCCGGGTCCCTTCCCAAGTTACCGATTAACATAACCCTGTTGACTCCGCGCATAAAAAACTGATTTGTTTACGATCGTCTGTTTAATCGATTTCTTATTAAAGTTAATTTTTTTCAAACAACTTTCAATTTTTAAGAGAGCTCTGCCAGTTAGAATGTCTATTGTTCTCCAAGGTAACTGTTGATCAACTTAGAAAAAGGATACTTGCTGAGTTCCTTTTTCTGAATCAACATGTAGTTTTTATTCTGTAATGGACGATCAATTGTGACAGTAATAAACTGACCATAGATGGTTTGATGAGTTAGTTGTTGCTTAAAAAAGGGTGAGATTGATTCTATGCGGAATTCGGTTGTACCGAGTATTGAGCCGACCATGGCTGCACTTGAAGCAATTGATTGTTCCGATGAATTAGCGGATTCTTGCAAAATGAACTCGAATAAATTTGCCCAGATATCTTTCCCATTTCTTTTTCTCACATACAAATTTTCGGCGTGGCTGACGATATAATAAGTGAACCATCTTTCCTTTTTTAGAATTCGTTTTTCTTTTACTGGCAAGCTGTTCACCCAATTATGCTGATATGCCTGGCATTCCTTCTGTTGAATACACGAATGACAGAGCGGATTCCTCGGCTTACAGATGGTGGCCCCAAAGTCCATGATGGCCTGGTTATAGAGAGCAGGTTGTTCTTCATCCAATAACGAGGCAGCGAGTTCAGCATAAAGTTGTTTCCCACTTGACGAATCAATTGGAGTATTAATTCCGAAATATCGGGAGAGGACGCGGGAAACATTGCCATCAACGACGGCAAAAGGTAAATCAAATGCAAAAGATGCAATAGCTGAGGCTGTATAAGGACCAACACCAGGCAAGGATAAAATATCTTCAAACGTGGAAGGGAAGATGCCATTGAAGCGCTGAACGATCTGCTGGGCGGCCGAATGAAGGTTCTTACATCGTGTATAATAACCGAGTCCCTCCCACATTTTGAACAACTTTTCCTGGGGGGAGGCAGCAAGATCTTTCACGCTAGGAAATTGCTCGAGGAAGCGAGTGTAATAAGACCAGCCCTGCTCCACTCTTGTCTGCTGGAGAATTACCTCGCTTAACCAAATGCGATACGGATCTTTTTCGCCCTTCCATGGCATAAGCCGTTTATTGTCGGTTTGATGCCATTTCAGGAGATTGATTGTAAATTCAGGTTTCATCCAATACACTTATAAAACGGCCGGGCGATGGAAATATTGAACTATCGAAACTGCACACTTGCCATGGTTGCCGAAAGTCAAAATAAGGGATCGGAGCCATTAAAGTTGTGAAATTCAAAAGAATGCACTATTTTACCATCAAAATTCAGAACGAAAAATTATAGCTTAGGCGTGATTTTCTTTTTTTAAAAGCCTTCAAAAAACACTACCAACCATGAGAAAGGCAGACCTCGTCAACCTAATCGCCGACAAAACCGGCATCCCAAAAGTGGATGTTTTGGTTACTCTTGAAACAATGTTCAAAGAAGTAAAGGACACCTTGTCCCAGGGTGAAAATATTTATATAAGGGGATTCGGAAGCTTTATCACTAAAAAGCGTGCTGCAAAAATTGGCCGCAACATCAAAAAAAATATTGCCGTTCATATTCCTGAGCACTATATACCAGCGTTTAAACCTGCAAAAGAATTTGTAGCCGAAGTCAAAAAACTTCAAACAGTTAAGGTAGATCAGCCAAGTCCGGAAGAGGAAATGTGATCCATTATATTATTCTTCACAAAATGTTAAACATCAGCCGGCTTAACTTTGCAACCTTAATTTTAACCGGTTGAAACGAAAATATCTCCTTCTCTCAGGTTTTGGCCTGGTTCTCTTCTCCGCACTTTATTTTTTTGGACAAAGTATACCTCCAAAAAAGAAGCAATCCCAATCAACAACAGAACAACAAAAGACCGGAATTTCATTTGATCAAATTCTTAATGCATCCAAACAAAAGCTGAACGCGGTACAACTGGAAAGATTGAGACGATTGGAAAATGCGGTGGTCAGAGGGGATATAAAAGCTCAGCAAATTGCTATCTATCACGAACTTGCCCATTTTTGGCGAGACACCGCCAGGGCATTACTTCCTGCAGCTTATTATACAGCGCAGGCTGCCAAATTGGAAAATAAAGAAAAAAATCTCACATTTGCAGCCCATTTATTTTTGGACAATCTGCGTGGGCAGGCTGATGCCCAATTAAAAATGTGGATGGCTGACAATGCCAGGGAGCTTTTTGAAAAAGTATTGCAATTGAATCCGAACGATGATTCCGCCAAGGTTGGCCTGGGCAGCTGTTATATGCTCGGCAACATTGGAAGCAATCCAATGCAGGGAATTCTAATGCTGCGGGAGGTAGCGGATCGCGATCCCGAAAACCTGTATGCACAGATGATGTTGGGTATTGGCGGTGTAATGACAGGACAATTTGATAAAGCGATTGATCGTTTTAAGAAAGTTATTGATCGCCAACCTGATAACCTCGAAGCACTTTTAAATCTTGCAGAAGCGTACGAGCAGAAAGGAGATAAGTCAATGGCAATTCACTGGTATGAAAAAACCAGGAAATTGATACGTAATCCCGAGATTGAAAAAGAACTCGACATAAGAATCAATTCTTTAAAATAAGAGATTAGAAATTATTTAATCTGATTGTTAACTAAAAAATCTTTGAACTCAAATGCCTTGTGGTAAAAAGAGGAAGCGTCATAAAATAGCGACGCACAAGCGTAAGAAGCGGTTGAGAAAAAACCGTCATAAGAAGAGAAATAAATAATCTTCTGTCACTCCGTGAGTCGGAGTTATGCCGAGGCTGAATCATTTAGTTCCCTTTTATCAAAAAGATTGCTTGCGGATACCAGGAAACTAAAACTCCTTCAGCGACTTCCTTTTCGTGATGAGGATCTGATGGATAAAGTTGAATTACGCTTGAATAAGGAACTGATCATAAATGCTGCTTCCCAGGGCGTTGAAATCGCACTGCTGGAAGACAAGAAGCTGGTGGAATTACACCATGAAAAAGCTGATGCCAGCTTTGCTGTGGGAGATTTATACCTTGGAAAAGTCAAGAAATTGATTCCCGGTTTGAACGCCGCTTTTGTTGACGTCGGATTTGAGAAAGATGCATTTCTGCATTACACTGATCTCAGCCCCTATGCGCGCTCACTCCTGAAATTTACGCAGCAGGGGATGCACGACAATAAAAATCAACCATTCGATTTTTCGAATTTTCAGGTTGAACCCGAAATTGTCAAAACAGGTAAGATCAATGAAGTATTGAGCGGCAAGCCACATATTCTTGTTCAAATTCTCAAGGAGCCGATCGCCGCAAAAGGTCCTCGTTTGAGTTGCGAAATCTCACTTCCCGGAAGATTCATTGTTATCACTCCTTTTAATGACATAGTCGCAGTTTCCCGCAAGATCCATTCTTCCGATGAGAGAAAGCGGTTGCAAAAAATTGTTGAAGCCATCAAACCAAAAAATTTTGGTGTGATCGTTAGAACAGCTGCGGAAGGAAAGCAAACCGCTGAATTGCACGAAGACCTCAGCATGTTGGTGGAAACGTGGAAGACAATTCAACACAATTTAAAGGGAGCCACTGCTCCGGCAAAGATCCTGAGTGAACAAACGAAGACGACCAGCATCCTCAGAGATTTGCTAAATGAAGACTTTAATAAGATTGTGATCAACGATAAGAACATCTTTAACGATACCAAGAATTATATTCAAAGAATTGCTCCGGATAAGATCGATATCGTTTCCTACTATCATAATGGCGCTCCACTTTTTGACCAGTTTGGAGTTACGCGGCAAGTAAAAGCAGCGTTTGGTAAAACGGTCAATCTTCCGAGCGGTGCCTACCTGATTGTTGAGCATACCGAGGCCTTGCACGTCATTGACGTAAATAGTGGTTACAAGAGTGTAAGTAACAACCAGGAACAAAATGCACTCGAAACAAATCTTGAAGCCGCTGATGAAATTGCAAGACAGCTAAGATTGCGTGATATCGGTGGGATCATCGTAGTTGATTTTATTGATATGAAGATGCCCGACAATAAGCGCAAGCTGTTAGAGGCGATGGATAGCTTCATGAAATCTGACAGGGCAAAACATGCAGTGCTTCCAATTTCAAAATTCGGACTGATGCAAATCACGCGTCAGCGGATGAAACCGGAAGTTACTATCAACACCCAGGAAATTTGTCCAACATGCAATGGAACAGGAAAGATTGGATCCACATTGATTCTCGAAGATGAAATTGAAAAAAATCTCAATTATCTCATTACTCATCAGCATAAGGATCTCACGTTAGTTGTAAATCCAATCATCTACGCCTATCTCACCAAGGGTGGTATGTTTAAATCTAAGCTCTGGAAATGGAGGTGGCGATATAAACAACACATCAAGCTGAAAGAAAATACTAGTTACCATTTGACTGAATTCCATTTTTTCGATCAGCACGAAGAAGAGATTAAGTTATAGATCACTAGTTGCTGCTTTCATGAGATCGTTGTTCCCTGATTACTGTTACTTCACACGCAGATAAAAGAAAAACTCCGGCAATACCGGAGTTTTTTATTGTTGCGAAAAGTTTAATTTCTAATATCCCGGATTTTGTGCGATCACTCCTTCAGTGGCGTTTACTTCACGGGCCGGAATAGGAAATACAAGATACTTGTCGTTCCATGGGAATGTTCCCGTGGCTCCCTTCAACCGCTTGATATCATGTATGCGCACCCCTTCATATGCCAGCTCAAGGATTCTTTCATTAAGTACGTCGTTCAATGTTGGTGCTGCGATGACAGCTAAGTTTGTGCGAATCGGATTTCTCACTTGCGCGAGGTCATTTGCAGGAGTATCTCCAACCGTGGTACCAAGCCGCAGATTACATTCCGCTCTTACCAAATACATTTCAGCGATGCGGATAACAGGTAGATTCATGCTGAAAGATTTCCATTTGCCTGAGTAGGTATTTCCAGGGCGGGCGCCGGTACCTACATAATACCATTCTGTTTTCCTCAGGTCATTTGCGGGATAAGTCCCAACGAAACCAGTATTGACTCTTACATCTGCGCGCCCAATACCGGGCATGCTCGCATAGAAGGTGGCCATTCCATCATTTGAAGTACCCGCGTTGTTTTGCTCATTTTGTTGAATTTCCCAAATAGATTCAGGAGTATTCTTGTTATCAAACACTGCACGGACGGACGCATTCATCTTATATTTTCCACTGCCAATAACTGTATTAGCCGCGTTTAGTGCACTTTGATAGTCCTGCTTCTGTAAGTAAACCCGCGCAAGAAACGCTAAAGCGGTGTACTTGTCAGCCCTTGTGCCGTTGTCGTTTGGAAGTTTCGCAACGGCAGCAGTCAGATCGCTGATCACCTGCGTATATACTTGTGCCACCGTTGATCTGGGAATCCTCTGAAATGCATCAGTCTCATTTTTGGTAGGTGTAGTCTTAATTACAATACCGATATGATCATTGGCAGCAGTAGCTCCCCAGGGAAGGGCATAGAAGCGAACCAATTCAAAATGCATTATTCCACGAATAAAAAGCGCCTCTCCCTCCAATTTACTTTTTTGTGCGGGATCCGTAACCACTCCCAGTGCATCCAACACAACATTGGCCATATTGATTGCTGCGTAGCCTGCAATCCACGTGCGTGAAGCCTCAGTATTATCACGCGTCATATTCTTCAAAGAAATTTGACGTTGACCCTGGAAAGTTCCTCTCCACGATAGATAGTTTTCAGCCGCCTGAAGGTCGGCATTAAGGAATAAGTTGGTGCCATAAAGCGCACCGCCTCCCATAATTGAATAAGCTCCTATCACGGCGGCTTCTATGTCATCCGGCGTTTCAAGAGCAGTTCTGGCGTCAATGCTTTGCTTAGGTTGCAACTCTAATTTCTTGCCGCAAGCGCCCACAGACAGCAAGAGAATTGTTGCGATCGACAATTGAATAAAATATTTCGTTCTCATGATTTTTTTCGTTTAGAATAAAGAATTAAAATCCTACAGTAACACCAACACTAATTGTCTTTGCCAATGGCGGCGTGTAGAAATCGTGGCCAAGATTGAGATTGCCAGCATAAGTCGCATTCACCTCTGGATCATAACCTTTATAATCTGTCAATGTCAACAGGTTGACTCCAGCTACGTACACTCTTGCATTATCAATTTTTAAACGGTTCAAAACTTTTCTTGGAATATTGTATCCGAAGTTTACGCTCTTTATGCGGAAGTAGGAACCGTCCTGGATCCATCTGGACGACTTTCCTGCACCGTTCCCCGAATATAATCTCGGCTGAGGAACGTCAGTGATATCACCTGGCTTCTTCCAATAATTCATTTGATCAATAGTTTGATTATCGAAATAATCCCCGTTCACCGATTGGAAGAATCCTGCGATATTATATATATCGGCTCCCTGTACAAACTGGCACTGGATATCCAGATCAAATCCTTTGTATGAGAAATGGTTATTGAATCCACCGTAAAAATCAGGATTTGGATCTCCAAGAATTGTATCCGGCGCAGAGGCGTAGTCGTTAGATTTAGATCCGTCCGCCTGGAGAAAGAGTGCATCACCATTTGCCGGATCAACTCCTGCATACATTCGTCCATAAAACTGTCCGAATGGTTGCCCAACCGCTAACCTTCCCAATGTTCTTGATCCCGATGGAACCGGGGCAACGAGTTTCGTGATCTTATTTTTATAAGTGGAAATATTTCCTGAGAAAGTCCACTTGAGTTCACCAGTCAGGATGTTTGCATTCAAAACAAATTCCCATCCTTTATTTTCAAGGCTGCCGATATTCTTGGTAATGTTGGTGTAACCATTTACTGCCGGCACCGGAACGTTTAACAAAAGATCGTTCGTTTTCTTCGTAAAATAATCCACTTCACCACTGATCCTGTTTTCAAGAAAACCGAAATCAATCCCGGCGTCCATTTGCTCTGTCTTTTCCCAACTTAGATCAGGAACACCGATTTGGGATGCAACAAGACCAGCAATATCCGCATAAGCCGAAGCACTATATAATGTTAGAGAA
>Ga0136846_1215668_pt1 | contig 17279 bp, 14 predicted proteins | sample HopSoiMetagenom2_FD_96841 | JGI IMG/M metagenome (GOLD analysis project Ga0136846, IMG submission 96841) | Grasslands soil microbial communities from Hopland, California, USA - 2 Assembly 2016 (version 4) | ecosystem: Environmental > Terrestrial > Soil > Grasslands | place: USA: Hopland...
AAGGCGAAGGTCAAGGTGGTCCGATAGGGCGGAACATCGCTCGAGGGACGCCATCGAGGACCGGGGGCCGAAAACGGCCCCCGGTTTTCGTTCGTGAGGACGTCGTTTGACCCATCGGACGAGGCTGTGTGACGGTGGAGGCCAGCCCCGTCCGGGGGCGTTCAAGCGTGAAGGAGGGATCATGCGTCGCGTTCTCATCGCGAGCCTTGCGCTCGGATTGGCTTCCGTGACCGCCATCGTCGTGACGGCGGTCGGCGCCGGGGCGAAGGTTCCCTGCACGATCACCGGAACCGCGCACCACGACGTCCTGGTCGGCACGCGTGGCCGCGACGTGATCTGCGGGCTCGGCGGGAACGACCGGCTTCGCGGCCGAGGGGCGAACGACATCCTGCGCGGAGGCGGCGGCAACGATCGGCTCTGGGGCGGCAATCGTCGCGACGAGGTGATCGGCGGCACCGGCGCGGACCGCGCGTACGGCGGCGCCGGCAACGACCGCGTGCTCGGCGACAGCGGCGACGACGTCGTCAAGGGCGGCCCGGACCTGGATCTGGTGAACGGCGGGCGCGGCGATGACCAGGCGTACGGCGGCCGGGGGAGCGACATCGTGACCGGGATCGTCGGAAGCGACGTGGTTCACGGCGGGGCCGGCAGCGACCGATGCCTCGATGCGTTCGACGGCGTTCGGGGGAACGACACCGTGTACGGCGGGCCGGGCATCGATCACTACCAGGCAGATCCCCGCGACTTCCATCACTCGGCCGAGGTGCGTGGGCCCTGCATCCCTGAATAGCGCCGACGAGCCGCTCGCGTCGTCCCACCTCGGCACTGCGTCGGGCCCGCTTCCGTGCGATGCTTCGCCGGCCATCGTGACCGAGAGAGGGGATCGGGATGGGGGAGCAGGCCGACGCACTGCTGGAGCGACTCGTTGGGTCGTTGATCGCGACCGCCGAATTGATGAACGTGTACCTCGGCGACCGGCTCAACCTCTATGCGCCGCTGGCACAGGGCTGGCTGACCTCGAGTGAGCTCGCCTCGAGCGCAGGGATCGCTGAGCGGTACGCACGGGAGTGGCTCGAGGAGCAAGCGGTCGCGGGGATCCTTGACGTTCAGGATCAGGCTGCATCAACCGCCGAGCGCCGCTATCGGTTATCGGCCGAACATGCCCAGGTGCTGCTCGATCGCGACGCCCCGACCTATCTGGCGGCCTACGCGCGGATGTTCGTGGCGGCGGCCCAGCAGATGCCGGCGTTGCTGGAGGCGTATCGGACCGGAGGCGGCGTAGGTTGGGCCGAGTACGGACCGGACATGAGCGAGGGCCAGGAGTTCGGGAACCGCCCGACGTTCATCAACGCCCTTGCCGATTGGTTCGGCAGCGTTTCGGACGTCCACGAGCGCCTGTTGGCCGGCGCGCGGATGGCCGACGTCGGCAGCGGCGGCGGTTGGACATCGATCTCCCTCGCGAAGGCGTATCCGCGTCTGACGGTCGATGGGTTCGACCTGGATGGGCCGGCGGTCGAGCGGGCGCGAGCCAACGCGGAGGCCGAGGGCGTCGCCAATCGGGTCCGCTTCCACGCGATGTCACCCGCCGATGCCGACCACTCGGACGGCTACGACCTCGTCACGGCGTTCGAATGCATCCACGACATGCCGCAGCCGGTGCCGGTGCTTCGTGCGATGCGCGAGATGTCGCGCGGCGACGGCACCGTGATCGTGATGGACGAGAACGTGCAACCCGAGTTCATCGCGCCAGGCGACGAGATCGAGCGCTTGATGTACGGGTTCAGCACCCTCGTGTGTCTTCCCGATGGGATGTCGCACGAAGGCTCGGTCGGCACCGGCACGGTGATGCGACCCTCGACGTTCGAGGGCTACGCGAAGGAGGCGGGATTCTCCGGAATCGAGATCTTGCCGATCGACGGCGGGTTCTGGCGCTTCTACCGGTTGTCCGGGTAACGCGTACGCCCCCACGACGTGCGAGAGGGGTGATTTGAACTCCCACGCCCTTTCGGGCACTGGATCCTAAGGTTGCTCCTGCCACGCACGGATCCGCGTTCTACGTGTCGTCCCGTGTCGTCTGGTGTCGTCCCGTGCCCCCGCGTATGTCGCCCTGTCGTGAGCAAACTGTGAGCAGAGACCGTCTGGTCGGTCGTCCTTGACCCAGACCATGATGGGCGCGCGATCGGGACGACTGACGCCGGCACTTCAACTGAACGCGAGCTGGATGATGCCGCCTGTCTCGGGCAAGCCGTCTGAACCGGCTTGACCGCTCGGGTCGCCTGGACGAATACTCGACCTCGTCATTGGAGGAATCGGTCACGCGGTCGCTCAGGGAGGGGACCATGCACCGTCCTCGCATCATCCGACCGATCCGCACCGTTGCGATCGCCGCGGTGTTCGCCGTGTCGGTTCTTGGACCCGGACCTGCAGCCCGAGCTGCGATCGGCGGGGATCGGTGGTGGGTTGCGCGGTTCAACGCATGGACGGACGGCAAGGACGATGCGTCGTCGATGGCAGTGACGCCTGACGGATCGACCGTGATCGTGACGGGCTCGAGCCAGGGGGCGACGGCCACCAGCGACTACGACACCGTCGCGTATGGAGCGTCGACCGGTGCGGTCCTCTGGAAACACCGGTACGACGGTCCAGCGCAGAGTGACGACGTCGCGACCACGATCGCCGTCAGCCCGGTTGGATACCGCGTGTATGTCACCGGTTCGAGCAGAGGAACGAGCAGCATTGACTACGCGACGATCGCGTACGACACAGTGACCGGCGACAGACTCTGGTTGCGGCGGTTCAACGGGACCGCCGATGGCCAGGACGCGGCTAAGGCCGCCGTGGTGAGTCCCGACGGGTCGACGGTAATCGTCACGGGCAAGAGCAAGAGTAGGGTGACCGGCTTCGACTACGCCACCGTCGCATATGATGCCACGACGGGCGCCCGGCGGTGGACCACGCGCTACGACGGTTCAGGTCTGACGGATGCGGCGTCCTCGATCGCGGTCGCACCGGACGGCGACACGGTCATCGTCACCGGTCGCAGCAGCGCGAGCAACGACGATTACCTGACGATCGCGTACCGGACGGCGACCGGCGACATCGTGTGGACCAGCCGCTACACGGGCATCGGGTCCGCAAACGACGAGGCGTGGTCCGTCGCGGCCGGCTCGTCCGGAGATCGCGTGTACGTCACGGGCTCGAGCGGAGGAGACTACGCCACGATCGCGTACGACGCGACGGCCGGGAACCAGGTCTGGGTCAAGCGCTATGACGGGTCCGGTCATCTCGGTGACTCGGCGTTCTCGGTCGCGGTGAGTCCCGATGCCTCGCGCGTGTTCATCACCGGAACCAGCCTTGCGTCGCCGACGAACCTCGACTACGCGACGATCGGGTACGACGCGGCAGCCGGGACCAGGCTGTGGGTAACCCGGTACGACGGATCGGCGGGCGGTGAAGACGACGCAGCTGCGGTGACGACGAGTCCCGACGGCACCCAGGTCTTCGTGACCGGCAGCAGCTATGGCGGTTCGGTGACCGGCTTCGGATACGCGACGATCGCGTATGACGCGACGTCCGGTTCCACTGAGTGGAACGCGCAGTATTCGATGGATGTGAACGGCATGGGCTTCTATGGGAACGATTTCGCCAGGCGGATCGCCGTAGATCCCCGCGGGTCGGCCGTCTACGTGACTGGGTCGAGCTTCGGGAACGGGACCGATGACGACTACGCGACGCTGCGGTACGCGGGGCCGAACGTCGCCGGCCGTGAGGTCGTTCCAGGACGGCGTGGTTTGCGGAACTGACGCCGTTCGCACCCGTCGCGGGGCGATCCAGTTGCCTCCTCCCCCTCGACCTGTCGGACGGCTTGGCGCGACGCGGTCCCTCTAAGTGAAGAACCGCAGAGAGAGGGTGCGAGAGGGGAGACTTGAACTCCCACGCCCTTTCGGGCACTGGATCCTAAGTCCAGCGCGTCTGCCGATTCCGCCACTCTCGCGTTGGTGCTTCTGGAATCGTACGCGGCGGCGAGGCTGCCGGGATACCCGGAGTAGGTTTGAGAACGCGCGATTCCGTCAACGACCCGCTCATAGCGGAGCCGGACAGGCTCGCTCCGACGGAGGGAGGCGCGATGCAGCAAGAGCAGGAGCAGGTGACGTGTTCGCAGTGCGGTCGGACGTTCGGCTCTCAGGAAGAGCTTGATCGCCACATGGAGCAGGAGCACGGCGCTATGGGAGGCGATGGGATAGGCGGCGGCATGGGCGACGAGGGGCCAGACACCATCGGGGAGTGACTGCTACTCGGCTCGTGTGCCGATGACGGTATGCAGTCCGGCGGGGAGTTCTTCGGCGCCGAACGCCGTCCCGACTCGGGCTTCGACGCCGTGCTCGGCCAACAAGGCGGGAACGGTGCCCGTGTCGATGAGGATGTTGTCGTGGCGTTCGTCGTCACGGCGCCACGACCCGTCCTGGTTCCTGGTGAACGTCGCCATCTGACGGATGAAGCGATGGGGCGTCGGGGCCGATCGCTGTGTGATCAACGCCCAATCGTCCTCGACCCACGCCTTCACGTCGGGCACGTGTTGCGCCTCGACGTAGGTGAGGTCGCAGAGGTCGATCGCGAACAGTCCTTCGGATCGCAGCGCGTTCGCCGATGCCTTCAGCGCACGGTCGATCGCATCTGCAGAGGCCAGGTAGTTCAGGGCGTGCCCGATCGACACGATCGCGTCGGCCTCTGGGATCGGATCGTGGGGGAGGACGAGCTGGCGGACCTCCACGGCGCCGTGCGCGTAGTCGCGGGCCACGTCGAGCATCGCGGGCGATGCGTCGGTCGCGATCACGCGGTGACCTTCCTCGACGAGGTAGCGCGTAAGCAGCCCGCTTCCGCAACCCAGCTCGACGACGAGCCCGCCGCGCGCCCGCACCGGTTCGAGCAGCGCGAGGATGCCGGGCGCACATGCATCGGCATGGAAGCCGAAGCCGAGGTGATGGATCCGGGCGAGATCTGCGCGGTAATACGGCTCGTTCTGGGCCATCGGCGCATCTTGGCATGCGGCGGCTTCAGCACCGCCGTGGCTACGATGCGCCGGTGTCCGAGCTCGATCTCGCCGCCGAACCCCTGGCCGCGTCCGAACGGCGGTCGTTCGTGGATCGGCTGCGTGGCGCCCGGCCGGCGCTGAAGGGCCTTGCGGCGTTCCTGCTGTATCTCGCGCTCAGCTGTGTGATCTATCTGCCGCCGATCGGCGCCGCGATCGCCACCCGCTACGTCGGCGACGGTTGGGCCGACGCCCGCTTGTATCGGTGGGGACTGGCGTGGACACCCTGGGCGCTGCTCCACGGGCACTCGCCGTTGTTGGCGTCCGATGTTTTCGCCCCTGCCGGCGTGAACCTGACCTGGGTGACGTTCGTGCCGAGCCTCGGGATCGTCTCGTATCCGCTACAGCGCGTCTTCGGTTCGTTGGTGACGATCAACCTGCTCATGCTGCTCGCTCCCGCGCTCGCGGCGTGGGCGACCTACCTCGTCTGCTTCCGGCTTACGAAACGCTTCTGGCCATCGGTACTGGGCGGGCTCTTCTTCGGGTTCTCGAGCTACATCGCCGGGCATGCGGTGGACCACCTCAACCTGGTGATGATCTTCACGGCGCCGCTCGCGGTGTATCTGGTGATCCGGAGGATCGAGGGGTCGCTCGGAGCCATCTGGTTCGTGCTGCTGCTCGCGCTCGACCTCGTGTTCGCCTTCGGCGTGTCGACCGAGCTGTTCGCGACGACGACGTTCTTCGGTGCGATCGCGTTCGTCATCGCGCTGGTGTTCGCCGGCCGGGACATCGAGCGTGTCCTCCGGGCCGGGCTGCTGGTCGCGGTGAGCTACGCGATCGCGGGGCTCCTGCTATCGCCCTTCCTGACGAACGCGCTGCATCACGAGCCGACCGAGGTGTTGCGGCCGGTCGACAAGACATCGATCGACCTGGGCAGCTGGGTCGTACCCCGGCAGCACACGCGGATCGGCGGCGAGTCGTTCACGGACATCACCGGTCGCTTCACCGCGTCGGCGCAGGAGGACGCCGGCTATGTGGGCGTGGCCGCACTCGTGATGGTCGTCGGCTTCGTGGTCACCGAACGCAAACGGCGAAGCACGTGGGCGCTGCTCGCGTTCCTCGGGATCGTCGCCGTACTGGCGTCCGGGCCGGTGCTGCACATCCTCGGGCGGCCGACGATCGGGTTGCCGCCCGGGGAGTGGCTGACCCACATGCCGCTGTTGCAGCATGCGACGCCCCAGCGGTTCCCGGCGTACGCATCGCTCGCGCTCGGCGTGGTGGCCGCGCTGTGGGTCGCACATGGAACCGGGCGAACGGCCTGGGTTCGGTGGCTCGTGGCCGGCCTTGCGGCGATCGCGATCTTGCCCGCGCCCGATCCGAGCGTCTTCCATGCGTACGGCCAGACGCCGGCGTTCTTCACCAACGGAGACGTGCAGCAGCAGATCCGGCAGGACGAGATGGTGTTCTCCGTCACGGAGCGGCCCGCGTCAGAGTTGCAATGGCTTGCAGCGTCGGACTTCTGGTACCGGATCCCGCAGGCCTACATCGGCCCGATCCCCGCCGAGTACGAAGGGCAGCCGCTATACCGAGGGCTCGCGATCAACCAGTTGAACCCGTACATCCCGACGCCCGACGACTTCGCGACGTTCCTCCGGGATCGCGGCGTGACGGCGGTGCTCGTGGACGACGACGCGACGTGGAAGTTCCAACCGCTGCTCGAGTCGGTCGGCCTCGAGTCCGTTCATCAAGGAGACGGCGTCAGCGTGTGGCGGCCCGGTTCGATCGGGTACACGGTTCACGATCCGGCGACCGTGGTTGTGAACGGCGACATCGACCACGTGGGGGGCGAGCTCCGCGCGTTCTCGTTCCCGGCGCTCAGCGGCTCGCAGCGCATCGCCGGCCCGGATCAGCGGACGACGTTGTTCTCGTTCTTCGGGCCGACCTGCGACACGAGCTGCACGGCGAACCTCGAGGAGCTCGATGCGTGGGCGAGCGCCCACGCGGACGTCCGTGTCGTCGCCGTTTCGTCGTGGGACCCATCAGGGCAGAACACCCAGCGCGTGCGCGCACTCGGCCTGGGGTACGAGGTTGCCTTCGATCCGCTCGGGCGGATGGCGACCGCTGCATACGGCGTCGTGCTGCCTATCCTTGCGCCGCCGACGCCGTTCTCGATCGTGGTCGGCCCGGGGGGCATCGTGCAGGCGTTCTATCCGGGGCCGTGGACCGGGCACAACACTGCGGCGATACCCTCCTACACCGGTCCATGACGGTGGTGTCCTGGTGAAGAAGGCTTCGTTGCTCGGCGCGCTGATCCTCGCCGTGACGCTTCCCGCGACCACGGCGAGCACGACGAGCGCCTCGACGTCGTGCACGGCGGCCATCCCCGACTCGAGGGTGACCGGTGACCTCCTTCTCGCGGTGACCGGTCCGCCGGATCACGCGACCGCCGTGGGCGTCCACTACGTCGGCGGTGACGGCACGCCGTTGGTCACACAGTGGACCGGCCGGCGCTGGGATCGCATCCCCGTGCCGGTCACGCCCGGCGCGAAGTTGATCCAGCTCCAGGACGCGACGACCGCGGGCGCCCGCGCCTGGGCGATCGGCGCGTTCCGCAACGATCGACCGGAGGCCGGCTTCGTCGTCGACGGCCGCTGGCATTGGACGCACCCGATCGACCCGGGCCTCGAAGAGGACCAGTTCCTCGGCGTGACGGTCGCTCCGAACGGCAGCGTGTTGGCGGTCGGGAAGCACCAGGACGGTGCGAACTATCAGCCGCTGATGGAGGAGTTCAACGGGACCGGCTGGACCACCATGCTCTCGCCGGCCGTGCACGGGAGCGCCGTGCTGAAGGACATCGCGGTCGCTCCGAACGGCGTCGCGTACGCCGTCGGATGGACGGTCCACACCGGCGGCAAGACCCAGCCACTCGTCGAGCGCCTGGACGGAACCGGCTGGTCGGTCGCGCACACGACCGGCACCGGCCTGCTCAGCGGTGTCGCCATCCAGCCCGACGGGACGCCGCTCGCCGTCGGCTGGCAGCAAACCGATGAGGGGGACAAGATCCTCACGGTGGAGCCGCACGGCAACACCTGGAAGCCGGTTGCCGACGCGACCGGCGACCCCGGCCGCCTGGCCTCCATCGCGGTAGGAGAGGCGACCGTCGCCGTCGGTCTGACCTTCGTCGACGGCATCCCGCAACCGCTGGTCGTGCGGTACGACGCCGGCTGGACCCCGATCGACGTCCGGGGCGAGCTCGCGCCCGAGACCGGCGGCGATCAACTGCTCGGCGTGACCGGCGAACTCGGCGCCTTCCGCGCGGTTGGGATCCGCGACGCGACCGACGCGTTCACCTCGCTCAGTGCCGCCGGGACCTGCACCGGCTAGGCCGTCGGGTTCTCCGGAACGTTCGCGATCGGCGTCACCGGGCAGTTCCGCTGCTGCAACACGAGAGGCGGGATCGGCGCCTGGTTGAAGTCGAACGCGCCGAGCATGTCGCTCGCGTTAGCGTCGCGACTCCCCTTGGGCGGTACGTCGAAGACCGTCTCGATGAAGCGCAGCACCGATGCGAACTCATACGTGGTGTGGTCGACGTACCCCGGGCGGGACCACGGCGAGATGATGATCGCCGGCACGCGCGGACCGAGCCCATACATGTCGACGTGCGGCGGGGCCACGTGGTCGTAGAAGCCGCCGAAGTCGTCCCACGTCAGCACGACCGCGGTCGACCTCCAGTACTTGGACGCCATGATCGCGTTCATCAGCCGCACGGTCCAGTTCTCGCCCTTGCAGACGCTGAGGGGCGGGTGGTCCGACAGCGGGAACGGCGGTGAGACCCACGACACCGACGGCAGCGAGCCGCTGTTCAGGTCGGGGATGAACTCGTCGCTCGACACCACGTCCTTCCACATCGAGCTGAACCGCACGTGTCGCACCATCCGCAGCGGCTGCACCCACTCGTTCGGTCCGCGGTACTCCTTCCATGAGATGCCGGCGGCCTTGAGCTCGTCGGGGAGCACCGTGATGTCGGTGCACGGCCACCGCGCCTCCCAATACGACGGAACCTGCGCGGCGCCGTTCGCCCCCTGCTGCTCGAGTTGGTAGACCGTCTCCTGGTCGGTCCGTGACAGCTGCCGGAACGAGAACGCGCTTTCGAGCGGGTCGTCGCAGAACTGACGCTTGCCGACGCCGAGCTGCCCCGGGCGCTCGTGGTCGACGAACCGGTCGGACTGCGCCGCGAACGTCCACAGGTGCTCGACGCCGGTCGGTCCGTAGATCGAGCTGAAGAACTCGTCCGCCAGCGTGAAGTTCCTCGCGTACGCCCAGTAATTCGGGATCTGGTTCTCGTGGAACTCGACGTAGCCGACATCGGTGAAACAGTTCATCCGGCCGCCGTTGATCGCCGTGATCCCGTCCGTGAAGCTGTGGCCCGCCGCGAACCCGCGGTCCGGCGCGCGCTTCAGCGCAACGGTCTGTCCGTCGCAGGTCTGACCCGTCGTCGCCCCGTCCGCGTTGGGGAACAGGCCGAAGTAGTTGTCGAACGTGCGGTTCTCTTTGACCACGAAGATGACGTGCTTGATCTTGCTGCGCGCGAGATCGACGAGGGCCGGATCGCTCGGCGTCGCGGGCGGCACCCCCGTCGTTTCGGCCGGCTCGAGCGCCGATGGGAAGCTCGAGCCGCTGCTTCGCGTGCACGCCACGAACACCGTCAGGGCGGCAACGAGTGCGAGCCCGGATCGAGCGACGAGGCGAGAACGCATCCCGCGGAGGGTATCGGACGGTCCTGAGCGCGCCCAGGACGGGCGAACGCTCCGGTACCCTTGCGCGACCGATGCGCCCGACCCCGTTGCGTCTGCTCGTCGTGATCGCCACGTCTGCGGCGTTCGTCGGCGTGGCGGTGTCCGGTGTCTTCGCCGGCGGCGACCTCGCGGCGTGCTCGCTCGTCGCGAGCGAGCGCAGCCATCCGAACCCGCTCGGCACGATCCTGGAAGCGGTCGACGCGGTCGACGGTCAAGCATGGGCCGTCGGGGGCCACGTCGTCGGACCGGTGAGCAGCCCGTTCATCCAACGATGGGACGGGAAGAAGTGGACCGAACAGCAGCTGCAGGTGCCGCCGGGACCGATCGGGATCTCGTCGTTGTACGCGGTGAAGGCGTTCTCGCCCTCGGACGTGTGGGCCGTCGGATCGTGGATGGGCGACGACCCGCTCGTCGAGCACTGGGACGGCGACCGGTGGTCGCTGGTCACCGTGCCGACCTTCGGTGGCTCCGAGAACATCCTCACCGGGGTCGACGGCACGAGCCCGGCCGACCTGTGGCTCGTCGGACAACGCCGATATGCCGCCGAGATGCACGGCGCCGTGCTCCACGGGGGCACGCAGGGCTTCCAGCTCGTCACACCGCCCGACGTCGCCGTGCTGCACGACGTGGCGATCCTCGACGGCCAGCCGCTCGTTGAGGGATGGCGGATCGCGAGCGACGGGTTCGCGGCGCCGGTGATCGCGCTGCGAACCGGCGACACGTGGCAGGAGGAGTCGGTGCCGGCGACCCGCGGCAGCAACGTGTTCCTGACCGGGATCGCCGCCGGCACGGGCGGGGATGCCTGGGCGGTCGGATGGACGGACAACTCGCCCAACGGCGATTCGCCGGTCACGTATCGGCGCGCCGCCGGCGCCTGGACGGCCGTCGCCGTACCCGATCAGGGCGGCTCGGCCCGGCTGGTCTCTGTGGCGAGCAACCCCCAGGGCACCGTTGTCGCTGGATCGGTCTCGAGCGGCGGGTCCTCACGCGCGATCGCGTTGCGCGCGAGCGACGGTGGATGGACCGCCGTGCCGGGCGCCGGTTCCGAGCCGCCGGACACGTTGGCGAGCGTCGCGCTCGACGGCGCAGACATCTGGGGTGTGGGCCGCGCCGTTGTGGTCGGGGCCACCTATGGCGTTCCCTCGGCTCGCGTCTACTCCTGCGGCTGAGGCGTCGGCCCCTTCGGGCACGACCGTTGCTTCAAGATCAACGGCTGCAACGGTGTCTGCGAGAAGTCGAACGCTTCCAGCATGTCGTTCGCGTTCGCGTCGCGGCTCGTGAGCGGCGGCACGTCGAAGATCGTCTCGATGAACCGCAGCACCGACGCGAACTCGAGCGTCGTGTCGTCGATGAAACCGGGGCGTGCGTACGGCGAGATCACGAGGGTGGGAACCCTCGGCCCGTCGCCGTACAGGTCGACGTGCGGGGGAGGGACATGGTCATAGAACCCACCGAAGTCGTCCCACGTCAGGACGACCGCCGTGGACTTCCAGTACTTACTCCGCATCAGCGCGTTGAGGTACTGCACCGTCCAGTTCTCGCCCTCACAGATGCTCGTCGGCGGGTGATCCGATTGCGCGAACGGCGGCGTGAGCCATGAGACGGCGGGCAGTGTCCCGGCCTGAAGGTCGTGCAGGAAGTCCTCCGGCAGTACGACGTTGTCGTACATCCGGCTGAACCGGACGTGCTTCACCATCCGCAACGGCTGCACCCATTCGTTCGCGCCGCGGTACTCCTTCCACGAGATCCCGGCGGCGTCGAGGTGGTCGGGGAGCACCGGCACGTTCGTGCACGGCCATCGGGGCCGGTAGTAGGTCTCGACCTGTGCGGCTCCGGCCGCTCCCTGGTTCTCGAACTGGAACAGCTGCTCCTGCCCGGCGCGGTCGAGCTGCGGCAGCGAGAAGGCGAGCTCGGTCGGGTCGTCGCAGAACTCGCGCCGCCCGGTCCCGAACTGACCCGGCCGCTCGTGGTCGACGAACCGGTCGGACTGCGCCGCGAACGTCCACAGGTGCTCGACGCCGGTCGGTCCGTAGATCGACGTGAAGAAATGATCGGCCAGCGCGAAGTGCGAGGCGTACCGCCAGTAGTTCGGGATGTCGGCACGCCGGTATTGGACGAAGCCGATCGGGTCGAAGCAATCCATCTTGCCGCCGTCGATGGCGGTGATCCCGTCGGCGAAGCTGTGCCCGGCGTCGAGCGTGCGGTCCTTCGCGCGGGCGAGCGGCATCGTCTGCCCGTCGCACGTGGTGCCGCTCGTCGCACCGTCGGCGCCGGGAAAGGTGCCGAACATCGTGTCGAACGTGCGGTTCTCCTTCACGAGGAACACGACGTGCTTGATCTTTCCGCGCGCGGCCGCGACCAGCGCCTGATCGCTCTGCGTCGTGAACCCGCTCGGCTGCACGGCTCCCGGGTCGAGGTCCGCGGGGATCGAGGTCGCCTGATCGCCGCCGCCGATACACGCCACGGTCACGACCCCGAGCACGGCGGTGGCGACCACCAGTTTCACCGGCAGACGGACCGGACGAGACACCGGCCGAGGGTAGCCGACACACCTGCACGTGCGGCAGGATGGAGGCATGCGCCGGTGGCTCCCCCCGTTCCTCGCACTCGTGCTCGCGGCGTGTTCGCACCCGAACGCATCGACGCCTGCGCCGCTCTCGCCGCCGTCGCCTTCGCCGTCACCGGCAGAACACGCAACCGTTGCGGACGCGCCGGTGCTGGCCGCGGGAGGTACGACGGTCGTTCGCGCCGACGGGCCACGATTCCTCTTGTATGCGCGGCCCGGACCCGGGGCGCGTCGCACCCGGTCGCTGCCCGCGACCAACGACTGGTCGCAGCCGCTGTGGTTCCCGGCGCTCTCGGGCTTCGAGGATCGCGAGGGGACGACCTGGTTCCGCGTGCGGCTCCCGATCCGGCCCAACGGCTCGATCGGTTGGGTCCGCGGCGACCAGGTGGGAACCCGTGTGCTGCACGAGCGGATCGTGGTGGACCTTTCGGCGCATCGCCTTCGGCGCGTCGCGTCGGGACGAACCTCCGACGACGTCTCGGTCGCGGTCGGTGCGCCGGCGACGCCCACCGCGCCGGGGCGCTTCTTCGTGTGGGCGCGCGTGCCGACGGGCGATCCGACCGGGCCGTACGGCGTCTACGTGCTCGGGCTGTCTGGGTTCTCCGACGTGATCACCGATTGGATCGGCGGCGGCCGGATGGCCATCCACGGGACTGCCGATCCCGCCGATCGCGGGCACGAGGTCTCCCACGGGTGCGTGCGCGTCTACAACCCGCAGATGCGCGAGCTCACCGACGTGCCGATGGGCACCCCGGTGTGGATCCGCGCGTAACACGCGCCGCACCTGCGATGATGAACGGTCGAGGTAGAACCGGGAGGCGCCGATGAACACCGAGCAGACAGCGGGCACACGAGCCGACGAACTTCTCGATGTTGCCGAGCGCTACGCCGCGCACAACTATCACCCGTTGCCCGTGGTGATCGCCGAGGCGGAGGGCGCCTGGGTCACCGACGTCGACGGCGAGCGGTATCTCGACATGCTCGCCGCGTACAGCGCGCTGAACTTCGGCCACCGGCATCCTCGACTCGTCGAGGCGGCGCACCGCCAGCTCGACCGGCTCACCCTCACCTCGCGGGCGTTCCACAACGACACGTTCCCGGTGTTCTGCCGCGAGCTCGCCTCGCTCGCCGACAAGGACATGGTCCTCGCGATGAACACAGGCGCCGAGGCGGTCGAGACCGCGATCAAGACCGCGCGCAAGTGGGGATACGAGGTGAAGGGCGTGGCGCCCGATCGAGCGAAGATCGTCGTCGCCGACGGCAACTTCCACGGGCGGACCGTGACGATCGTGAGCTTCTCGACGGACCCGACCGCGCAGGTCGGGTTCGGACCGTTCACGCCCGGGTTCGACGTCGTGCCCTACGGCGACGCCGGCGCGCTGCGAGCGGCGATCGACGACGACACCGTCGCGTTCCTCGTCGAGCCGATCCAGGGCGAGGCCGGTGTCATCGTCCCGCCCGACGGCTACCTCCGCGCGGCGCGGGAGATCTGCAGCGCGCGTGGCGTCCTGCTCATGGCCGACGAGATCCAGTCGGGCCTCGGCCGCACCGGGACGACGTTCGCGGTCGAGCACGAGGATGTGGTCCCCGACGTATACGTCCTCGGGAAGGCGCTCGGTGGCGGGATCATGCCGCTGTCCGCGGTGGTGGCCAACAGCGACATCCTCGGTGTGTTCCGTCCCGGCGAGCACGGCTCGACGTTCGGGGGCAACCCGCTCGCGAGCGCGATCGGGATCGAGGTGATCGGTCTCCTCCGCGAGGGCACGTACCAGCGCGCGTCGGCAGACCTCGGCGCGTGGCTGCTCCAGGCGCTCCGCGACGCCGCATTGCCGCAGGTAACCGAGGTCCGAGGTCGGGGGCTGTGGATCGGGATCGATCTCGACCCCAGCGTCGGGACCGCGCGCACCATCTGCGAGCGCCTGATGGCGCGCGGGATCTTGGCGAAGGACACCCACCGATCGACGGTGCGGCTCGCGCCGCCGCTGTGTGTCTCGCGCGAGGACCTCGGGTGGGCCCTCGAGCGCATCGTCGACGTCATCGGCAGCGCCTGAAGCACCCTGCCACCGCCCATCGCCTAGGCTTCGGTCCCGATGACGCCTCCCGACGCCGTGCCTGCGCCCGCCGAGCGGATGACGGTCGCGATCGTCGGCGACCTGATCTCGACGCGACCCGTCGCGCAACTCCTCGACGCAGATCAGGCGTTCGCCTCGGCGGTCGAACGCCTCCGCGCGGCCGATGTCGCCGTCGGCAACCTCGAGTTCGCCGCGGCCGATCCCGACGACCCCGAGGCGTGGGTCTGGTCGATGCCCAACGACTGGTCGATCGGGTCGGATCCCGGCGCGGTCGCCGACCTTCGCGATCTTGGCTTCGGCGCGGTCGGACGAGCGAACAACCATGCGATGGACCGTGGTCCGGCCGGCCTCCGGACGACGAGCGTGCTGCTCGATGAAGCGGGGATCGACCATGCCGGTGCGGGCGAAGATCTCGCGCGTGCGAGCGCGCCGCGCTACCACGAGACGGCACGAGGCCGCCTCGGGATCGTCAGCGTGACGACGAGTCCGTCGCCCGCCGACGTCGCGGGCGCCCTCGACGCGTTCGGCGGTCTCGCGCCGCGACCGGGGATCCATGCGCTCGCGATCGAGCCGGTCGTGACCGTGCCACCCGCCGCGCTCGAGGCGCTGCAGGCCGTGCACGACAGCGTCCCCGATGCGATGGGCGAATGGATGAACGGCAGCCCGGGCCTGAAGATGTTCGCCGCGCGGTTCGAACCGGGCGACGACGTCTCGGTGCGATACGAGGTCGACCCAGAGGGGCGGACGCGCTTGTTGCGTTCGGTGCGGCAGGCGGCAGCCTATGCAGACGTCGTGCTCATGACGGTGCACGCGCATCAGGGCGATGCTGATCCGGCGAACCCGCCTGCCTTCCTGCGCGCGCTCGCCCGCGACGCGATCGCGGCCGGCGCGGACGCCGTCGCGATCAGTGGACCGCACGTCCTCGCGCCCGTCGATCTCGTCGACGGCCGTCCGGTGTTCTACGGGCTCGGCGACTACATCTGGAGCGACCTGGGCACCCCGCTGCCGGCCTACTTCTGGTCCGCGACGCAGGCGGTCGTCGGGCCCGACGTCGACCCCGCGACGATGACGGAGGCCGAGCTCGTCGCCCGGCTGAACGACGACGGGTTCGCCGACCCGTGGGTGTTTCGCGCCGTCCAGGCGGAACTCGTCGTCGGTCCGTCCGGTGTCGAGGCGGTCCGGCTCCATCCGGTGGACCTCGGGCAACGCGAACCGATCACGCGCCGCGGTGTTCCCCGCCTCCCCGAACCGGCGGTCGCCCGCGAGATCCTCGAGCGGGTCGCGACGATGTCGGCGCCGCTCGGGACGGCCGTCGACATCGACGGCGGCGTCGGTACCGTCCGAACAGCCGAAACGGTCCCCGCTCGCTGATCGGCGAGTGGTAGAACTCGCGCATGGCCGCGACCTGTCCGCATTGCGGCGAGGCGATCGACGACGGTGTGGCGACGTGCCCGCACTGCGGTCGGGAGATCGCGCAGACGTCCATCGCCGCGGCGGAACCGGCGTTCAGGGCTGGGCTCACGATGGAGTCCGCGCCGCCTCCAGCGCCGCCAGTGATGCCCGTCGCGCCGCCGGCTGCGCCGCCCTCCAACGGCTTCGCGATCGCGGCGCTGGTGATCGGCATCGTCGCGATCGTCCTGTCGTTCACGGTCGTGTTCGGGTTCGTGCTCGGCGGCCTCGCGATCGTGTTCGGTGCGATCGCGATCGCACGGGGACGTGCGCCGGGCTCGAGCGGCAAAGGGATGGGGATCGCCGGACTCGCACTCGGCATCGTCGCGATCTTCTTCGCGGCGCTGATGATCGTGTTCGTGGTGAACGTGGGCAACACGTTCGACGATCAGTTCTCGAACATCCAGTTCTGCGTCGATCACCCGCACGATCCGTCGTGTCGCGACCCCCGCGTGCCGTGACCTAGCCTTCCGCACGTTCCGGGCGCAGGATGCGATGGTGCACGCGTTCGAACGTTCGCCGCCACTTTCGCCAGAAGAGATCGAGGGGTGGCGCGCGTGGAGCGTGGTCGAGCGCGACGGCGGCTACGTCCTGTCGTCCCTGACCCGCGCCGAGACGTGGGCGCCCGGCGAGCCGTTCGTCGCCGCATGCTCGCGGAAACGGCACGATGCGCCGGCTCGCCGGTGCTCCTGCGGCGTGTACGCGGCGTCGGATCCCGGCGAGCTTGCTCGCCTCGGCCGGATCGCCGGCGCGGCGGTGGGGCAAGTGTCTCTGTGGGGCCGGCTCGTTCAGCACAGCCGCGGGTATCGCGCGGGGGCGGCGTATCCGGCGAGGGTTCGCCTCGTGTGTGTCGTCTGCCTCGGCGAAGGACACGGGGAGCCCGCCGACGTCGTCGATCGCGACGCGTCCGGCGAGCGCGTGCGACTGCGTCCGCTCTGTGAGCCACATGCGAAGGGAGCCGCGCTCCCGGCCGCCCGGCCGATCGAGGCGGCGCTGCTCGACGCATATCAGGTCGACCTGATGCCTGACGCATCGGTTCGCCAGATCCAGCGCACCATCGTGGCGAAGGGCAGCTCGCGGCGGCTCGCGGCGTGGGCGGTGGCCGCGGTGCTTGCGGTCTCCGCTATCGTCGCGGTTGGGGCGATGGCGCGATCGCCGGAACCGTCCTCGAGCTCGTTCGCCGGTTTGCCACCACGCGCCGTATGGGCGCACGCGGGTCGGCGGGAGGATCCGTCGTCAGTGACGAGCGACGCGCCGCGCACGTTGCCGCTCAGCAAGTACCGCTACCTCTCGCCGTTCCCGACGCTGCACTGCGGCATGATCACCTCGAACGACGTCGAACAGACGCTCTCATGCTTGGATCCCTC
>Ga0136846_1236548_pt1 | contig 17272 bp, 17 predicted proteins | sample HopSoiMetagenom2_FD_96841 | JGI IMG/M metagenome (GOLD analysis project Ga0136846, IMG submission 96841) | Grasslands soil microbial communities from Hopland, California, USA - 2 Assembly 2016 (version 4) | ecosystem: Environmental > Terrestrial > Soil > Grasslands | place: USA: Hopland...
GCTGCCTTCCATGGCCGCCCGGAAGAAGCTGAGAAATTAACAGCTGAACTCCGCAAAGAGCTGGAACTGGCGGTAGATGCCTGACTTTTTCTTTTCAAATGTCTGATATTCAGAGAGCTGAGCAATTCTGCCTATCTTTTGTCAGTTTTAAGCCCGGCCACTATGCTGTGAAGAAAATTGCCAAAATTTCCCCTGCTGGCATTCGCTAATTGGCTGAGTTTCCCTACCTTTGCCGTCCCGAAAAATCTGGCTTCCTGCCAGGTTCGCTGGGATAAAATTCCATTATTATGGCCAGAGTATGTCAGGTTACAGGTAAAAAACCGATCGGTGGGAACAAAGTGTCTCACTCGAATATCAAAACAAAGCGCAGGTTCCTTCCCAATCTGCAGACTAAAAGGTTTTACCTGGTTGAAGAAGAAAAGTGGATAACGCTGAAAGTTTCTACTGAAGCTATCCGCACCATCAATAAGAATGGGTTGTATACAGTGGTAAAAGAATTGAGAGCAAAAGGACAACATATCTAATCACTCCGATAACTATCGGAGCCAAAAATAATAACAATGGCAAAGAAAGGTAACCGTGTACAAGTGATCCTGGAATGCACTGAGCACAAAACAAGTGGTCAGCCTGGCACCAGCCGTTATATCACGGTAAAAAACAAAAAGAACAATCCCGAAAGACTGGAGTTGAAGAAATTCAATCCCATCCTGAAAAAGGTAACTGTTCACAAAGAGATCAAGTAAAGATTCAAACTCTTCAAACTCGTTGATTCAAACGCATTATCATGGCAAAAGCAGCAAAAACCGCGATTAAGAAAGACCCTAAACAGGCAGCAGAAGCGAAAAACTACACCAAAGTGATCAGAGCTGTACGTAGTCCCAAATCCGGCGCCTATACCTTTAAAGAGCAAATGGTGCATAAGGATAAGGTGAAAGAGTTTCTCGCGCAGAAGTAATAATAGTATCGGTATTAAAAATAATTTGAGCTGACTCACTTATGTGGGGCAGCTTTTTTTATATCCTTATCTTTTCACTACAAATTTGCTATCGGGCTTTTGGCGATATTTCATCTTCCGCCAAAAGCCCGATAGCTTACCTTTGCACCCTCTATGGGATTCTTCAATAAACTATTCGGAAAGAAAGAGAAAGAAAGTCTTGATCAGGGCCTGCAAAAGACCAAAGAAGGTTTTTTTGCAAAGGTCTCAAGAGCCATTGCAGGAAAAACAACGGTGGATGAAGAAGTACTTGATAATCTCGAAGAAGCCCTGGTAAGCGCAGACGTTGGTATTGATACCACCGTCAAGATCATTGAACGCATTGAAAAGCGGGTGTCCCGTGATAAATACATGAACACCTCCGAACTCAATAAACTGCTCCAGGAAGAAATTGAAGGAATGCTGGTGGATGCACCGCATTCCAATAGCTATGCCTTTGATTCTGATCTTCCCGTAAAACCTTACGTGATACTGGTAGTAGGAGTAAACGGCGTTGGAAAAACTACCACTATTGGTAAACTGGCTCATAACTTCAAATCGGCGGGCAAATCAGTTTTACTTGGCGCCGCTGATACATTCCGTGCTGCTGCAGTGGATCAATTGACTATCTGGAGTGAAAGGGCAGGAGTGCCGATCGTTAAACAGGACATGGGTAGCGATCCTGCTTCTGTTGCCTTTGATACCGTGCAAAGTGCCCTGGCACGTAAATCAGATGTAGTGTTGATTGATACAGCCGGCCGTCTTCACAATAAAACCCATTTGATGGAAGAGCTTACCAAGATCAGAAGGGTAGTTCAAAAAGTGATACCGGATGCTCCGCATGAAGTGTTGCTGGTACTTGATGGTTCTACCGGACAAAATGCTCTGGAGCAGGCCAAACATTTTACAGCTGCTACTGATGTTACTGCCATAGCCATCACTAAACTGGATGGTACCGCAAAAGGCGGAGTGGTACTGGCGATTGCCAACCAGTTTAAGATACCCGTTAAATTTATTGGAGTCGGTGAAAAAATGGAAGACCTGCTGGTGTTCGACAAGCACGAGTTTGTTGACAGCCTGTTTAATCTGAACGGACAATAATCCCAATTACATTACTTCCTGTTCTGTAACCAGCCGGTGGCGCAATGCATAGATGACCACACCTGCTGTGTTCTTTACATTCATTTTCTCCAGTATTCGGGTCCTGTGTCCTTCCACTGTTCTCTTGCTTAGGAACACTTTGTCTGCAATTTCCTGTGCAGTTAGCTGCTGACAGATCAATCTGATGATCTCCTTTTCCCGCTCGGTAAAAACCAGCACATCTTTTTTCTTATACGGATTGAACCTGCTTTTCGAGATCAGTGATGCCAGCCGGGAAGTTGTGTGATGGCAATAATAAGGCTTGCCCTGGGACACGCTATGAATGGCATCGAGAATTTCCTGCTTGTCGGCATTCTTTAATAAATACCCTTTGGCCCCCGCTTCCAGCATATCTACAATCAGGTTCTCTTCATCAAACATGGACAGGGCAATAATATGGAGATCGGGATTTTCTGTAAGAAGAGTGCGGGTAGCTTCAATGCCATCCATGACTGGCATTTTTACATCTGTCATTACTACATCTGGTTGCAATTCGTTTACCAGACTGACAAGTTCCCTGCCATTCCCTGCCTGACCTATCAATTCTATGTTCTGCTGCTTTGATAACATCAGGGCCAATCCGTCTCTGAATATCTCGTGATCATCTGCAATTACAAGACGGATCGAATGTATCATACTCTAGGTTTTGACAGGTATCTTAATAAAATAGCTGGTGCCGTTGCCTGGTGAAGATTTGAGTATATAAGTGCCATTTAGTATTTCAATCCGGCTTTCAATGCTTTTTAATCCCAGCCCCGAGGAGCCCTTTCTCATCTTTTCGTAGTCAAACCCGACACCATCATCTTTAGTCAAAATTATGATTTCATTATTCTCTTTACCTAATCCTACCTGAAGATTTTTTGCATGTGCATGTTTAAGGGAATTATGTATGATCTCCTGCACCATACGGAATACGTGGATTTCCATTTCGGGAGAAATCGCCACCTGCTGTAACTGGTAAAAATCGATCTTGGTACCATTCCGCTTGGTCTGGTTACCCGTAAACTCCCGGATTGCCTCGGTAAGCCCCTTTCGCTGGAGGGTGTTGGGCAACAGGTTATGGGATATCTCCCGCAGATTGGCGATGATCTCATCAAGGTGCCTGCCGGCCTTATTGATGATGTGCTGGTCATTTTCACTGGTACTGTCAAGGCTGTTAATCTGCAATTTCACAGAAGAAAGCAGGGGTCCCAGGCTATCATGCAGGTCTGTAGCTATTCTTTTTCTTTCATTTTCCTGGATGGTGATCTCGGCATGGATACGTTCTTTTTGCAGTTTCACGTACTTCCTGTGATACCGGATAATGGAAATGATAAAGAATAGCAGCACTGTTGCCAGCAGGCAGGCAATCAGGATAGTAATATTGTAAATATTGGTTTCCATTCACCGATTCTTTTTAGCCAGGATCAGACATTCGTCAATGTTCTATCCTGTCTTTGAATTGTAACGATGTTCTCTTCGGAATATACCATACTGCAATACCATAAATAATGTTTACAAAAGCATTGATATACGATGATACTTCAATGATCCTCGCAGTGATACCGCCTTCCTGCTGGTTTTGCTGCTGGCTGCTGATATAAATAGACCCTTCAAGAAGTATCTGGTATAAAAAAAAGATCAAAAATCCGGCACAGATTAAAAAACGGGCATTCTTCAATAAATTCTTGTTATCATTGATCAATAGAAAATTTATTTCATTGATGCTAAGTATCACCAGTATAAAGGCTTCACTGACTCTGAATACGGTTCCTACTTCAACAAATCCATCCCTGTAAAACAGGTTTTCCCAAATCCATATCCCAATGCATAGTATTCCAAAATAAGGATACCATCTCCGCGTGCGGCTGTGATATCTCCAGTAATAAAACTGTGCAATGATCAATAAGCATTCGGTCAGGCTGAAGATATTAAGCACTACAGCATTGTTTCGAAAGTAATTGATCGCAATCCGGCTGATTATTTCCGAGAGCACGCCTGTAGCTATTAAAATTAAAAAGGGCCGGTACAGTCTACTTATCATTCTAATTCGCACCAGCCCTGATATAAAAGGGAAGAGTACGGTCATGCTCATCAGAAAAAGGAAATCCTTGTTGTTCATCAATTGTAGTATAGGGGTGGCTCATTGTTTAATCGCAAACGGTGGGGCAACGCTGACCTGCTTCTACAGCTTCGCCATCTATATCATCTGGTGGTGCCGCGGCTGCTTTTTGCGTTATGCTTTTATCATCCAATAATTTTACGCGGATATCCTTTCCGTTCTTGTCTACCGGCAGGAGCACCAGTCTTACCTGGCCTTTATCGTCCCGTCCAAGATAGATCCTGATACCATCAGCGCCTTTTTGATTCAATAAAAGGGCAATGGCATCACGGTTGAACATTTCAGCTACCGGGAGATCAAATTCCCTGTCCAGAAAAGCGGAATCCCTGACCTGACTGTACAATGCTGCCTTGGTTTTGCCATAAATATCTCGGTACGCATCGGCGGTTTTGATTGGTATGATATGGACTTTAGCCCGCTCTTTATCAACCGGTATGTCACCTCCTTTTTCCCCGCCATTACAGCTGTAAAATGCTAAGGCTGAGGAAACAATTACGGCTACTCTTACCAGGGTCCTTGTACTTTTCATAATTAGATTGTTTAAGGTTAAAAATGACCGGGTAAATATAGAGGTTCCGGATATGCAAGACTACCGTACTAACTCCTGAATAATTAGGTATTTATACTTAGTGTGCCGCAGTTCCGCTACGGCTGAGGAAAATCCGGCTATTCCCTAATCGTAGAACAACCGTACCTTTGCGCCTTCATGAAAACAAAGTCTCTAAAAAAGGATAAGGTCAACATCATCACTCTGGGGTGCAGCAAGAACATGGTGGATAGTGAAGTGCTCAGTGGACAGTTGAAAGCCAATGAGATAGACGTTGTTCATGAGAATAAGAAGCTTGACCATAATATCGTGGTGGTCAATACCTGCGGGTTCATTGATAAAGCCAAGGAAGAAAGCATTAATACCATTTTGGACCAGGTAGAATTGAAGCGTCGGGGAAAGCTGGATAAGGTTTATGTGACTGGCTGCCTGAGTGAGCGCTACCGCAATAACCTGGAGGAGGAGATCCCTGAAGTTGACGCCTTTTTCGGCACCATGGAGCTTCCTTTGATGCTAAAGCAATTCAATGCCGATTACAAAACCGAATTGGTTGGAGAGCGCCTGTTAGCCACTCCAAAACATTACGCCTATTTGAAGATCTCTGAAGGCTGTAACCGCACCTGCGCTTTCTGCGCCATTCCACTTATGCGCGGGCAGCATATCAGCAAACCCATAGAAGAACTGGTAAAAGAAGCAGAAGGGCTTGTAAGAAAAGGCGTAAAAGAAATAATGCTGATTGCGCAGGAGCTTACCTACTACGGACTGGATATCTACAAAAAACGAATGTTACCTGACCTGCTCAATCGCCTTGCTGATGTGAAAGGTCTTGAATGGATCCGATTGCACTATGCCTACCCGTCCAAGTTTCCTCTGGAAATACTTGATGTGATGCGGCAGCGCTCAAATATTTGCAATTACCTGGATATGCCTCTTCAGCATGCTGCAAATAATATGCTGAAGGCGATGAAAAGACAGATCACCCGTGAGGAAATGGAAGACCTGGTGCAGGCTATCCGCGAAACAGTGCCTGGTATCTGTTTACGCACCACATTAATTGCTGGTTTCCCAGGTGAAACACAGGATGATGTCGAAGAATTGAAAACCTTTCTGAATAAGCAGCGGTTCGACAGAGTAGGGATCTTCACCTATTCTCATGAAGAAGGAACTTCGGCTTTTTCCTTACCGGATACAATTCCATCTGAAGAAAAAGAAAGAAGGGCACAGGAAATTATGGAAGTGCAGCAGGAGATCAGTTTTGAACTGAACGAGCAGAAAACTGGAAAGGTTTTTAAAACACTTATCGATAAAAAAGAAGCCGGACGCTATCTCGGACGCACTGAATTTGACAGTGTTGAAGTTGATAATGAAGTTGTCATTCAATCTCCTGGAAAGCTCAATATTGGAGATTTCTATAATGTGAAGATCACAAAGGCCTATGATTATGACCTGGAAGGGGAGATAATCTAGTCTCCTTATTGGCTATAAATGACTTACATGTCACGTTAATTTCCTCTCTGTAGTCGATATTCTACTTTGTTTCCTCTTTTTTTATTACGATCTAAAGGCAGGTTCCTCTATTTTTTTCGCTTCCCGGTGATCGTTTCTTTGCAGTACCAAATCCAATGAAAACCATCCCGATAGCTATCGGGACTAATCCAAAACTCCATGAAGCTTGTCCAATATTTTCTGAAGCGCATCCCGATAATTATCGGGACCATGCTAACCCAATATGTATATCACCCAAATTATTACCTAGTATGGATTCCTTAAAACATTTAACCAGTCGCCTCGCAGAGAATTTCCTCCCCGTTGCTGTTCGCAACCAAAGCTTTTTCATGAATGATATTCCTGAATCCCTGCGAGTGGAACATAACCAGGAATGGATATCCTCCATCATCAGCGGATTGCTGAGCGCGGTGGTGATCCATGCAAAGAAAACATGCATACGTTTCACCGCCAGAAAATATGGCCATGTAGTGGTGCTTGAGATCAAAGAATCTGGCTGCATCAGCACTTATGCAATGGCCTGTGGGTTGCAGGATGTCCAAACCCTTGCGGAAAAAATTGGCGGATGCCTTACCATTAGCCTCAATAAGGAAAAGACAACTACCATATCTTTTAGTTTTCCAAACCTTCCGATTGCGGCCTGAACAACAGGATAATTGAAGCTTACAACCAATATAATATTAAGAATTGCAGTCGCAATGGTGATAGGTACCATTGTGACTGTTTTGTTTATTTCAGTTCGTCAGTCGCAACGGGTTAGAGATACTGCCGAAGGTGTTACTCAAACCCAGGAGATACTCAATCATCTGAAGGAATTGGAACTGGCCGTTGTTGACAATGAAACGGCTTCGCGTGGTTATGTGATCACCAAACAGGAAAGCTTCCTGCAATCAATTAATAAAAGTGAAAAGAAACTGCAGGAGGAACTGGCTGCATTAAGTACAGTTGTAAAAGAATTGCAGAGCAATAATCATTTTATCGATTCCATTCGTTTTTACATCAATAATCGTGCTTCCTTCTCAAGGCAAATGGTGGCCAAACGGGATGCCGAAGGCATCGATGGAGCCGTAGCCCTGATAACGGCAGGGGTTGGAAAATTCTATACTGACAAAGTGAGGGAGTTCAGTGAGCAACTTCAGCAGGATCAGGATAAAACACTTGAGGCAAGAAAAAACAAAAATGCACATACCGTTAATCAGCTTACGATAACGCTTTATATTATCCTGGCTTTTATATTCCTGCTTAGTATGAGGCTTATCTACAAGGTAAGGTCCGATGTTCGTTATATTATTCAGCGAAGAAAGAAAGAAGAGGAACTCCGTAAAAGTGAGGAACGTTTCCGCATTCTGGTAGATAACGTGAAGGACTATTCTATCTATATGATCGATAGTAAAGGTATAGTTGAAACCTGGAACCGGGGTGCGGAATTACTGAAAGGGTATACTGCAGAAGAAATAATCGGCCAACCTGTTTCACTCTTTTATACTCCTGCTGATGTGGCAGCTGGAGTTCCGGAAACCAATTTGAAAGAAGCAATCAGGCAGGGACATTTTGAAACCCAGGGAATGCGTGTTCGTAAGGATGGGTCTTCTTTTTGGGCACATGCAGTGATCACCCCTCTATATGATAAGGGAATCCTGACCGGCTTTGCAAAGATCACACGAGATATTACCGGGCAAAAAAAGAAAGACGAACAGTTTGTTCTTCTCTCCCGGCAATTTGAGCAAACCCATGATGTTATCTATGCTACGGGAACGGATCTCAAGGTAAAAGCCTGGAATAAAGGAGCTGAAGACCTTTATGGCTATACAAAGGAGGAAGCACTTGACCTGGATCCCAATAAATTATTGCAATCAATTGTCAAACCTGGATTTTTGGATGATGCCCTTCACCAGTTAACGATCAATAATTACTGGACTGGTGAAATTAACCGAAAAACAAAATCAGGACGTGAGATTGTAGTTCGCTCTTCCACTACTACCATAAAAGATGAGAATGGAACCATTACCGGTTATGTATCGGTAAATATGGATATTACTGAACAGAAAAAATTCCAGCAAAGGCTCAAACAGTTCAATGTTGAGCTGGAAGAACAGGTGAAGCGAAAAACGCAGGAGCTAACGGTAATGCTGGAAAGGATCACTGATGCGTTTGTTTCCATTGATAAGAATTTTATGTGTACTTATGCCAACAGGAAGGCCGGTATGCTCATGCAGCGTGAACCTTCCACCGTGATCGGCAAAAATCTTCGAAGGGTATTTCCGGGAATTATTGGCACTGAAACCGATAAGGCTTTCCTGGAAGCCATGCAAACGCAGGAACAGGTAATCAGCACAGGATATTACGAACCATTGGATATCTGGTATGAATTATATATCTATCCTTCACCTGATGGATGGTCTGTTTTCATACGTAATGTTACAGATAAAAAGAAAACTGAACAGAAGCTGCAGACCGCTCACCAGCGTCTCCTGTTTCACGTTGAAAAAGCACCGCTTGGTTTTATTGAATGGGATAACAAATTGCAGGTGCGTTCCTGGTCACGCCGTGCAACTGAGATATTTGGATGGACGGAAGCAGAAGTTATCGATCATCAGCGTAGTGGAATCAGCCAGATATTTGAAGAATACATCCCCCGCCTCACTGTAATTGCCCGCCAGTTGATAGAAGGTGATGCCGAAAGAAATATCATTCAGCACAAAGGATATACCAAGAGCGGAAGGGTGGTTTGGTGCGAATGGTTTAACTCGGTAATTAAGGATGAGAAGGGAGAGGTAATAACGATTCTGTCATTGGTGCAGGATATCACTGAAAGGATCCGGGCTGAGGAAGAGATCAAGAGAAGCTATGTAGAACTACGCATATCAGAACAAAAATACAAGCTGCTGTTTGAGAGCAATCCCATGCCAATGTGGATGCGCTCCATGGAGGACAAGACTATTATCGATGTAAATAATGCTGCCTGCATGGCCTATGGATATAGCAAGGAAGAATTCCTTCAATTGGGTCCAACCTCGTTGCGCCACCCGGATGAAATCGAATCTTTCATGCAAGAGTTTGAAAAAGAAATGCCGTACCCAACCAACAGGGGAGTGTGGAAGCACAGGAGAAAAGACAATACTTATATCGATATCGAGATATATGTACAGGACACCATGTACAATGGCAAAAAAGTGCGACTGATCCTGGCAAAGGATGTAACCGAACAATTGAAGGCTGAAGACAAGTTGCGCTCATCCTATGAAGAGGTCAGAAGACTCGCTTCCCATCTTCGTGAAATACGCGAAGAGGAAAGAACAAATATGTCTCGTGAAATTCATGACCAGCTTGGTCAACAGCTGACAGTAATGAAAATGGATATTTCCTGGTTGCACAAGAAAATGCTAAGTGCTGAAAAACCGATCCAGAACAGGATGAATGATCTGAAGAACATGATGGATGATACAGTGAAGCTGGTAAGAAGAATTGCTTCTGATCTTCGTCCAAGCCTGCTGGATGATATGGGATTGATAGCTGCTATTGAATGGCACGCAACGGAATTTGAAAAACGATCGGGCATTGCAATAGAATTGACGGGAATAAAAACAGATCCGGTATTGTCAAAGGATTATCGGATCAACCTCTTCAGAATAGTTCAGGAATCGCTCACTAATGTAGGCCGCCATTCAGGCGCTACTAAGGTGATGATAGACCTGGAAACGCATGAGAACCGTCTAATGCTTACGATAAAGGATAATGGAAAGGGATTTGATCCAGTGGAAGCGGCCAAAAAAGGTTCGCTGGGATTATTGGGAATGCGGGAAAGAGCAGCTGTAATTGGAGGCGATTATGAAATATTCAGCGCTCAGGACCGGGGTACCCTGGTACAGGTAAGTGTTTCCCTTAATGAAGCTGTAAAGATGTAGTTGAAAATCTACTTTGTCTCTTTTCCAATAATGACGAATGATTAAGGTCTTGTACTATTTTTTAAAGGGTTCATTTGGAGTTTCTTTGTATCAGCAAAACGACGAAATTATCCCGTGAAAACAAACAATAGAAATCCTATCCCTTTAAAAACCGAAACAGGCTTCTGATTTCCATCTAAGAAAAATTTAGTTTAAGGTTAATGGTTAAGTGGGCCCCTGTATTTTTACAGGGGTTTTTTCTTTGCCCACCGAAGCCAGCTATTATAACGTTTCAATTACAGGAAGATTAGCGAAGGCGGGTTCCATTGTTCATTGTACTGTGGCGATTAGCCCAGGCGCGTATTACCCACCGAAGCTTTAGCGAAGGTGGGATAATTTTCACCGCCGCAATATTTTGTACATATTATCCGCGTGGTTCCTTTATTTTCATTGCTGTAAAATTCCATACTAACTACAGCCATGCCATTTGTTAAAAATTCCCGTCTCAATTATTTTTATATTCCTGCAATCCTGTGCTTTATTGGGTACATTATCTTTTATTTCATTGATATGAATGGATCTTCCTCTGGTGGCTCCCAGCCAGGTGGACCATTATTGGTGGCAGCGAATCTTCCCGCGGGGCATTGGGGCGGGGCCATACTATCCGTTTTGTTTTTGTCCCTTGCGATTGCCTTCAGAGGCCATACTTTTCTAAAAGGTTTTTCTTATACCGTAATGATACTTGCCGTGGTAAGCCTGGCTATGTATTACCCTGGCAGTTTTAAGTCGATAGGTGGGCTTGAATCTTCTTCTATTATTCCTTATTTGTTGCAGGTGATCATGTTTGGTATGGGAACTGAACTTAGCCTGAAAGATTTTGGACAGGTACTGCGTGCGCCGAAAGGTGTGATTATCGGTATACTTTGTCATTATACCATAATGCCATTTGTAGGGTTTGGGTTGGCGCATCTTTTTAATTTTCCGCCTGAGATCGCTGCAGGGATCATCCTGATCGGCTGTTGCCCCAGCGGCCTTGCATCCAATGTGATGTGTTACCTGGCAAAAGCAAACCTTGCTTTATCGGTTAGCGTAACAGCTATTTCAACCATCCTGGCACCGTTTCTTACCCCTTTGTTAATGAAGTTGCTGGGCGGCAGTTATGTTAATGTTGATTTTTGGGCTATGGTATGGGATATTACCAAAATTGTTATTATCCCAATTGTTGCCGGTCTTGCATTTCATTACCTGGTAAGGGGAAAAATGAAATGGCTTGACAAGGCCATGCCTGTTTTTTCCATGATAGGAATTGGTCTGGTACTGGTGATCATTACGGCAAATGGAAGGGATAATCTCTTAAAAGTGGGTGGATTGTTGATGATCGCAACATTCATACATAATATGGCCGGTTATTTCCTTGGTTACTGGTCTGCCCGTATCATGAAATTTGCTGAACGGGATTGCAGGACTATTGCACTGGAAGTGGGCATGCAAAATGCCGGACTTGCTGCTGCTCTTGCCAAATCAATGGGAAAAGTGGCTACAACCGGGCTTGCTTCCGTGATCTTTGGTACCATGATGAATGTGACCGGATCTTCGCTAGCCAGCTGGTGGCACCATAGGGATCCTGACAGGAATAAAAAACCTTAATTATTTATCATCAAATGCATTGGCTGATCCATCAGATTCCTGTTCATCAGTTTCTTCATGCTCTTTGAATTTACCGTTAAATTTTTTCTCACCGTCTTTATTATCCAGGTCTGCTGTTCTTTTTTGCTGGCCAGTCTTTGGTTTGATTGTTTCATTCTTTGCGGGTCCATCGGGATATCCCTCAAAGTCCTGGTCGATCTTCGGATCAGGGTTCTTTTTTATTTCTTCTTTTTTATTAATAGGGTTTCCTGCCTTCTTATTCATGGGTCATCATTATACAGTATGGAAAATAATTATTGTGCCAGAAATTCACGAAAGACAGCTTCGATTCAGTCAGTAACTTTAATACCATGGTAACCATTCAAGAAGCCCGCAGGCTGGCGCTTTCTTTTCCTGAAACAGATGAGCATCCGCATTTCGACAGGAAGGCTTTTCGGGTAAAGAAGAAAATATTCGCCACACTGGATGAGAAAGCCAGTCGGATGATGGTAAAATTATCCCCCAAAGACCAGTCCGTTTTTTGTTCCTATAATAGTGAGGTTATCTATCCGGTTCCCGGCGGGTGGGGCCGCAAGGGGGCGACATATGTTGAATTAAGGAAGGTGAGAAAATTGATGTACAAAGACGCATTGACAACTGCCTATTGTACCGTGGCACCTCCTAAACTCGGAGATCCGTTCAGATTGGTATAATATCTGTTCAGAAAGGTAAAAATAAAAAAGCCGCCTTCGGGTCGGCGGCTTTTCATGTTTGACGGTAGAGGAAATGTGTCAGCAAAGAATATACTTAACGGGATTCCCTATATTTCAAACATGCGACGGTTATGAACGATAGTTTGCAGTACTAAAATTAGGGACACAGCGTATCACTCACATACCGTCCTAACGGTATTTTTCAATTAACTTTACAACCCCGAATTGAAAGTGGATAATATTTAAACCATTCAAAAGAAAGCTATGACCTACACAGAACCTACAGTAGAACAAATAGATGAGATCCTTCAGAAAGCCTGGAAAGCATTTCACGTATATCGTAAATTACCACTTGGGTCGAGAGCAGAATTTATGCGGGCAATCGCCACAGAAATTGAAGCGCTGGGAGATGAATTATTGAAAGTTGCAAATGAAGAAACCAATCTTCCTGATCCCCGTCTCAGAGGAGAAAGAACAAGAACCATCTTCCAGTTAAACTCCTATGCTGATATAGCTGAAGGTGGACAGCTACTGGATGCCCGAATAGATACCGGCATGCCCGATAGAAATCCTCCAAAACCTGATCTGCGCAAGATGCTGGTCCCCCTGGGTCCTATTGTGGTGTACGGCGCCAGTAATTTTCCCTTCGCCTTTTCAACTGCTGGTGGTGATGTAGCCTGTGCATTTGCAGCAGGTTGTCCTGTAATTGTAAAAGCGCATTCAGCTCACAGGAAAACAGGTAAACTGGTAGCTACTGCAATAATGCGTGCAGCCATGAAATGCAATATGCCTGATGGCATATTTGCCAACGTGGAAACATCCTCTCATGATATTGGTAAAGCGCTGGTGCAGCATACCCATACTAAAGCTGTTGGATTCACAGGTTCATTCTTTGGAGGAAAAGCCTTGTATGACTGGGCTAACCAGCGCAAGGAACCCATTCCTGTGTTTGCTGAAATGGGAAGTATCAACCCGGTTTTCCTGATGCCTGAGAAAATAAAAGAATCAGCTGCAGATGTGGCAAAACTGTATGCAGGTTCAATTACACAGAGCGTTGGACAATTCTGTACCAACCCTGGTCTTTTGATTGGAGTGGAAGGGGAGGGTTTACAGACTTTTATAGATACACTGGGTGAAGAAATCAGGAAGGTGAACCCGGGCACTATGCTACATCCCGGTATCTTCAAAAGCTATGTAGAGAACAGAGCCAACGCGCTTGCCCAGGAGGAAGTAGTTACAGTTGCTGTTTCAGAAACAGAGCCGCAATTAAATCAGGGCGCACCCACTGTTGCTTCAGCAAGTGGACAGGCATTCCTGAACAACCCTGTATTGCATCGCGAAGTATTTGGTCCATATTCACTCGTTGTTCGTTGCAAGAATCTGAACGAGATGCTGGAAGTGGTCACTAAACTGGAAGGTCAGCTTACAGCAACGATGATGGCCACTGTGAATGATGTTACCAGGAACGAAGACATTAAGGAAGCTATCAAAAATATTTGCGGTAGGTTTATTATTAACGGCGTTCCCACTGGTGTAGAAGTATGTATGAGTATGCAGCACGGTGGGCCTTATCCCGCAACAACTGACTCAAGGTTTACCTCTGTTGGAGCTGATGGCATCAAACGTTTTGCAAGACCGCTGTCTTTCCAGAACTGGGCAGATGAACTTTTACCAGATGAATTAAAGAATGGAAATCCCCTGGGAATCTGGAGAACAGTGAATAATGAACTGACTAAAAGGCCCATTTAATTCAATCACGCTGTCATTGCGAACACCTGATGATCTTCCCTGTAATGTTTAACTACAAACCAGGCGGTGACAACCAGGGATGCCATAAAGTATCCTGCAATAATATAGTGAGCATTCGGAATCAGGGTAGATGCACCAAACCAGTCGCCCTGGCTGTATATGATCCATACTCCCAATGCAGCTCTCGCCATTTCCCATGCGAGTGCATACCTGTTGCGGTCCATCAGTTCTGTATAGGCATATATACTAAGGAATGCGAATCCTCCATACAGATAGATATATCCTTTATCCAGGTTATTGATAAGGGCGATATTGCCAAAAAGATAACTAATGAAAAGCAGCATCACTATCATTTGTATCCAGCTCCAGATATGTAATGCAAGGGAAGCCTTGCTATCATACTTCTCAAAATCATAAACGTCGTCAATCTTGTAAATGGGGTACTTCGCTTTAACATCCTCGGGCCGCCAGCCAGTTGGCATGATCCACAGACGAACCTTGTCTTTCCAGCTCTTTGTCCTCCATGCGTCTTTCATCAATAGCCATACATGCTGAAAATTGATCTTGATGGGATTCCAGGTCCTTACGGGTCTTGTGATGCCATATACCGGCGTTACATCCGGCAATTCTTCCTGGTACGAACCGAATAATTTATCCCAGAAAATAAAGATCTGTCCATAGTTCTTATCGATATACTCCGGGTTAATGGCATGATGTACCCGGTGATGAGAAGGGGTAACAATTATTTTCTCCAGGAAACCCATTTTATTGATATGCTGCGTATGATACCAGAATTGGGCAAACAGATGAAGAGGGGCTACCACCGCAATTACTTCGCCCGGTACTCCAAACAGGGCGGCCGGTAGCAGGAATACAATGAATATTTTGACAATGGAGGATATACTTTGCCTGAGAGCGCAGGCCAGGTTGAATTCTTCGCTGCTATGGTGAACGATATGACCATTCCAGAAGAAATTAGTGATATGCTGGATCCGGTGAACCCAATAGCCGGCAAAGTCAAGTGCAAAAAAGGCAATAATATATAATAGGATGGAAGATTGAACATGGGTTAAGGCCAGGTGGTCCACCAGCCAGGGATAGGTAATAATGGCGAGGCTAAGTCCTAATACATCTTTGGTAACATTAGTTACTCCTGAACTAAGGCTGGAGATCATATCCAGATTACGAACCGTATCTTTTTTCCGCAACCATCCATACCATTTCTCAAATAGTACCAAAAACAGGAAAGCCGGCATGGCTATCAGCAGGATTTTTCCATATTGTTCCATATAGCAAAAGTTGAGCATCCTAAATTTACAAAAAATGGGCGAAGGCGCTATCTGGATCATGCGGAATAAAAAATAGCCACTTTATCCAGATAGCTGATTTGCAGCGGTGGGCCCGCCGGACTATTTCCTCCTTTCGGGTGCTTACTGATAAAACCCTTAATTTAGCCTCTCGTTAAATTTTGGACTAAACCATTCATTCACATAATTGTTATAACCCCCAAACTGTCGATATGAAAAAGACCTTGCTCAGCTTCCTAATTTTATTTGCGCTGCTTTGCGGTGTATCTTTTGCCAATGCCCAACAACATCAACTGGTTAAACTCTGGCAAACAGATTCAGTGTTTAAAGTGCCAGAGTCGGTTTTGTTTGATTCAAAGACAAACACACTTTATGTAAGCAATATTGACGGTACTGATCCCTGGGCAAATGATGGCAAAGGCTCGGTTGGCAAAATGAGCGCTGATGGTAAGTCCATTACAGCTGAGTGGGTAAAGGGTTTAAGCGCTCCAAAAGGAATTGGAATTCATAATGGAAAATTATATGTAGCTGATCTTACCGACATAGTGGTAATTGATATTGCCGGAGGCAAAATTGATAAAAAGATCCCGGTAACTGATGCGCAGGGTTTGAATGATGTAAGCGTGGGAAGTGATGGAACTGTTTATGTTTCCGATTCAAAAGCAAAGAAAATTTATAAGGTAAAAGATGGCAAATCTGAATTGTACCTCGATAACCTGAAAGGTCCCAATGGCGTTTTAATGCGTGGGAAGGATTTTTATATCCTGGATAATGGCACGGCCTATAAAGTAAATGCTGATAAGAGTCTTACTATGGTTGCAGACGGAATGGAGGGTGGCACAGATGGTATCGAGAATGTGCAGGGAAATGATTTTATTGTTTCCTGCTGGGGCGGTGTCATCTATTATGTGAATGCAAATGGAACCAAGGAGATGCTGAAAGATACAAGACAGGACAAATGGAATTCGGCAGACCTGGGCCTGGATCCAAAGACCAAGACCATTTTTGTTCCAACGTTCTGGAAGAATTCAGTAATTGCCTATCAGGTAAAGTAAAGTTAAATTGACAGCGTAATAATATTTCTTTTTCACTGATCGAGTATTTTGTTGCCCGATATGGATTGTACTGCAACCAGATTACCTTACCGGCAAACCGGTTATTTTAGCAAGACGGTATTGGATTATATTGACCAGGTTCCAGCAATAAGACCATTTTATTCTCAGCCTCCTTCCCTGACTGGAATAACGCAGGCAATTGAAGCAAGAAAGAATTTTAATACAGACCGGGAGACCCTGATCAGGGAACTCAAAAAGCAGTACACAGGGGTCAATGCCTCACCAAAGGTGCTGGCGAATATAGAAAGCCTTTCATCCAGCTCAACATTTACTATTACAACTGCTCATCAGAATAATTTATTTACCGGTCCATTATATTTTATCTATAAGATCCTTCATGCCATACGCCTGAGTGAATACCTGAAGCAATCCCTTCCTGCATACCAGTTTGTTCCGGTATTCTATATTGGTTCAGAAGATGCTGATCTTGCCGAACTAAACCATATTTACCTTGAAGGCACCAGACTGAGTTGGGAAACCAGGCAAAAAGGTGCAGTGGGAAGAATGAAGATCGATAAGGAATTGTCAAAGGTCCTTCTCGCTATTGAAGGGCAATTGGGCGTTCAGCCTTTTGGAAAGTACATAGTGGCAATGATGAAAGACGCCTATAA
>Ga0136846_1239013_pt1 | contig 17272 bp, 14 predicted proteins | sample HopSoiMetagenom2_FD_96841 | JGI IMG/M metagenome (GOLD analysis project Ga0136846, IMG submission 96841) | Grasslands soil microbial communities from Hopland, California, USA - 2 Assembly 2016 (version 4) | ecosystem: Environmental > Terrestrial > Soil > Grasslands | place: USA: Hopland...
GCCAGGTTCCACCGCTAGACCATCTGTGTAGTGCAAACCTTCAGGTTTGCCGTGCGCCCAGGCCTGGGCAGGCCTGAAGGCCTGCACTACACCGAAACGGGAAATCCGAGCGCCATCGATTTATCTTTTATCGCCCGATCAAATCGAAGGGAGAGATCGGCGCCGGAGTAAAGCACAGCACGAACATCGCCAGCGCGACGACCGCCAGAATCAGCCGGGTTCGGTCAAGCGGGACCTCCTCGTCGATCGTCGGCGGATGCCGCGAGCCGAATGCCGTCAGCATCAGCACCATCAGCACCGTCCAGACAATCCAACTGGCCGAGAAGTAGCTCAGGACGATGGCGGAGGCGACCATCGCCAGCGTCAGGTACACTGATCGCCGGCCGAGCACCGTGTAGGAGATGTGGCCGCCGTCGAGTTGGCCGGCTGGAACGAGATTCAGCGCGGTGGCCAGCAGCCCGAACCAGGCCCCGAAGGCGATCGGGTGCATGTTCAGGGAGTAGCCGTCCGGCACCGTGCCCCAGATCAACCGCGACGCCAGCTTGAAGAGCAGCGGCTCGCCAAGTTCGTAGCCGCTGAAATTGGCGGGCAGCCGCGCGACGTGCGACATCGACAGGCCGATGAACAGCGCCGGCACCGCGACGACGAAGCCGGCGATGGGGCCCGCGATGCCGATGTCGAACAGCATCCGCTTGGTCGGGATCGGATCGCGGATGCGGATAAAGGCGCCGAGCGTACCCGTCAGCGGTGTCGGAACCGGCAGGAAAAACGGCAGCGACGCGTCGACGCGGTAATACCGGCAGGCGCAGTAGTGTCCGAGTTCGTGACACCCGAGAATTCCGAGGATCGTGGCGCTGTAGTACAGGCCGTACCAGAGCAGCCCTGCACGGAACGGTGTCGCAATCGGGAGAAAATCGGCCCGGAACGCGAGATAGTGGTCTACCCCGGCGAGCGTGGTCGTGCCGACCGCGAGGACGAACAGCAGGACGTGCAGCCAGATGCGGTCCTGGAACTTCGGACGCGGCTGCCAGGCGCGCGCCGCCGGCGAAAATGGAGTCGGTTCCTGGAAGGGGTCCAACTTACCCGATGTTCTGGAGATCTTTGCCTGGTTTGAAGCGGATCGTGCGGCCCGGGGGGATGCGCACTTCCTTGCCGGTGCGAGGGTTGCGGCCGATGCCCCGCTTGCGGGGCTTCACCTGGAACACGCCAAATCCTCGAAGTTCAATCCGTTCGCCACGTTGCATGGAGACCCGCATCGCGTCGAAGACCGCGTCGACAGCTACCTCGGCTTTAACCTTGGTAATGTCGGCAATCTTCGACACTTCGTTGACGATGTCGACCTTGATCATGCTTATGGTCTCCTGCGTGTTGCTAAATACTATAGATACTGGCACTTACGCTGTCAAGGCTGAGGCTAAGTGATGGCGAAGAGAACCCCGTCCGTCGTGCTGGTCGGCCGTCCCAACGTCGGCAAGTCGACGTTGTTCAACCGGATCACCGGCTCGCGGCAGGCCATCGTTGCGCCTCTGCCGGGAACGACGCGCGACGCCCTCGAGCGGACGGTGACGTGGCGCAATACCTCGTTCAGTCTGTTTGATACGGGCGGCTTGTACGGGGCCAGCGAAGATCCGCTTCACGAGCTCGTGGTCGTCCAGGGACAGCGCGCCATCGAAGGCGCCGATCTCCTCGTGTTTGTCGCCGACGGGCGCGAGGGTCTCGTCGGCGGTGATCAGACGATCGCCACCGAGCTGCGCGCGACCGGACGGCCGATTCTCCTTGCGGTGAACAAGTTCGACGACAAGCGGGCTCGCGATGCGGCGCTCGATTTCTACCGGCTCGGCATTGACCCGGTGTTTGAAATCTCGGCAGAGCATGGCACCGGTGTGGCCGAGGTGCTCGACGCGATTGTCGAGCGGCTTCAGGCGGGGGGGTGGCACCGCGACGAGCCCGCAACCGAATCGGCTCCGGGTCCCGGTCTGCAGCCTTCAGCGGCGTCCGGAGAGATTGGCGTCGCGTTCGTCGGACGGCCCAACGTCGGCAAGTCGTCTCTGGTGAATCGTTTGCTGCGCGAGGAGCGCGTGCTCGTCAGCGACATGCCCGGCACGACCCGCGACGCGATCGATAGTCCGCTCGTCTGGCACCGGCGGCGGTTCCGCATCGTGGACACCGCCGGCATGCGTCGTCCCGGCAAGGTGTCCGGAGGCGGGGCCGTGGAGATGGTCAGCGTCGCCGGCGCGAAGCGGGCGATCGCGGACGCAGACGTGGTGGTGCTCGTCATCGACGCGGCCACGGGCGCCAGCGATCAGGATGCGGCGATCGGCGGCGAAGTGGACCGTGCAGGCCGCGGCATCGTGATCGTGGCCAACAAGTGGGATCTCGTGAAAGACCGCGGGCCCGATTATTCGACGGTGTTCGACGAGGCAACCCGCCACGGCATGCGCTTCCTGGATTACGCGCAGATCCTGCACATCTCGGCCTTGACCGGCGAAAGGCTCCCGAAGGTACTTGAAACCATCGACCGGATCGCGCAGACACGGCGCGTGCGCGTCCCGACCCCTGCGCTCAACAAGTTCGTCGAAGCCGTGACGGCTGCGAATCCGCCCGTCAGTCCGGGGCGCAAGCATGTCCGGATTCTGTACGCCGCCCAGATCGGCGTGGCTCCGCCGTCGTTCGTCTTCTTCACGAACGTGGCGACGACGCTTCATTTTTCGTACGAACGTTTCCTCGTGAACCAGCTCCGCGAGAAGTTCGGGTTTGTCGGGACGCCGATCCGGATCCAGGTCCGCCGGCGCGCGGACAAGGGCGGTGGGGCACGTCGCGCGAAGAAGACAGCCAGCGCCGGCCAGACAGGCGGACGGGCCAGACCGGGTGGCTCGGGAGGGCCAGGCAAACCGCGCAGGCCCGGCAAACCGCGTAAGAAAGGTAAACCGGGCAGGAAAGGCGTAAGATGAAAGTGGCCTAAGTTCTGCGCCACTCGCAGAACGCGGGGGACCCAGGCTCTTGGGGCATATCGGCGGGAAACCGCCGGCGGACACTTCCGAGTCCGAGCCCGTCAGCTAACCCCGTCGGCGTTTGACGGAAGCACTCGTGGAAACCCTCCGCGCGCTGGCGTCGGCGGCGGCTCTCGCCGCGATCACATTCACGTACACCCGCTGGCTCGACGTCACCAACGCGACGACCGTCGCGCTCACCTACTTGCTGGTGGTGCTCGTCGTGGCAGCCACTTCCCGTTTGTGGGTGGCGGTCATCACATCGCTGCTCGCGATGTTCTGCATCAACTTTTTCTTTCTCGCGCCGGTCGGAACGCTGACCATCGCCGATCCGCGGAACTGGGTTGCACTCGTCGCATTTCTCGCGGTCAGCCTCGTGGCGAGCCATCTCTCCTCGATCGCGCGCGCCAGGACGGACGAGGCACTCGCCAGGCGCGATGAAGTGGCGCGCCTCTTCGACATCAGCCGTGACATTTTCCTGTTGACCGACGGCGAGGAAGCGATCACGCCGCTGGCGAACCTCATCGCCCGCCGATTCGACCTGGGCTATGTCGCCATCTGCCTGCCGCACGGTGGCGACTGGCGCGTGGGCGAGGGGGGGCCGCTGTTGCTGACGCTGGACAGGAGCACGCTCGGCGAGGCGATGATGTCATCCGGCCAGCACACCGTGGTCGAGGCCGACGGTCACACCGTCCGCCTGGTGCCGCTGCATTTTGGCTCCAGGGCGGTGGGCGTCCTCGCGGCGGCAGGTCGGCCGATCGATTCGGGAACGCTCGACGCGCTCGGAGGAATGGCCGCCATGGCCGTCGAGCGGGCGCAGTTTTTCGAGGAACGCAAGGCGGCCGAAGTAGCCCGGCGGGGCGAGGCGCTCAAATCCGCGCTGCTGGCTTCTCTGGGACACGACCTGCGCACACCGCTCACCGCCATCCGCGTGGCGGCCACCAACCTGCGGGCGTCGTGGCCGAACGACGGCGAACGGCTCGAGCAAAGCGCGTTGATCCTGACCGAGGTCGGCCGCCTCACCCATCTGTTTCAGAACATCCTCGAGATGGCCCGCATCGACGCAGGCGCCATCGGTACGGATTTCCGCTGGGTTCATCCGTCGGAAATCATCGCGGCGGCGCGCGATCAGGTCGGCGATGCGCTTGATCGCCATCCCGTGCACGTCGAAGCCGAATCAGATCAGCTGGTGAGAGTCGACCCGCGCCTCACGGCGACCGTTATGGCGCATCTCCTCGAAAATGCCGCCCAGTACACTCCGCCGGGATCCGCTGTGGACGTCGTCGCGGTTGTAACTGGAGAGGAGCTCGTGCTGCAGGTGCGCGATCGGGGTCCCGGCATTGCGGCCTCCGACCTTCCGCACATCTTCGAACGGTTCTATCGCGGCGCGGAGGCCAAGGCGCGCGCATCGGGGACCGGTATGGGGCTGTCGATTGCCAGAGGCCTGCTCGGCGCCGAGCGGGGAAGGATTGTTGTCGAAAATTGCAGTGCCGTCGCCGGCGGCGGGGCCCGGTTCACCGTTGTCGTGCCGGCCGAAACGCGCCATGTCGTCGGCGCCGCACAAATGGAGGCTGTATGACGCGATCCGCCAGTATTCTGCTCGTGGACGATGAGGTCTCGATTCAGCGTGCCGTCGGTCCGCTGCTCCAATCGCGCGGCTACGACGTCGAGATCGCCGGAACCGCCCGCGACGCGCTCAGGGCGGCGTCTGAGCATCGTCCTGATTTGATCGTGCTCGATCTCGGACTGCCGGACGTGGAAGGCACGGAGGTCTGCCGGCGCATTCGATCGGACTCGCCCGTGCCGATTATCGTCCTGACGGCACGCGGCGGCGAGGCGGACAAGGTGTCGGCACTCGATCTCGGTGCCGACGACTACGTGACCAAGCCCTTCAACCCGGAAGAGCTCCTGGCGAGAATCCGTGCGGCGCTACGCCGTCCCCTGTCGGCCGAAAGCGGCGAGGCCGGTCGCCTGCAGTGCGGCGATCTGGCGATCGATTACGATCGGCACCGCGTCGTCCGGCAGGGCGACGAAATTCGGTTGACGCCGAAGGAGTTCGATCTGCTGTCGCTGCTCGCGCGCAATCCAGATCGCGTGCTGACGCACCGCGCCATTCTGAAAGCCATCTGGGGGCCGAACGCCGTCGACCAGCCGGAGCACTTGTGGGTACTGATGGGGCAGTTGCGGAAGAAGATCGAAATGGATCCCGCGAATCCATGCTATCTGATCAGCGAGCCGTGGGTCGGGTACCGGCTATCGACCGCGTCGTCTTCCGGAGCTTGATAAGCGCCTCCTTGCGGCGGCGGGTCCAGCACTTCAGCTCGTACTCGCGCCTCAGCGCGGCGCCGTGGGATTCGCACGCCTCCGAATACACGAGGCGCACCGGCCGTCGCCCCGACGTGTACCGGGCGCCCCGCCCGCTGTTGTGGACGCCGACCCGCGCGCGAGGGTCGCGCGCGTAGCCGGTGTAGAGCGTGCCGTCGGCGCATCGAACGATGTAGACGAAATGCACGCGTCATTCTAAAACGCGGAACGCCGGACGTGAACCCGAAATGAAAGACGAGATGTTTTCCATTCCGGGTTCCTTCGTTGAGCGTCAGAGCGGGTCTTTCTCCCCGGTCCGGATCCTGTAGGTGTTGTCGATCGGGAGGACGAACACGCGTCCGTCACCGATTTCGCCGGTTCTCGCAGATTGGACGACGGTTCTGACGACATCGTCCGCGATGGCGTCGGAGACGACGACTTCGATCTGCATCTTCGGGAGCAGGCTGACGCTATATTCCTTGCCGCGATAGATTGCTGTGTGCCCCTTCTGTTTACCATGCCCGCGGACTTCGGTGACCGTGAGTCCGGAGACGCCCAGGTTGTCCAGGGCCTCCTTCACGTCGTCTACCTTGTTGGGCCGGATGATGCTCTTGATCAGCTTCACGGATTCCTCCTGTTTGCCGAATCAGACGGCCGCGCTCACTTCGTCGCCCGACTCCGGGTACGCCAGCATGCCGAACTCCGGCAAATCGAGCCCCTCGATCTCCGCTTCCTTGCTGACGCGCAGCGGTCGGACCGCGTTCACGACCTTGAAGACAACGAAGGTGAAAGCGAACGCGTAGATAGCGCAGAGCGTCGCGCCGCCGAGCTGGGTCAAGAACTGCGAGGTGTCCCCGTGGAGCAAGCCCGTCACGCCCTGGCCGGCCTTGCCGAGGTAGCTGGCCGGGCCGATGCCATTCCAACCGGCGCCGTACGTGCCGTCAGCGAAAATCCCGAGCGCCACTGCGCCAAACCACCCGCAGTAGCCGTGGACGGAAACAGCGCCGCATGGGTCGTCCACCTTGAGCACGCGTTCGTTGAACAGCACGCCGAAGCAGACGATGGCGCCCGCGATGATGCCGATGATGACCGCGGCGTTGGGGCCGACGAAAGCGCACGGGGCGGTGATCGCCACAAGGCCCGCCAGCATGCCGTTGCATCCCATCGAGATGTCCGGCTTACCGAACATGAAATACCAGAGCACAATCGACGTGGCCGCGCCGGCGACCGCCGCGAGATTGGTGTTGATCGCGATCACGCCAATTCGCAGATCCGTCGCCGCGAGTGTCGATCCCGGATTGAAGCCCATCCAGCCGAACAGCAGGATGAATGTGCCGGTCACGACGAAGACAATGTTGTGGGCCGGAAACGCCCGGGGCTTGCCATCCGGGCCATATTTTCCAAGCCGCGGGCCCAGGACGATGGCCAGTGCCATCGCGCAGAAACCGCCGACCGCATGAACGACGGATGAGCCGGCGAAGTCCACGTACCCGTGCCCGAGATTCATGGTCGCGCCCAGCTGCGACATCCAGCCGCCACCCCAGACCCAGCAGCCGAAGATCGGGTAGAGCAGGGCGCCCACGAAGACCTCGCAGAGGAGGAATCCCCAGAAGTTGATGCGCTCGCAGATCGAGCCGACGATGATGTAGCCGGCCGTCTCCATGAAGACGACTTCGAAGAGCGTCAGGACATTGCTGCCGGCGTCGTACCCGGGCCCGCTCAGGAAGAATCCCTTGCCGCCGAGAAAGCCCCATTGGCCGCTCCCGATCAGGAAGTGGTTCAGCGTGGGTGTGCCTCCGAGGCCGGCTGGCGCCGCGTTGATGGCGACGGCGCCGAACTGAAAGGCGTACCCACAAACGTAATAGGCCAGGAAGGCGAACACATATGCCGCGAAGTTCAGCATCATCAGGTGCGCGGCGTTCTTTTTGCGCACGAGCCCGCACGTGAGAAGCGCGAAGCCGGCCTGCATGAAGAGCACGAGGTAGCCGGTGTTCAGGGTCCAGCCGAAATTGGTGGCGATGCGAACGTGGCCCACCGAGTCGGCGAGCTTGACGGCCAGCGGCTCTTTCGCAGCCTGCGCCTGATATTCGTCAAACGCCTTTTTCTTCGCCGCGTAGTCCGGGTCGGCCTTGTCGGTTGGTTCGGCTACCACGAAGGCGTTGCCGCCGGCGTCAACGGCGTTCGTCTTGTCGCCAGTGGCGATCCCGGCGGGATCGGCCTGCTGGGCCGCCAGGGCGCCGCCGAAGCTGAAGGTGATGCAGATCAATAGCACCAGCCACACCGTTCTGGAAATCGTTCGACTCGACCGTGTTCGAAAAATGTCATGCATGCCCATGCCTCCTCGATGTAAACGTCCCTCTCGATCAGGCGTCGCCGCCTCACGCGTCCAAATACAGAAGATTGAAAAACCCGAGGCGACGGTGTTACAGGCGCAGAACGGTCGGGAGGGTATGAGGCGTTAATCGGGCGTCATTGAACCGCGGTCGTGTGATGGCGGCACCGGCCATCAAGGCGGGGGGGAACGGCGACCACCCCACGATTGCCGCATCACTGGAAAGGCTGTCGGGAGATTTGTAATCGTCGCTGTGTGCCTTGCTGATCGGATCCCGGTCGCTCCAGACCTGAAACGGCGCCGCGAACGGCAACACGATCAACACGACGAACCACACGGCGAGTGCTTTTGACAGGAGACTGCGGCGAAGGCCCATGGCGTCGCTCGGCGGCAAACGCAGGCCATTACGCCGTAGAGCAGCTATTTTGTCGCCAAATAAGTTCCTAAAGACCAGCTTGCCGACACATTCGGACGGCGGCGATCAGGAGGCCGCCCTGGGGGCAGGCGATAATCCGGCCAAGGACAGCAACTATCGAAGCCCGGGTTTCCAGCGGCCATCCTTGAGGCCGGCGGCGATGCGATGGTGAGATACGTGTTCTTCTTTGTCGTGGCCCAGGCGATTACCTGGCTGGTCTTCAACCAACTGCCCGGCCGCCGCTCATCACCGGCGCCTCTTGATCATCGCCGGGGGACGATCATCGCGCTCTGGCCCCGTCTTCTGGGACGTGGCCTCCTCAGCCTACCGTCTGCCGGCGTACTCGTGTTTCTCGAGAGCGGTGCGAAGGGCGCGCAACGAGTCCTCGCACTTCACCACGATCTGCCGCTTCTGATCGAGCGACAACGCCAGCGAGCGCACGTTGGTGTTGCGGCGGGACAACGAGATGATCTCGGCGTTGAGCGCCATGAATCGATCGAGGGCGGCGCTTGCGGCCACAATGTGTTGCGCTGAAGCGGGACCGACCAGCGAGCGAAGTTTGCCCAATGCATCGCGGGCGGTCATCTCCGACGTTGCCATTTCTTTTTCCATGCGCGTCATCACGGCCACGTCAGCGTCCGCGATGTGGGGCGCCTGGAGCACCTGAATCTCGCGGACGGTCTTGACTGCGGTCGCGGCGAGCGCCTGGACATGCCATGCCTCGGCGGGCGAGGCCGGCTCGAGCGTCTTCAGCGCGTCCCGAAACGCATCAGCGGCTTCTTGAGCCGGTCCGTAAGACAATCGCTGTGCTTTCAGGTTGGTGTTTTCGACCGCGAGATCCAGGATCCGCCGATCCAGCGTGCGGTACTCGGCAAAGCGGCTCTTGAACTGGTCGAGAAGGCGCGCCTCGTCGGTATATTTGAGGTCCTGCAGAATCGGACCCAGAGCGCCGGCATCTCTTTCGACCGCTTCCGTTCCCTGTTCGGCTTCACGGGCGAAGGCAACAGACGCTTCGTCCGTCTCCGCCATCACAGCCCGATTTGCCGCATCCGCCGCCTTGGTGAAGTCGACGAGCAGGTCTGAGGCAGTCTGGCGCGCCCGCGAAGCTTTCTCCAATACCGTGTTGACGTCCTCGCCACAACCTGCTGCGACGGCCGCGACGACGCCGGCGATCGCCAGAATGAGCGTCCTGCGAACCGGCACGGTGAGTCCCATTACATGGACGGTAACACAGGAACGACTCCATCGCGGTCTACGGCTTGCGCGCCAGGATGATCCACCAGAGGTCGTGATCGCCGCGGCGATCGATGAAACGGTCATCCCGGTCGACCACGTCCGATGGCCGTTGCCACTGGTCTCGTTCCTGTTCCACTCGTGCCACGCCGCCAGCGTAGAAGTGCGTTGGTACCCGATGCAAAAAGCGGCACGCCGAGGAAGGCGCAGAGGAGCGCAAGTCCGGCGCACGGGGACAGCATACGGTCTCGTCCCCATTGGCACCACGAATCACGACCTCAGTAAGTTTTTAGGAGCTTTTGCGGTGGACTTTAACAACTCGCTTGTAGTCTGGAAAACAGAATGTCGGAGGTTTCCACGGATCTGGAACACGGAGTGATGCTCGATATGCTGGACCTGATATTCGTCGTCGTGACGATCGCGTTTTTCGCAGTGAGCATCGGCTATGTCGCCGCGTGCGATCGGCTGAAGTGAGGTATGACAGGTGGTTCTCGACTACGGCATCAGTTTGCTTGTGTCTGCCGCACTGCTCGTGTACTTGACGGTTGCGCTCATGAAACCGGAGAAGTTCTGAGGACGCTTTGACATGACTCTCAACGGCTGGTTTCAAATCGGCGTGTTCCTGCTCGCCATTCTCGCGGTGACTCCGCCACTAGGCCGCTATATGGCGCGTGTCTTCAGACGCGAGCGCACCTGGCTCGATCCGGCTCTGCGGCCGCTAGAGCGGAAGATCTATCGATCGACTGGCGTGGAGGACACACGCGAGATGCGCTGGACCGAGTATGCGGTCGCCGTGCTGCTCTTCAGCGTCGTGTCGATGCTCGTGCTCTATGTGATGCAACGTGTCCAACAATGGCTGCCCTGGAACCCCCAGGCCTTCGGCGCCGTCGCGCCGGACCTCGCGTTCAACACCGCGGCGTCATTCACGACAAATACGAACTGGCAAGCCTACAGCGGCGAGTCGACCATGAGCTATTTCACGCAGATGGCCGGTCTGGCGTATCACAACTTCGTGTCGGCCGCCGCCGGCATTGCCGTGGCGGTCGCGTTCATTCGCGGTGTCGCCCAGAAGGAGAAGGACACGATCGGCAATTTCTGGGTGGACCTGGTGCGCGGTCTGCTGTGGGTGCTCCTGCCCATTTGCCTCGTCGGCGCGCTGGTGCTGGTCTCGCAGGGGGTCGTCCAGAACTTGAGGCCTTACGACACGGCGGCCGTGGTCGATCCGCAGACCGTCACTGCGCCGGACGCCACAGGTAAGCCGCAGACGCAGGTCGTGAAGGAGCAGACGATTGCTCAGGGTCCCGTGGCTTCGCAGGAGATCATCAAGCAGTTCGGGACCAACGGCGGCGGCTTCATGAACGCGAACAGCGCGCATCCGTTCGAAAACCCCACGCCGCTCTCGAACTTCCTCGCGATGTTCGGCATCTTCGCGATTTCAGCGGGTCTCACGTACACGCTCGGCGTCATGACCGGTTCGCCGAAGCACGGCTGGGCCGTGTGGGGGGCGATGGCGTTCCTCTTCGCGGTGGGTGTGACGACGGCGTACTGGGCCGAGGCGCGCGGCAACCCGCTGCTGACCGCCGCCGGCGCGGATCAGACTGCGACGTCGCGATCGTCGGGCGGGAACATGGAAGGTAAGGAAGTCCGTTTCGGCATCGCCAACAGCGCGCTCTTCGCGACGGTGACGACCGACGCGAGCTGCGGCGCGATCAATGGCTGGCACGATTCCTTTACGCCAATCGGCGGTCTGGTGCCGCTGGCCAATATCCAGCTGAGCGAAGTCGTGTTCGGCGGCGTCGGCGCCGGGATGTACGGGATGCTGGTGTACATCATCCTGTCAGTCTTCATCGCGGGCCTGATGGTTGGCCGTACGCCGGAGTACCTGGGCAAGAAGATTCAGGCGTTCGACGTGCAGATGGCGATGCTCAGCGTGCTCGTCTTTCCGATGTTGATTCTGGTGTTCACGGCCATCTCATCGGTCGCACCGAGTTTCGGCACCTCAAGCACTGCAAATCCAGGGCCCCACGGCTTATCCGAGATGCTCTACGCATTCTCGTCTGGTGCTGCCAACAACGGCTCGGCCTTCGGCGGGCTGAACGCGAACACGCATTGGTACAACACGACGATCGGGTTGACGACGCTGTTCGGCCGGTTCTTCATGATCATTCCGCCCCTCGCGATTGCCGGCAGCTTGGGACGCAAGAAACGGGTTCCGCCGTCGCCGGGCACGTTTCCGGTCACGACGCCGCTCTTCGCGGCGCTGCTGGTGAGCGTTGTGGTAATCGTCGGCGCGCTGACCTTCTTCCCGGCCCTCAGTCTGGGGCCGATCGTTGAGCATTTCCTGATGACCAGCGGGCAGGTGTTCTGATGTCATCTCATCATCCGAAGGCAAAGTCGATTTGGGATCCGCAGATCGTGCGACGGGCGGCGTGGGACTCGATTCTCAAGCTGCATCCGCGCACCATGGCGAAGAACCCCGTCATGTTCGTCGTCGAGGTCGGCAGCGTGTTGACGACCGTACGCTTCGTTCTCGACGCGACCGCGAGGCGGCCTGGACTCGGCTTCGAGCTCCAGATCACGTGCTGGCTCTGGCTGACCGTGTTGTTCGCGAACTTCGCGGAAGCCATGGCTGAAGGGCGGGGCAAGGCGCAGGCCGACACGCTGCGGAAGGCGAGAACGGAAACCGTAGCGAACCGGATCGGCGTGGGAGGGCGAACGGAGACGGTTCCTGCGGCGGCCCTGCGCAAGGGCGACATGGTGATGGTGATCGCGGGAGAGTTCATTCCCGCTGACGGCGAGATCACCGAGGGAGTCGCCTCGGTTGACGAGTCGGCCATCACCGGCGAGTCCGCGCCAGTCATCCGGGAGTCTGGCGGTGATCGATCCGCCGTGACCGGCGGCACCCGCGTGCTCTCGGATTGGATCAAGGTCCGGGTGACGTCCGATCCGGGCCACACGTTCCTGGACCGGATGATCGCGCTCGTCGAGGGCGCCTCGCGTCAGAAGACACCGAATGAGATCGCGCTCAACATTCTCCTGGCAGGGCTGACGATCATCTTCCTGCTCGCAGTGGTCACCTTGCAGCCATTCGCGATCTACTCGAACGCGCCGCAATCGGTGTTCGTCCTCGTGTCGCTGCTGGTCTGCCTCATCCCGACGACGATTGGCGGCCTGCTGTCGGCGATCGGCATCGCGGGAATGGACCGCCTGGTCCAACGCAACGTGCTGGCCATGTCGGGCCGGGCCGTCGAGGCGGCGGGCGATGTACACACGCTGCTGCTCGACAAGACCGGCACGATCACGTTCGGCAACCGTCAGGCCACTGAGTTCGTGCCGCTGCCGGGAGTGACCGCCCGGGAGCTCGCCGACGCCGCGCAGCTGTCGTCGCTGGCGGACGAAACGCCCGAAGGGCGATCGATCGTGGTCCTGGCGAAGGAGCAGTACGGCATCCGCGGCCGCGAAATGGCGGATAAAGACGCCGTGTTCGTGCCGTTTACCGCCCAGACGCGGATGTCAGGTGTCGATCTGAACGGATGGCAGATTCGAAAGGGCGCCGCCGACTCGATCGAGAAGTACGTCGCCGGCAATGGCGGAGGCCCGTCGCCCGAGCTCCGGCCCATCGTCGATCGCATTGCCAGATCGGGCGGGACACCGCTCGTGGTCGCGGAACGGATGCGGCCGCTCGGCGTCATCCACCTGAAGGACATCGTCAAGGGCGGGATCCGGGAGAAGTTCGCCGACCTGCGCGCGATGGGTATCAAGACCGTGATGATCACGGGGGACAACCCGCTGACGGCGGCATCGATTGCCGAAGAGGCCGGTGTAGACGACTTCCTGGCACAGGCGACGCCCGAAGACAAGATGGCGTTGATCAAGAAGGAGCAGCACGACGGCAAGCTCGTCGCGATGACGGGCGACGGTACCAACGACGCTCCGGCGCTGGCGCAGGCCGACGTGGGCGTCGCCATGAACACCGGTACTCAGGCGGCCAAGGAAGCGGGCAACATGGTCGATCTGGACTCGAGTCCGACCAAGCTGATCGACATCGTCGAAATCGGCAAACAGCTGCTGATGACCCGCGGGGCCCTGACGACGTTCTCGATTTCGAACGACGTCGCGAAGTACTTCGCGATCATCCCCGCGATGTTCGCTGTGGCGTTCCCGGTGCTGAACGTGCTCAACATCATGCGGCTGAAGACGCCGGAGTCGGCGATTCTCTCCGCCGTCATCTTCAACGCCGTCATCATCCTCGCGCTCGTGCCGCTTGCGCTGCGCGGCGTGCAGTACCGGGCGATGAGCGCCGAGGCGCTGTTGCGCCGTAACCTCTGGATGTACGGCATCGGCGGCATCGTCATCCCGTTCGTCGGCATCAAGATCATCGACGTCATCATCACGACGCTGAGGCTCGCGTAGCGTCCGGCGTGAGCCGGGCGGAGAGGATCATGAACATCAAACGCAATCTCATCGTCGCCGTGCTGATGACCGTCGTAACGACGGTTCTGCTGGGGATTGTGTATCCCCTCGTGGTGACCGTCGTCGCCCAGGTGCTGTTTCACGACAAGGCGAACGGGCAGCTGATCGAGAGGGACGGGAAGGTCATCGGGTCGCGGATCGTCGGCCAGGCATTCTCGTCGCCCGGGTATTTTCATTCCCGTCCGTCGGCGGCCGGGACCGGGTACGACGCGACCAGCTCCGGTGGCACGAACCTCGGGCCGACGAACAAGAAGCTCGTCGACGCAGTCAAGGCGGCGGCGGAGGCCGCGCAGAAAGAGAACCCCGGTACGCCCGTGCCGGTGGATCTGGTGACGTCGTCGGCCTCGGGCCTCGATCCGCATATTTCGCCGGCCGCGGCCGACTTCCAGGTGCCGCGCGTTGCCCGAGAACGAGGTATTCCGGAGGAGGAGGTTCATCGGGCTCTCGAGACGCACATGACCGGACGACAGTGGGGGTTCCTGGGGGAGCCCGTCGTCAACGTCCTGGAGCTCAATCTCGCACTTGATGAGCAGTTCCCGATGAAGAGATAGCGGTTTTTCGAATGGAGTCTGCTTCGCCGTCGGCCGCCGACTCGGTACTCGCGCGTGTCAAGGAAAAGGGACGCGCGCGTCTGCGCCTGTACATCGGAGCTGCGCCGGGTGTCGGCAAGAGCTACCGGATGCTCGAGGACGCGCACGAACTGCGCGGCCAGGGCGTCGATGTCGTCATCGGTTTCATCGAGCCGCATGGCCGTGCCGACACGAAAGCGCGCATCGGCGACCTGGAGCAGGTGCCGCTGAAGGCGCTCGAGTATCGCGGGGTGGTCCTGCAGGAAATGGATGTCGGGGCGATCAAGACGCGCCGGCCCGCGATCGCCGTGGTCGATGAGCTGGCGCACACCAACGTTCCCGGATCACCGCATCAGAAACGCTATGAGGACGTCCTCGAGCTGCTGGGGTCGGGAATCAGCATTATCTCGGCGGTCAACATTCAGCACATCGAATCGCTGAACGACGCGATAGCGTCGACGACCGGAGTCCGCGTCCGGGAGACGATTCCTGACTGGATATTGAAACGGGCCGACGAGGTCGTCAACGTCGACGTGTCGATTGAGACGCTTCGCGATCGCCTGCGCAAGGGCAAGATTTACGATGCGGCCAAGATCGAACAGGCACTCTCGAACTTTTTCCGCAAGGGCAACCTCACGGCGCTGCGCGAGCTCGCGCTGCGACAGCTTGCGACGGATCAGGCCGGCAAGGCGCAGGTGTACCGAGACCGCGAAGGGCTCGAGCGGCCGGTCATTCCCGACAAGGTGATGGTGGCGATGGCCTCGCGCGGCAGTGCGCGGACACTCTTGCGCGTTGGCTCGAGGATCGCCGGGCGGCTGGCGTCGGACTGGTACGCCGTGTACGTGGAGACGCCGCGCGAAGAGCCGGGTCGCATCGTGCCGCAGGACCACGTCGCGCTGGCCGACAACATCAGGTTTGCGCAACAGCTGGGCGCCACGGTTGTGAAGCTGAAGAGCTCGAAGGTGGCAGACGCGCTCGTCGAGTTCGCCAAACGGGAGGGGATTACGCATGTGATCTTCGGACAGTCGGCGCGTTCGCGCTGGGATCTCCTGGTGCACGGATCCATCGTGGATCGTTTCCTCCGTGATGTCCGGAACGCCACCGTGCAGATCGTACCGATCGGCGGCGACGCGGCGCAGAAGACACCCTCGGCGGCTGAAGGAACACGCATGAAGCTCCGCACCAAACTGCTGCTCGGGTATTCCGGATTCATCCTCGCGCTGGGCCTGCTCGGCGCGTGGAGCGCTCGCACGCTCAGCCAGATGAGTGCCGTGTCGCGGCTGATTATTTCCGAGAACTACGACTCGGTCGTCGCTGCGGAGGATATGAAGGAGAGCCTGGAGCGGCAGGATTCGGCTGCGGTATTCGAGCTGCTCGGGGAGCACGAGCGCGCGGCGCGGCAGGCAGCGGAGCATCGCGCCAGGTTCAACGCCGCGCTCGACACGGCGGCGGCAAACATCACCGAGATCGGAGAGCCGGAAACCATCCAGAGGATTAAACGGGACCGTGACGACTATTACCAGCACTTCGACAAATTCCTGAGCAGCCGCGAGAACCGCACGTCCCTGTATTTTCGCGATCTCGAGCCCCGGTTCAATGTCGCCCGCGCGGACTGCGATCGACTGCTGCATCTCAATCAGGAGGCGATGCGACGGAAGGCCGACCGCGCGTCGGGCATCGCGCGCCGCTGGTATTTCATCACGCTGGGACTGGCCCTGACGTTGATGGTGGTCGGGGTCGCCGTCGAGTTCAGTCTGTCCAACGCGATCGTAGGACCGGTGCGGCAGCTGACTGATGCGACGACGAGAGTCGCCGCCGGCGATCTCGAGGCTGCGGTGCCGGTCCAGTCGGGGGACGAGATCGGCGCGCTGGCCAATGGGTTCAACCGGATGGCGGAGCGAATCCGCGAGCTGCGACGTTCGGATCTCGGCAGGCTGCTCGTGGCCCAGCGGACGGCCGAAGCAGCAATCGACTCGCTCTACGATCCCGTCGTCGTCACCGACAGCGCCGGACGCGTGACGCGAATCAACGCCGCTGCCGAGCGCCTATTTGGTGCTCGGGCGGATACGCTCGGCAAGCCGATTGAAGACGTCGCCCCCGACGAGCGTGTCGCGCATGCCGTATCCGCGGTCTTGCACTCTCAGCGGGCCGTCGCCTCGGAAAGTGCATCCGAAGTCGTCCCATGGGCTGTGGACGGGTCGCGCCGCGCGTTCCGGGTACGTTCCACGCCCATGCGCGACGCGGACGACCGCTTCGTCGGGGCCGTCACGCTGCTCGAGGACATCACGCACCTCAGCGAGATCAGCCGCCTCAAGTCGGAGTTCGTCGCTGCCGCCTCTCACGAGCTCCGCACGCCGCTCACCAGCGTCCAGATGGGCATTCACCTGCTGCTCGAAGGAGCCGCCGGCCCGCTCGACGAACGCCAGCTCGAGATCCTGCACGTCTGCAGGGACGATGCGGGGCGGCTCGATCGACTGATGAGCCAGCTGCTCGATCTCTCGAAGATGGAGTCCGGAGATGTCGCCGCTCCCAGCCGGACGTGGGTTCGACCCTCCGCGATCGCGCGCGACGCCGCGGAGTCGCTGCGGCTGCAGGTGGAGGGGCGGGGGCTTCGCCTCGAAGTGGATGCCTCGCCGGACCTGCCCGCCGTCCTGGTCGATCGTGACCAGATCGAGCGCGTCATCGTCAATCTCATTTCGAACGCGACGCGTGCGACGCCAGCCGGCGGCACGGTTGCCGTACGTGCGGAACGCCGCGGCGGCGAGCTGGCCGTGTCGGTGACCGATACGGGGACGGGCATCCCGAGAGACTACCTGGCCAGGATCTTCGAGCCGTTCGTCCAGGTTCCGGACGCCCCGCGGGGAGGCTCGGGACTCGGCCTCGCCATATCCCGCCGCATCGTCGAGGCGCATGGCGGTCAGCTGACCGTACAGTCCGAGCCTGGAAGCGGCTCCAC
>Ga0136846_1217146_pt1 | contig 17268 bp, 15 predicted proteins | sample HopSoiMetagenom2_FD_96841 | JGI IMG/M metagenome (GOLD analysis project Ga0136846, IMG submission 96841) | Grasslands soil microbial communities from Hopland, California, USA - 2 Assembly 2016 (version 4) | ecosystem: Environmental > Terrestrial > Soil > Grasslands | place: USA: Hopland...
CACGTCGCGCACGGTGGCGCCGCGGCGGAGATCGTCGACGATGCGCATGCCGACGTCGATCTTGCGGACCTGCAGCGCCTTCGGCGTCAGCGCGGTCTCGACCGGATAGGGCAAATGGTAGTTGAGGCCCGGCTGGACCTCGCGGATTTCCTTGCCGAAGCGGAGCACGACGCCCACTTCGTCCGGCTCGACACGGAAGAAGCCGGACACGCCCCACAGCACGACGGCGCCGAGCGCGATCAGGGCAAAGCCGCGGCCGCCCATGTTGCCGCCTGGGAGCACGCTCCTGAGCTTGTCCTGGCTGCGCCGCAGCAAGTCTTCGAGGTCAGGCGGGGTCGGTCCAGACGATTGCGGTCCGGAGCCCCAAGGCCCCTTCGATCCGCCCGACCCCCAAGGGCCGCCGCCCTGATTGCTCCATGGCATGGAAACTCTCCTCGGAGGCCGGCAAGACACCGGCAGTCCGTTTGCTGCTGAGGGTTATATTGGAGCCGTCCGCGCCTTACAACGCATGCTGCTGACGCAGTTCAACGTGCTGGCGCGACTGCTGTTTCCCTTCTCCGGCCTTAAGCCAGGACATAAGTAACGTAGCTGAAAGCAGCCTCGTCCCGCGGACCCGCGGGATGTTCGCTGCGCGCCTCTTCACGCCAACGGTTGGCGTCGATCGGCGGAAAGTGCGTGTCGCCCGCCGGACGCGTATGCACATGGGTGATCTCGATACGGTCGGCAAGGGCCATCGACTGCTTGAAAATGTCGGTGCCGCCGATCACGACGACCTCATCCACGCCGCGGCGAAGTGCATCACCCCGCGCGGCGGTCAGCGCCGCATCGAGACTGCCGGCGACCACAATGCCCGGCGCGGCAAAGCCGCCATTGCGACTGACCACGATGTTGGTTCGGCCCGGAAGCGGCTTGCCGATCGACAGATAGGTCTTGCGGCCCATCAGCACCGGCTTGCCCATGGTGAGCGACTTGAAGCGCTTGAGATCGGTGCTCTGACGAAACGGCAGAGCATTATCGCGTCCGATGACGCCATTGTCGGCGACGGCCGCGAGCAGGACAAGCGCGATGCGACGCGGCAATGCCGCGGTCACACCGCCACCTCGGCCTTGATATGTGGGTGCGGCTCGTAGCCTTCGAGTACGAAATCCTCATAGCGGAAGGCGAAGATGTCCTTGACCGCCGGATTGATCCGCAGCGTCGGTAACGCCTTGGGCGCCCGCGAAAGCTGCAAGTGGGCCTGCTCAAGATGATTGAGATAAAGATGCGCATCGCCAAACGTGTGGATGAACTCGCCGGGCTTAAGCCCGGTCACCTGCGCGACTATCATGGTGAGCAGCGCGTAGGAGGCGATGTTGAACGGCACGCCGAGGAAAATGTCGGCGGATCGCTGATAAAGCTGACAGGACAGCCGGCCGCGGGCGACATAGAATTGAAACAGGCAATGGCACGGCGGCAGCGCCATCTTGTCGACGTCGGCGGGATTCCATGCGGTGACAATCAACCGCCGGGAATCCGGATTGCGGCCGATCATCTCCACCACGTTGGCGATCTGATCGATGGTGCGGCCGTCCTGAGTCGGCCAGGAGCGCCATTGCCGGCCGTAGACCGGGCCGAGATCGCCGCGCTCGTCGGCCCACTCGTCCCAAATCCGCACGCCGTTGTCGTTGAGGTATTTGACGTTGGTATCGCCGGCTAAGAACCAGAGCAGTTCGTGAATGATCGACTTGACGTGCAGCTTCTTGGTGGTGGTGAGCGGGAACCCGGCGGCGAGATCGAAGCGCATCTGGTGGCCGAACACCGACATCGTGCCGGTGCCGGTGCGGTCGCGCTTTTCCACGCCATCCGCAAGTACGTGTTCCATCAGTTCGAGATATTGGCGCATCGGTGTCCAGGGCTCCGCGACTCACCGCGTCCGCGATTCTAGCGTCGGGACCGTGCCGGTCCCAGATGCCTCTATATAATCCCTGAAAGCGAAAAGGGGCGGCCGGAACCGCCCCTTACACAGACTTAGATACGCAGCGTTGGAAAACTCAGTTCGTTCCAGCCGCCTTGATGATCGGCGTCCATCGCGCAATTTCGCTTTTCACCAGCATGCTGAGGGCCTGCGAACCGCGCCGGTCCTTGCCTGGAATGTCGCTGCCGAGGTCGAGCAACCGCTTGCGCGTGGGCTCGTCGTCCAGCGCCTTGTCGAGCGCGGCGCTCAGCTTGTCGAGGATCGGCTTCGGCGTGCCCTTGGGGGCGAACAGCGCGTTCCAGGCCGAGGCCTGGAAGTCGGGCAGGCCTGCTTCCTTCGATGTCGGCACATCGGGCAGCGCCGGATTGCGGTCCGGTGTCCCGATCGCATAGGCCTTGATGGTGCCGCCCTGTACCTGCGGTACCGCATTGACGATCTGGTCGGTCATGTACTCGACCTGCGCGCCGATGAGAGCGTTCATCGCGGGACCCGTGCCCTGAAACGGGATCAACGTCGGTTTCACGCCGAGCAGATGGTTCAACAGCAGTCCGGTAACGTGAGACACCGACCCGACGCCCGCATGCGCCATGTTGAGCTTGGTTTCGTTGGCCTTCACGTAGGTCACAAACTCCTTGAGATCTTTCGGCCCGAAATCCTTCTTGGACAGGATCAGGATCGGCGTGCCGGCAGCCATGCCGATTGGCTCGAAGTCGACGTCCGGCTTGTAGGCGAGGTTCGGATAAAGCGCGACCGAGGCCGCGTGCGTGCCCATGTGGCCCATGATGATGGTGTAGCCGTCGGGCGCCGCCCGCATAGCGCGGGTCGACGCGGTGGTGCCGCCCGCGCCCAGCATATTTTCGATCACGAGAGTCTGGCCCAACGTCTTCGACATGTGGTCGCCGACGATGCGAGCGACCACGTCAGTCGGGCCGCCGGCAGCAAACGGCACGATGACGGTAACCGACCGGGCCGGATAATCCTGCGCTGCGCCCGGAACGACGCCGACGGCGAACGCGAACAGGCCGGCCATAAGGCCAACCGGAAAACAGAACGATGACATTGGACGCCCCCAGATTTCGACCCTGATATCTTCAGCCTGGATGCGCATAAAGAAAGCCCCGGGGCACGTTTTAATGCGTCCCGGGGCTGAGCAATTCGTCGCAGGTTGCAGCTATTCGGTGAACACCTCTTCGCGCTTGGCCCGCAGCGACGGCAGCACCGCCAGGACCAGCAGGAACAACGCAAGCGCGAGCAGCGTCGCCGAGATCGGCCGTGTCAAGAACACGGTGGCGTCGCCGCGGGCGATCAGCATGGCGCGCCGGAGGTTCTCCTCCATCAGCGGGCCGAGCACGAAGCCCAGGATCATCGGCGCAGGCTCGAAGTCGTGCTTCACCAGCCAGTAGCCGACAACACCGAAGATCGCGGTCATCGTTACGTCGAACGGCGCGTTATTGAGCGAATACACGCCGATGCAGCAGAAGATGACGATCATCGGGAACAGGTGGCGATACGGCACCCGCAAGAGCCGCACCCACATGCCGACCAGTGGCAAGTTGATGACGACCAGCATCAAGTTGCCGATCCACATCGAGGCGATCATGCCCCAGAACAGTTCCGGCTGCTTGGTCATGACCTGCGGGCCCGGCACGATGCCGTGAATGGTCATCGCGCCGACCATCAGCGCCATCACTGGGTTCGGCGGAATGCCGAGGGTGAGCAGCGGGATGAACGACGTCTGCGCCGCAGCATTGTTGGCGCTTTCCGGCGCCGCAACGCCTTCGATGGCGCCACGACCGAACCGTTGCGGGTGCTTGGAAACGCGCTTTTCCAGCGTGTAAGCGGCGAACGACGCGATGATCGCGCCGCCGCCCGGCAGGATGCCAAGCAGCGAGCCAATCACGGTGCCGCGGCCGATCGCGCCAGCCGCCGCCTTCAGATCCGGCAGCGTCGGCATCAGACCGGTCACCTTGGCTTGCACGATCTCGCGGGTGCCCGGCTGTTCCAGGTTGCGCAGGATCTCACCGAACCCGAACATACCCATGCCGACGACGACGAAGCCGATGCCGTCGGACAGTTCGGGAATGCCCCAGGTCATGCGTTCGGCGCCGGTCTCGAGGTCCGAGCCAATCATCGACAGCAGCAGACCCGTCAAGATCATGGTCAGCGCCTTGAGCACCGAACCCTTGGCGAGCACCACCGCGAAGATCAGGCCGAGGCACATCAGCGAGAAGTACTCGGCCGGGCCGAACAGCAATGCGAGGCTGGTCAGCGGCGCGCCCAGTGCAGCCACCAGCACGGTGGCAACGCAACCGGCGAAGAACGAACCGATCGCGGCGATAGCAAGCGCGGGACCGGCGCGGCCCTGCTTGGCCATCTCATGGCCGTCGAGGCAGGTCACCACCGACGACGATTCACCTGGAATGTTGACCAGGATCGACGTGGTCGAACCGCCGTACTGCGCGCCGTAATAGATGCCGGCGAGCATGATGAGCGCCCCGACTGGCGGCAGACCAAACGTGATCGGCAGCAGCATGGCGATGGTGGCGAGCGAGCCGATGCCCGGCAGCACGCCAATCAGCGTACCGACCAGCGCACCGATCAAGCAGAGGAAGACGTTCATGGGCGTAACGGCGACGCCCATGCCCAGCCAAAGATTCGCAATCAGGTCATACATGGTCGTTCTCGCCGATCACCAGAACCGGGGCCAAAGCTGGAACGGCAGGTTCAAGCCATAAGGAAACAGGACGGAGCAGAAGGCGGTGACCACAACCGCGACGATCACGGTCTCGCGCCACTTCACGTCTTCGGCGGCCGCAGCGCAGATCACCATGGTGGCGAAGCTCGCGATGACGAGGCCAAGCGGCCGGATGCAGGCGGCGAAAGCCAGGATTGATCCGATAATGAAGATGACGCCGCGTATCTTGTAGCCGGACACATCCGGCCCGCTGGTCAGCAAGCCTCCGATCACGACGCCGAGCGACAAGATCGCCAGCGTGAAGGCGAACAGGCGCGGCGCGGTGCCTGGACCGAACGCGAACCCGCGCATGCCCGGCAGATCGTTCGACGCCACGAATGCAACTAACGCCAACAAGATCAGCGCCATGCCGCCATAGACGTCTTGCGGGTTCTGCACCCGCAACAGACCTGCGGAGATCGCGATGCCGACTGCCACAAAGATAACGACGGAACCGCGAACCGTCAGTGGGACGGGATTCTGGAGAAGGAACGACGTGGCAAACAACGCCAACCCCGCAACGGCCAAAATCGCGCCGCCGACCAGATTATATTGCCGCTGCGCCGCAGCCGAACGCGACCAATCTCCTGATGGCGTTGCATCAGACATTACGAACTCCCCTCCTCACACAGACCTTAGGCGTATCCCCCTTGGTAACAGACAGCTTTCCGCCCAAAAAAGCAACCTCGACTTCGCGCCGCTGAAATACCAGGGTTCACACCAAACCGGTGAGACCGGCCAAGCCGGCGATCCCAATCAACCAGAGCGGGTTCCAACGCGTCCAGAACGCCGTCACCGCTGTGGCAACGGTGATGGCCGCCGCGACCCAGCTATGATCGGCCGCGCCGGTCAAAACGATTGCACTGGCGCCGACTAGGCCGACCGAAATCGGCACCACGCCAGCCTGCACGGTAATCCGCCAACGTGCATCTTTGAAGCGGTCCCAGGTTCTGCCTAGAAAATGGGCCAACACCGCGGTCGGCCCGCACATCGCCAAGGTTGTAACAAGGGCGCCCGCTATTCCTGCGACATGATAGCCGATCAGCGTCACCAACATGACGTTCGGGCCGGGCGCGGCCTGCGACATCGCGAACATGTCGGTGAATTCCCGCTCGGTCATCCAGCCACGCAGCTCAACGGCCTGACGATGCATTTCCGGCACTACGGCGTTGGCGCCGCCGAACGCGAGCAACGCCATTATTGCGAACTGCACCGCGAGCGTGACCAGGAGATCGCCGTCCGCCTTCATCGCCGCCATCCCCAGGCCAGACCGATGCTGATGGGGATCATCACGATCAGAACCAGCGGCAGCGACCAGCGCATCAGACCAATCGCAAAGGCCGTGGCCAATAGGATGATGGGGGCCGGGCCGAAGCTGCGAAACATTGGCATCGCCATCTTCGCCGCCGTGGCGATGAGCAGCCCGGCGGCCGCCGGCGCAACACCGGCGAGCACACGTCGCACGGCGTCGACGTCGCCGTAGCGCTCATAGAGGATGCCGGCGACGAGCATCACGCAGAACGGCACGACCAGAAACCCCGCCCAGGCCGCTATCGCTCCGGTCGGACCGCGCATTCGCGAGCCGAACACCGCGGTGAGGTTGACGATATTGGGTCCCGGTAGGAATTGGCAGAGCGTATAGACGTTGTTGAATTCCTCCGCCGTCATCCAACGCTTCTTCTCGACGAACATGATCCGGGTCCACGCCAAGGTGCCGCCAAAGCCGGACAAGGTGATCCTGAAGAAGGCGAGGAAGAGCTCGGCGTGGGTGGGAATCGGCGCGGCGGACGACTGCGTAATGCTGGCCTCGGACATGACCGAAATATCTAGCCTCTGGCCGCCGCTCGACCAATCGATTTATGGCGCGTCACCAAACCAACCACCGTGAATATGGACACAGCGACGTTGGCACACCGTGCGGATCGTAAGCCGAGCCTTTGGCCCCTCATTCATTAACCAATGTTTGATGGTTGGCGCCGGCGGGGTCGCGGAGACGCGCTGAATGTGGCCGCGGTTCCGCGCCTCGATGACCGCTCTTCTTTCCTAAACCTTCCACGCCTATATTGGGGGTGCCGGCGCAAGCCGGCTATGGCGATAAACGGACGTCGTAATAAGCCTTTCGGACCCGGGGGCAGTACCCGGCGGCTCCACCCAAGCCCGGCGAGGACGGGTTTCGGCGGGGCCGAACTAGGATCGACGAGGGTGTAAAGGACGTGCTTTTGCCCGGAATGGGTCCGACGTTATTGGGCCAAAACCATAGTTGCAAACGACAACTATGCTCCGGTTGCTCAGGCCGCGTAAGCGGTTTGAAAAACCAAGCCTAAAGCCCTGACGGGTTAAGCTCCGTCAGGCGGGGTCCGGAGGCACCTGGCAACAGAAGCCTCCACCTCTCCTTGCCCGACAAACCCCACCTATATTGTGAACCGGCTTACGTGCAGATGCCCATTTGGCGGCCGGCGCGTTAGCATCTACCCCCAGCAACTGTGAGTCTCCATGCCCGTCGATCACATCCGCTACGACATTCTGGTCCAGGAGGCGCTCCGCGGCATGGTCCGCGATGTGCTCGCCGAGGCGGCCAAAAACAAGGGCATGCCCGGCGAGCATCACTTTTTCATCACCTTCGACACCAGCGCCGAAGGCGTGCAGCTGTCGCCTCGGCTGCGCGCGCAATATCCCGAAGAGATGACGGTCGTGCTGCAGCACCAGTTCTGGGATCTCAAAGTGACCGACGAGGCGTTCGAGGTCGGTCTTTCCTTCGGCGGCGTGGCGGAACGGCTGGTCATACCGTTCGACGCGATCAAAGGCTTCGCTGACCCGTCGGTGCAGTTCACTCTGCAGTTCGAGAGTCTCGCGGAGGCGCCGGACGAGGACGGCGACGAGACCGAGGCCGAAACGGACAAACCGCCGGCCAGCAAGCGGCGGACGCCGCAGCGCCAAGAACCCAAAGACGCTAAGGCCACCAGCGTCCCGGCAAGCCCGCTCCCCGTTGCTGCCGATAAATCCGAAGACAAGCCGTCGGACAAAGGCGGCGCCGAAGTGGTACGGCTTGATCGCTTTCGCAAGAAGTGATGGCCAAGGCCTTCACCAGAAAACAGACCAAGGCTCGCACCAGGACCGAGAGCGACACCTTCGGCCCGATCGAGGTGCCGGCTGATCGCTACTGGGGCGCGCAGACCCAGCGCTCGACCGAGAACTTCCGCATCGGCACCGAGCGCATGCCCCGCCCGCTGATCCGCGCACTCGGCATCGTCAAGCGCGCCAGCGCCGAGGTCAACCATTCGCTCAAATTACTCGATGCGCGGCGTCGCGACGCCATCGTCAAAGCCGCGCAGGAGGTGATCGACGGCAAGCTCGACGATCATTTCCCGCTGGTCGTCTGGCAGACCGGCTCCGGCACCCAGACCAACATGAACGTCAACGAGGTGATCGCCAACCGCGCCAACGAGATGCTCGGCGGCAAGCTCGGCGCGAAATCGCCGGTCCATCCGAACGATCACGTCAACATGAGCCAGTCGTCGAACGACGGCTTCCCGACCGCGATGCACATCGCTGCGGCCGAAGAGATCGCGGAGCGGCTTGAGCCGGCGCTGATGCATCTGTTGCGCGCGCTGCGGTCGAAATCCAAACAGTTCGCCCGCATCGTCAAGATCGGCCGCACCCACACGCAAGATGCGACGCCGCTCACGCTCGGCCAGGAATTTTCCGGCTATGCCTCGCAGGTCGAAAGCGGCATCCGCCGCAATCGCCTCGCGCTCCGCGAACTCTATCCACTGGCCCAGGGCGGCACCGCGGTCGGTACCGGTCTGAATTCACCGCCGCGGTTCGCCAAGCTGTTCGCCAAAAAGGCTGCTGCGATCACCCGGCTGCCGTTCACCAGCGCCGGAAACAAGTTCGAGGCGCTGGCCTCCCATGGACCCTATGCATTCGCTCACGGCGCGCTGAACGCGCTCGCCACCGACCTGTTCAAGATTGCCAACGACATCCGCCTGCTCGGCTCCGGTCCGCGTTCGGGACTAGGCGAATTGATCCTGCCGGAAAACGAGCCGGGCTCATCGATCATGCCTGGCAAGGTCAACCCGACGCAGGCCGAGGCGCTGACCATGGTGTGCTGCCGGGTGTTCGGCAACCACACCACGATCACGGTCGGCGCGAGTCAGGGTCATTTCGAACTCAACGTCTACAAGCCGGTGCTGGCCGCCAACATGCTGCAATCGATCCGACTGCTGGCGGACGCGACGCGCTCGTTCACCGACAACTGCGTCGTTGGGATCGAAGCCGACGAAAAGCGCATCCGCGAATTGATGGAGCGCTCGCTGATGCTGGTGACGGCGCTCGCGCCGAAGATCGGCTACGACAAGGCCGCCAAGATTGCCAAGACCGCGCACGCCAACGGCACGACGTTGCGCGAGGAGGCGGTCCGTCTGGGCTACCTCACCGGCTCCGAGTTCGACCGGCTGGTGCGGCCGGAGCGCATGACCCGGCCGGGCTGACGCAGCGTCCAAGAGGCTTTGCGCTCGGTATCTCCGAACGGGAGCACCGGTACTCTCGTCAAATGCCGATATTGCCGTTCATTTTCACTTCAACGGCCATGCAATGCAAATTTCGATCAGGGCCATTTCATTCGTTCAATCAATCGTGTGTTGCTGGATTCGCTGGGTCTCCTGCAATGTGGTCACGTTGGACAGCCTGCCCTGCCACTGTATCGGCACAATTAGCGCAGATTGCAGGACCACGGAGATTGAAGCTCACCATCGTGCCTTCGGCAGAAGTCGAGCTCTGATATGGCTGAGATCGTCAACCTGCGGATCGCCCGCAAGCGCGCCGCACGCAGCAAGGCCGAAGGCCACGCCGCCGAACAGCGGCTTGCCCATGGCGCCTCCAAATCGGAGCGCGACCGTGCGGCGGCGGACCGGGACAAGGCCCGCCAAACTCTCGATCAGCATCGCATCGAAACAGGAGACCGTCGATGAAGTCGCCGGTTATCAAACGCTCCATCGTCATCGCTGGTCACAAAACGAGTGTCAGTCTTGAGGATGCGTTTTGGACGAGTCTCAAGGACATCGCCGATGACCGCAACGTGACCCTGTCCGACCTCGTTTCGTCCATCGACACCGATCGCCAGCACGGGAATCTGTCGTCGGCGATCCGGCTATTCGTGCTCGATCACTATCGCAACCCGACGCCGGTCGCTCGGGAATCCGCAGCGACACGCGACATGATCGGAATGCGGGCGGCGGCGTCAGTTCTGCGAGCCGAGTAGCGGCGGCAGCAGAGGCGCCGGCACCGGTGCCGGTGCAACGCTCTCGGCGCGCGGCGCAACATGCGGAGCCGCACGCGGCTTCGGTGCCGCCGGAATCGCGACCGGCGGCGGCAACGCCGGCACCTGAACTGCTCCTGACACCGTACTGGTCATATTGGGCGCCGTCGCTGGAAGGGCCGATCCGCGTTCGGGAGCAAGCAGCGGCGCGGCAGCCGGCAACTCCATCGGTTCAACGGCTTTCGGCGCCGGTGGCGCTGCCGCGGCGGCGGCGGCTGCCGCCTCTCGAGCGGCCCGCTCCATCGCTTCGATCTGCCTGGATTGCTGCTCGACGGCGCGCAGCGTCAACCAGCTCGTCAGCAAATTGATATCGACAGTGCGCTTGGGCGCCGGCAGCGTCCCCTTGAGTGCAACCATCACGGCCGGACGCACGGCGCCCGTCGCCGATGGCAGTGCATTGAGGGTGAGCAGCGCATCGAGCATGGCGTCCGCGAGGTCGACGTTGACGGTTGCCTGCAGATCGGCCCCGTCGGCCTTGATGACGACGTCGCGCAACCGCGCCTGCCCGGCGCTGATGCTCAGCGTTGCCGACGCCTTCCCCACCGGCAGGCCGGCGTTGTCGAGGGCGCCCCCGACGAATTCGCGAATGCGATTGCCCTCGGTCGGAATCCCCAGCTCGATTGCGCGGACGACGGCGCCGAACACCTCCGGGTTGAGGCCGACCAGCCGCGCCTGTTCGAGCGTGACGGTGCCGAAGCCAGTCAGCGAGCCCATGAAAGCGGCGGGGCTGCGGCCGACACCTTCGATCTCGGTCTGCAACGCAAACCGGCCGGACGTCGCCGGGCGTTCGGTGCTGGGAAAGATCGCGCCGAGCTCAGCCTCGGCGAGCCCGAGGCGCAGCCGCGCCGTGAGCCCAGCAGCGCCGTTGGCGACGGTGAGACGCCCGTCGAGGCGGCCTTTGCCCAGTTCGCCCGCGATATCTTCGAACACGACCTCCGAACCGTTGAACCGCGCCACGCCGCTGAAGCCCTGCGCCACCAACCATGGTGCGAACACCGCCCGTTGCGCCTTGAAGGCGATGCTGCCGTTCAAGCCGCTTGTGCTCCAGCCGATCGGGTCGGGCGACCAGTCGGCCCTGCCCGCGCCGGGCCGCGACGGCATTCCAATGGCGGCCGCGACCACGGCCGCTGCGTCCAGCGATTCCGCCTCGATCGATCCGTCGATCTGGAGCACATCGTCAAAGCGCAGCGCTCCGCGGCCCTGCACATTGTTGCCGCCAATCATTCCAGCGAACCGATCGAAATCGAGCGTCGTCGGCTGATCGGAAGCAAACCGCAACGTGCCCTTGCCGCCGGCATCGATCGGCCCGGCAGTAAGTTTGCCTTCGAACCGGAGCTCGCGACCGAGCGGCCCGTTTGCCGAAACGTCGAGGCGCGCCGGCTTGCTGTCGGCCGCGGCGACGCGATCAAAGCCGAGCAGCCCGAGCAGCGGTCCTGATCCATCGGCCTCGAACCGGCCATCGATATTGACATCGGCGCCAGCCAGCGCGGTGAGGTCGGTCAGCATGAATGCGTCGCGCTTGCCGGTCGCACTCGCCGAGACGTTGACCCGGATGGCACCGACCTTGCCGGTCAGGCCGATCTTGCCGCTGGCACCGTCGGTGCCGCTGCTTTCCATGCTGACGCTGGCTTGAAGCGTCGCGGTCTTCTGGCGGGCGGCAAGACGGCGCAGCGGCGCAGCAAGCGCCGGCGCAAAGCGTTCCGACAACGTCTGGATGCCGTTGAGGTCGCGCGATTCCAGATTGACGGTGATGCTGCCGCCCGGAGACGCCTGCGTCTGAATCCGACCGGTCGCAAGGAACGCGGTATCGCCGAGGTCGCCGATCGACAGCCGCTCGATCGCCAGTCCGCCGGCATCGAGCTTGAGGCGGGCGGCAATGGTGCGTGCGTCGAAGCCGGCAATCTTGGCGCGGCCAATCTCCATCGCCAGCGTGACCTCGCCCGGCCGTTCCAGCCCCAGACCGGACAGCGCGGACTCGCCAAAGCTGAGTACGCCGTCAAGATCGAGTTCGGCCGCGCGAAGCTCGCCATCGAGACGCGCCGGCCGGTCGCCGGCCGGCCAGGCATAGGACACGCTGCCCTCGACCACACCGCGATCAATCTCGGTGCGCAAATTCTCAACCGCGATCCGGTCCGCCCGGAGCGTCACGTCCCCCTTGGCGCGCCAGGGCTTGTGCTGCGCCGCCGTCGTGGCTTGCCCCGCCAGCCAAGCCACCAGGTTCTTGGGATCGTTGGAGTTGACGTTGGCGCCGCCAGCGAAGCCGAGCCCCTTGCCGAGCGGATAGAGACGGCCGTCGACTTTTACCTGTGTGAATCCGGGCACACGAAGCTCAAGCCGATCAAGCGTCCAGGTGGTGCCGTCCGATCGGAGATCGCTCGCGACGTTCTGCATCGGCGCGCCGCCGAGCATCATGGCATCGACGTTGAGCGCAAGCTTGACCGGCCATGGCGGCCGGAGCGCGCTGCCGAGCATGTCGCCGAAGGCCTGCACCGCCGCGAGTGGCAGGCGCCGCGGCGCGTCGGGCGTGGCCAGCAGCCGATCGAGATCGACCTGCCGCGCCGACAGCAGGCCCTGCAACTGCGGCTGGGCGCCAAACTTGAATTCGCCGGAGCCGGCGAGCGTCACCGCCCGCTCGTCCGGTCCATACTGGAACGCTACCTCGTCCAGCGTCGCGACCGACACATCCGCCTTGACCTTACTGGTCAACCGCCACGGCTCGAACACCACAGCCTTGCCGCTTGCCAGCACAGCGCCAGCCGGCCGTGACAGCGTCAGCGAGCCGTCGAAGCGGGGCGCTGCCGCCTCGAATGCCAGCATGCCCTCGGCCTCGACGGTCAGGGGCCGCTCGTCGGTCTTGAGGCTGAATTTCAGCCGCGTGCCGTCCGCGCCGGCCCGTCCGGCCGAAATCTCGTAGCCATAGAGACCGCCGCCGGTGACGAACTCACCCTTGCCGCGGATCGGTCCGACCAGCGAGCGGACCTCGCCGGCGAACCAGAACTGATCGAGCACCAGCCTCGACTTGCTGGTGACATCGGTCAGCGTTGCGCGGCCATCCTCGATGCTGAGGCGGTCGATCGACAACGTTTCATTCGCCAACGCCAGAGCCGGCCAGTCGATCTGGCCTTGGCTATCGAGGCCGATGTTGAACTGCGGGGCGACGAGCCGCATTTCCGTCGCCCGGAGCTCGCCGCGCATCAGCGGCCCGAGCGCGAGCTCGATGCGGAGCGAGCGGGCGCGCATCCGGCTGCCCTGGCCGGCCGGACCGATGGCGATGGCGCGCAAAGTCACCGACGGAAACGGCAGCAGCGCCGCGTCGATATCGCCGCCGACCATGACCTTGATGCCGACCAGCCGACTGGCCTCGGCCTCGAAGAACGCGCGGTGGTCATTCCAACGGATGACATGCGGCCCGAACAACGCCGCCAGCAGCGCCAGGATCAAGGCAATCGCAATGCTCAACAACGTCGTCTGCACGATGTCTCCGGTGCAGGTTCTGGCCCGCGACATCCCGGCCGAACCGAGATCAACACCCAGGTATGGCGACAGGTGGGCGCGACCCGACCGGCCGGCCTGCACTCCCTCAACTGGCGTCGTTTGGCGGCGATTCTATGGACAGTTTAGCTCAAAGCAACGATTTTGCCCGGGTTCATGATGTTGAGCGGATCCAGCGCTTTCTTGATTGCCCGCATCGCCTCAAGCGCGGGCGCGCCATGCTCGCTCAGCAGGTACTTCATCTTGCCCTGCCCGACGCCGTGCTCGCCGGTGCAGGTTCCATCCATGGCCAGCGCCCGCTCGACCAGACGTTCGTTAAACGCCTTGGCGACCTTGATCTCGTCAGGATTCTGCATGTCCACCAGTAGTGTCAGATGGAAGTTGCCGTCACCGACGTGACCCACGATCGGAGCAATCAGATTGTTCTCGGCGATGTCGCGCTGGGTCTCGGTGACGCATTCGGCGAGCCGCGAGATCGGCACGCAGACGTCGGTCGGGATCATGCTGGCGCCCGGCCGCAGCGTGAAGGTCGAGAATGCCGCGTTGTGCCGCGCCTCCCAGAGCCTGGTGCGCTCCTCCGGGCGGACAGTCCATTCGAACGGCCCGCCACCCAGTTCATCCGCAATCTCGCCGAAGCGCTCGGACTGTTCCGCGACGCTACCTTCGGTGCCGTGGAATTCCAGGAACAGCATCGGCGTCTCACGGAGCGTGAGCTTGGAGTAGAGGTTGACTGCGCGAACCTGCAGCGCATCGAGCAGCTCGATCCGCGCCACCGGAATGCCGGACTGGATTGTCATGATGGCGGCGTTGCAGCACGCCTCCACCGACGGGAACGGGCAGATGCCGCCAGAGATCGCTTCGGGAATGCCGGCGAGCTTCAACGTCAGTTCGGTAATGACGCCGAGCGTGCCTTCGGAGCCGACCATCATCCGGGTCAGGTCGTAACCCGCGGACGATTTCTTCGCCCGCCGGGCCGTGGTCATCAGCTCGCCGTTCGCCATCACCACTTTGAGCGACAGCACGTTGTCCTTCATGGTGCCGTAGCGCACCGCGTTGGTGCCCGAGCAGCGTGTTGCCGCCATGCCGCCGAGCGAAGCATCGGCGCCCGGGTCGATCGGGAAGAACACACCCTGGTCGCGCAGGTACTCGTTGAGCGCCTTGCGGGTGACGCCGGGCTGGATGACGCAGTCGAGATCCTCCGCATGCACCGCCAGCACCTGGTTCATGTCGCGGACATCGATCGAGACTCCGCCCAGCGGCGCGTTGACGTGGCCTTCGAGTGAGGTGCCAGTGCCGAACGGGATGATCGGCACGCGGTGCGCCGCGCAGATGCGCACAATTTCCTGCACATCTTCGGTGGATTGCGGAAACACCACCGCATCGGGCGGCTGGTTCTCGATCCAGGTGACGGTGTTGCCGTGCTGCTGACGGACCGCCTGCGAGGTCACCAGCCGATTGCCGAACCGCGCGGCGAGCGCCCGCACGGCCGTCTCGATCGCCTTGGGATCGCGCCGCGGGGGCGCGGAGGTTTCTGCAGACATACGGCAGGCTAGCAGAACGAAAGCGGCGCCGGCAAAGTGCTGGCGCCGCTCTGAGCTGTCCGAGTCCACCGATTAGGCTGACTTGCGCCAGGGGACGAGCATCCCCACACGCTCCTTGTAACGTCGGTACTCGTCGCCAAAGAGCTCGATCAGGTCGCGCTCTTCGAGCCAGATACCGACAAAAATGTAGGTCGTCGTCACCGCAGCAAATAGCGCGTGCCCGACGGTCATCACCGGCGCGGCCCAGAACGCGATGATGAAGCCAAGATAGATGGGGTGCCGCACCAATTTATAGAGCACCGGCGTCTTGAAGCGCGGCTCAGACATGGAACGCCCGGCAAGATTGTTGACGACCTGATGCACTCCGAACAGCTCGAAGTGATTGATCAGGAACGTCGAGGTTAAGACGAGGAACCAGCCAACAAACGACAGGCCCGTGATGGCCATCGCGGTTGACGGATCGACGATCTGCCACATCACGTCCGGCATCGGACGCCATTGCCAGAACAAGACAACGAGCGCCAGACTGGCGAACAAGACATACGTGCTCCGCTCGACTGATTTCGGCACATATTGCGTCCACCATTCCTTGAACTGCCTTCGCGCCATCACGCTGTGTTGCACGGCGAACAGTGACATCAGCAAAATATTGACGATCAGCGCCTCGGTCATCGGTACGACCGTCCCGGTATCGATGGTCTTCGGCACCCACCGACCTTCGACAAAGCCGATGGCGTAGAGAAAGGTGAGGAAGAAGACGAGATAGGCTGCGAGCCCATAGAGAAGCGCAATGAGTCTACCCATTTGATTTCTCCCGTGGATCGAGCGTGAAGGCGATCTCCCGGCTTCGTCGCCCGCCGAAGCCAGGAAGACATTTGCGAGGTCACTCGGCGCGCGATGTGCGCGGGAACGACGCGATGTGGGTTGCGGCCGGCGGCTCGTCGACTGGAACCAAGCTCCGGGTACAGTGGAGGCAGGCGGCCTCAACGACAGGAGCGGGTGCATTCGCGACCAGGACGACGCCGGTGATCGTCACCGCCAAGATCATGATGAACCTAAACGTGGGCGTCAGCGCCGCGGCGTCCCGCAAGGCCGCACCGCGCAGCGCAGTCGCCCGGGCGCGATAGTGGTCAAAATCGATGGAGCCATCGCTGTGACGGTGAACCTCCAGTTCGAAATCGTGAATCTGGGTCATGGCTTCCTCCGGTCCGCTCCGATCGCGGGGTTCGCGACCGATGTGGCGGAGGATGCCGGCGGCGCGGCTCTAAGACTTTGTGAGACGCTTGATTTGTCCTTGAGATAGACTTGATTATCGCTTGACCTGGCTGCGGCGCCTGGGGAGATGACGTTGCAGTTTCGCTTTGAAGATCATGCACTTGATATCGAGCGGCGCGAACTCAGGCGCGGCTCCGAACTGATCGCGATGGAGCCGCAAGTCTTCGATCTGTTGACCTATCTGGTGCAAAACCGCGACCGGGTGGTGACCAAGGACGATATGATCGCTGCCATCTGGAGCGGCCGGATCGTGTCAGAATCGACGCTGACCAGCCGCATCAACGCCGTCCGCAAGGCGGTCGGCGACAGCGGCGACGAACAGCGCTTGATCCGCACTATCGCGCGCAAAGGCATCCGCTTCGTCGGCGAGGTCAGCGAGACGGCGGCGCAACGCGCAACGGGGGCGGGCGCGCGCCCCCCATTGGCGCCGACGCCGCTGCACCAGGAAGTGCATTTCTGCACGTCGAGCGACGGCGTTCGCATCGCCTATGCCGAAGTGGGCAAAGGAATTCCCCTGCTGCGGACCGGTCATTGGGACGCACCTGGAGTACGACTGGGAGAGCCCAGTGTGGAGTCCATTCCTGCGGGAAATCGCCGCCGGGCGACGGCTGATCCGCTACGACGCACGAGGCAACGGCCTCTCGGACTGGGAGGTCGACGAGATTTCTTTCGAAGCTTTCGTCCGCGATGTAGAGAGCGTAGTAGCAGCAACCGGTCTCGACAAATTCGACCTGTTGGGCGTGTCGCAGGGCGCCGCCATTGCGGTCGCCTATGCGGTGCGGCATCCCGAACGAGTGAGGCATCTTGTTCTCTATGGCGGTTTTGCGCGCGGGCGGCGCATGCGCGGCTCGCAGCAGGAGATCGCCAATTCCGATGCGATCGCCACCTTGATGCGACAGGGCTGGGGCCAGGAAAATCCAGCATTCCGGCAAATGTTCACATCGCAGTTCATCCC
>Ga0136846_1238365_pt1 | contig 17263 bp, 17 predicted proteins | sample HopSoiMetagenom2_FD_96841 | JGI IMG/M metagenome (GOLD analysis project Ga0136846, IMG submission 96841) | Grasslands soil microbial communities from Hopland, California, USA - 2 Assembly 2016 (version 4) | ecosystem: Environmental > Terrestrial > Soil > Grasslands | place: USA: Hopland...
CGCAGGGCGGGATGCGATGCAAGGCGCTCCGAGCGCCGTGTGGCGAGCCACACAAGTGAGGAGCAACGCCGCAGCGCGCCCGCCCAGCACCCCCAAAACGGCAAGTTGTTTCGGGCCATGTCCTAAAGCGGGTCGGTTGATGGGCGGGGCAAGGGAAACTGGGCGCGTCCCTTTGGGTCATGTCTGGCCTCGCACTCAATATTCTGTGGCCGCGTTGGCGCGTCAAACTGAAGTCGCAGGGGAGCGGGCACGGTGTTTGCCGTGACACCAGTCATCAACCATCGTCCCTCGGGGGCTCCGAGCCATGAATCATGCGGGCCATGCCTGCGGTGCGAGAACGCGCCGGCTGCCTTCTTTCATCCGACAGGTCGGGCCGGGCATCGTTACCGGCGCCGCGGATGACGACCCGTCGGGCATTGCGACCTACACGCAAGCCGGCGCGCATTTCGGCACCCAGGTCCTGTGGACCGTGTTCCTGTCGGTGCCATTCATGGTAGCGATCCAGCTCGTCAGCGCACGAATCGGCCGGCAGTCCGGCAAAGGCATCGTTGCAAATCTCAAGACGCAGGCGCCAGGCTGGTTTGTGTTCTCCATCGTGTCGCTGCTGCTCATGGCAAACACCATCAACATCGCGGCCGACATCGGCGCCATGGGTGAGGCGCTGCAACTCGTCGTCGGTGGCGGCGAGCACTTTCATGCGCTTGTGTTTGGCATCGCAACTGTGCTGCTGCAGGTCTTCGTTCCATACCGCCGTCTCGCGCCCATCCTCAAGTGGCTGACGCTGAGCCTCTTTGTCTATGTTGGTGCTGCATTCACGATGAGCATTCCATGGGCCCAGGTGCTGCACGATCTGGTGATGCCGCACGTCGAGCACAGCCCGGAGTTCTGGATGACGATCGTCGCCATTCTCGGTACGACCATCTCTCCCTATCTTTTCTTCTGGCAGGCCGCGCAAGAGGTCGAAGAGGGAGAGCAGAGGCATGTCCATCCTCGCCATGAAAAGCTGAAGAAGGTGCGCCGCGCCATCAAGCGTATGCGCATCGACACAGTCATTGGCATGGTGTTCTCCAACGGCATCGCATTCTTTGTGATGCTCATGGCCGCGGTGGCGCTGCACGCCGCTGGCAAGACGGACGTGCAGACGGCGGCGCAGGCGGCCGAAGCCCTGCGGCCGCTGGCCGGCGATCTCGCCTTCATGCTGTTCGCCGTCGGCATCATTGCCACGGGCATGCTCGCCGTGCCGGTGCTCGCGTCGTCAGCTGCCTACGCGGTGGCGGAAGCCTTCGGATGGACGGAGGGCCTGGAGCGCCACTGGCAGGAGGCGAAAGGTTTTTACGCCATCATCGTCGTCGCAACGCTCGTGGGCACCAGCCTGAGCTTTACGCCCATCGACCCGATGAAGGCTCTGTACTGGAGCGCGGTCATCAACGGCGTCGTCTCGGTGCCGATCATGGCCGCGATGATGATGCTCGCGGCCAAGCCAGAGGTGATGGGCCCGCTTGTCGTGAAGCGCAAGACACGCGCGTTCGGATGGGGTGCTGTGTGTGTGATGGCGGCGGCTGTGCTGATGATGGGCCGCGATCTGTTTCGTTGACGAGGCGCATGAAGACTTGGGGGAGCTCACCCCTGCGGCTACGATTTCGGCCACAACACCCACATGTGCAGCGGCTGTTTCATCCGTCCTGCCTGTTGCTCGGCCTGATCGCCCCAGCCCCAGAAGTAGTCGGCCCGCACTGCGCCCGTGATGGCGGTTCCGGTGTCTTGCGCCAACACGAGTCGGCGCAGCGACGTATTCGACAGCGGCTCTGTCGTGTCGAGCCACACGGGTGTGCCGTACGGAACACTCTGTGCATCGACGGCGATCGAGCGGCCAGGCGAGAGCGGCACGCCTTGGGCGCCACGCGGGCCTGCGTTCACGTCCACGATGGGCTCTTCCCGGAAGAACACCACCCGCGGATTGCTCCACAGCAGGTCGTTCAACCGCGTCGGATTCATCTGCGCCCAGGCCTTGATGGCGGGCCACGAAGCTTGTTCGGGCTTGAGTTCGCCCTGCTCGATCAACCACTTGCCGACCGACTTGTATGGATGGTCGTTGTGACCGGCGAAGGCGGCGCGCACGAGCTTTTTCGTGCCGTCCGGTTCGGTGATCTGCAAACGGCCGCTGCCCTGGATCTGCAGGATGAGCGCATCGAGGGGATTGGAGACGAAGGCAAGTTCTCGTCCGCGCAACTGGGTTTGTGCTGATGCCAGGGTGTCGACTTGCTGACGTGTCCAGTACGGTTTGCGAGCGCTGAGGTCGTTGGGCATCATGTACAGCGGCACGCGGAACGGTCCTCGTGCGACACGGCTGGCTTCGATCAGCGGCTCGAAGTAGCCGGTGACCAAGCCATCGGACGACCCGTCAAGCGATTCCACGCGGTACGGCGCCAAGCGCTGCTGCAGCCACGCGCGCACGGCTGCGTCCGTCGGCAAAGCTGCCTTGCGCGCGTCATTGCACAACCGAGCCCACTCGAAAGGCGGGCGCTCGCAGCCCCGGATCAGGGCAGGCCACACCTCGCTCATGCGGTCGTTGTCCCAGCCTGGAAGTTCGTTCCAGTCCACCGGCACCCAACGCGAACGAGAGCGCAACAAGGGCGGTCCCAGCGCAACTTGCGGCGTCGACGCTGCGCCTGCAGGCGGCGTCGCGACGGTCGGCACACGCCCCGTCCTGTCTTCGACCGGCGCTGCCGTGTCGCGAGGCGGGGACGAACAAGCGACGAGCACTCCTAGAATGACCACCGGCCAGATGCCTCGGCCGGAACTACGAAACGACAAAGCCATGTGGGTGATTCTGCTGGAAGCGCTGGGCGCCCTCTCGATCTTCGTGCTGATTGTGTGGTGGACCATGTTCTCGGGGCGCAAAGGCGGCGAGCGCCGGGGCCCGGAGGACGGCTGAATCGGCAAGGTTCAGAGGCAGGTTCAGAGGCTGAGAGTTTTTCGAGCGTGTCCGAGCAGCACGTCAAAAGGCGCCCGATCTAGGCGCAAAGCGCAGCCATAGCTCGTGCTATGGCGAGCATTTGCAACGACGAGCAGGGGACTTTTGGCGTGATGAGCGGGCATGATCGAAATACTCTCAGCCTCTCAGTGCAATGCGGACGCGAGCGTCAGCCCGAACTCCGGGATGTCCGCATCGAAGGGCTTCGCATCTTCCGTCATGCAGAAGAAGGTGCCGCGCATCGTTCCGTTGGGTGTGTTCAGCCGCGTCCAGCTTGTGTACTCGAACTGCTCGCCCGGCTTGAGCAGTGGCTGATGTCCCACCACCGCGAGCCCACGTACTTCTTCGCAGTGGCCGTCGGCGTCGACAATGATCCAATGCCGCGCGATCAATTGCGCGGTGATGTCGCCGGTGTTATGGATCGTGACCGTGTAGGCGAAGGCATATTGCCCAGCGTCCGGTTGCGATTGCTCGGGCAGCGGTCGCACGGCGACGCTGCAGGTGAACTGGGGATGGGCCATCTCGCGATTCTATTGATGCGGGCTCGTCGCGACCATGCCCCTTCTAGAATCTCCCGATGAGCACCATCCACCGCATCGCCCCCAGCATCCTCTCTGCCGACTTCGCACGTTTGGGCGACGAAGTGAAAAGCGTCATCGCCGCTGGCGCGGACTGGATTCACTTCGATGTGATGGATAACCACTACGTGCCCAATCTCACCTTCGGCCCGATGATCTGCGAGGCGTTGCGCAAGCACTCGATCAAGGCCGACGGCAGCAAGGTGCCCATCGACGTTCACCTCATGGTGAGCCCGGTCGATGCCCTGGCACAGGCCTTCTGCAAGGCCGGCGCCGATCTCGTGAGCTTCCACCCCGATGCGTCCACGCACGTGGATCGCACGCTGCAGTTGATCCAGGCCGAGGGCTGCCAGGCCGGCCTGGTGTTCAACCCGGCCACGCCACTGGACGTGCTGGAATGGGTGATCGACCGCGTCGACCTCGTGCTCATCATGAGTGTGAACCCCGGTTTCGGCGGGCAGAGCTTCATTCCCTCGGCCCTGAAGAAGATCGAGCAAGCACGCCGCATCATCGACGCGAGCGGGCGTGACATTCGTCTTGAAGTCGATGGCGGCATCAAGATCGACAACATCCGCCAGGTGGCCGACGCCGGGGCGGACACCTTTGTCGCGGGAAGCGCGATCTTCGGCAAGCCCGATTACGCGTCAGTGATCGCTGCAATGCGACGCGAACTGGCCGCAACGTAACGGCTTGTCCAACGCGGGTACCCACCCGCGTTCCTATGTGACGGTTTGCATCCGACGCCAGGGTGCAAGACCTCCAATTCCCACACGTTTCTGACGCTGCAAGTCATGCAGCTGGGCTGCGCCATTTCTTGCTCAGCGCCTATACCCAAACGGCTTTCAAGTTTCAGCCCTCTCGTTTCGCTATGCGCATTGGTCGCAAATGCGCTGGGTTCGCGCGGTTCGTCACCTGCGAGAGGGGGGGGGCGGTGGCGGATTTTCTAAGCACAAAGATCGGGTCCACATGACGACATCTACCTTGAGTTTCTCGATTCGCCCCGTCGTGAATGGCATGGACTTGCGACGGGCGTGCGAAGTACGGGCAGAGGGCTACGGTCATCACATGCCCGCGTGGCGGCAATCGCTGATCGAGCCCGACGCGCTCGATTGGGAAGAAGGCACGTTGATCTTGTTGTGCGAAGACAAGCGAACGGGGCAGGCCATCGGCACGGCACGCATCCAGACCAGCCGGCAAGGACCCTTGCTGATCGAGCAATCGGCGTCTCTGCCGGAGTCGATCTTGCGCCTTGGTCGGGCCGAAATCACGCGCTTGTCCACGATTGCGGGCGCCGACCCCATTCTCAAGTTCGCCATCTGCAAGGCGGCGTTCCTGTATTGCCTGTCGGCCCAGGCACGCTTCGCGATCATCGGCGCGCGCAACGAAGCGCTGGTGCGGCAGTACAAGCGAATCGGGTTCACCGAGATGTTCCCCGACGAGCCGATGGTGCCGCTGGCCCACACCGGCGGCATGCCGCATCGCGTGCTGATGTTCGACACCATGCTCGGCCCGCGCGAGTGGCAGATCAATCCGAACAAGCAAGGCCTTTTCGATTTCTGCTTCGAGACCTTCCATCCGGACATCGAGATCGTCGAGCGGATGCGTGCGCCGCAGCGGGTGGAGGCGATGGCGGCTTGAGTTGTGTAGCTTGGCATCACCCTTCGTTGCCCACAAATCGGTTTGAAATTCTCGTTCGGACTGAGCGGGGGCCCAGTTCTAGTGCGGCAACGACGACGGCGACTCGTTGTCGCGATGAATCATGGCCGTCGACGGCCGATGCAGCCAGAAGGCCATGACCTGCGCGAGTTGTTCCGCCGAGAACGGCTTGGCCAGAAAGTCGTCCATGCCTGCTGCCAGGCAGGCGCCCTTGTCCTCGTCGCTGGCTGTGGCGGTCATCGCGATCACAGGCACGCGGGCCAGGCCGAGCGCTTGTTCGCGCGCCCGGATCTCCCGGGTTGCCGACACACCGTCCAGCGTCGGCATCAACACGTCCATCAAGACGAGACTCGGCCGACCGACTTCGCGCAGCGCCCGCCGAACCGCCTCGCGGCCGTTCACGGCTCTTTCGACTACCACACCCTCACGTTCGAGAAATGCCTGCGCGATGAGCGCGTTCAGGTCGTTGTCTTCCGCAAGCAGCACCTGGAACTCGCCTCGAATGGCAGCCGGTGCCGGGGCATCGGTCGAATTTCGCGCTTCCTGTCCCGCCTGAGCGACCGGCTGCAAAGACACTGTGAAGCGGAAGGAAGATCCGACGTCTGGGGCACTGCGGCAGGTGATGTCCCCACCCATGGCCTGGGCGACTTCACGGGCGATGGTGAGGCCCAGGCCCGTGCCTTCGAAGGGTCGTGACGCCGTGGCGCCGGCCTGGTGGAAGGCCTCGAAGATGTGCGCCTGGTCTTCCGGAGAAATGCCGACGCCGCTGTCTCGCACGATGAAGACATAGAGCTCGGCTGACACATGCTCGAGTGACATCGACACGAAACCGGTCTTGGTGAACTTGACCGCATTGCCAAGCAGGTTGTGCAGCACCTGCCGCAGCCGTGATGGATCGCCGCGGACCCAAGTGGGCGCCTTGATGCGGCAATCGAACGAGAATGACAATCCCTTGTCACCTGCACGCATCGAGTAGATCTCGGCGACGCGGCACGCTTCCGCGTTGAGGTCGAATTCGGACAGGTACATCTTGAGCTGCCCCGACTCGATTCGGCTGATGTCGAGCAGGTCGTTGATGAGCTCGAGCAAGTGCATTCCGCTCGACTCAATCAGCTCGACGCGTCGTCGGACGGCCGAATCGTTGCTCTCAATGTTCAGCAGCCGTGCAATGCCGAGGATGCCGTGCAGCGGTGTGCGCAGCTCGTGGCTCATGGTCGCGAGGAACTGGCTTTTGACGGCGCTCTTGCGTTGCGCAAGCTGCAGCGCCACTTCGCGCTCTTCGGCGTTGCGCTGGGCGAGCGCAAGTGCTGCATCCTTCAATTCTTCGCTGCGGCTGGCCTTCATGCGCAGCAGGAAGTTTTCGGCCAGGCGCTTTTCGTAGCGCCGCGCCGTCGACAGCAGCAGGCCGAGGAGGGCGAGTGACCCCAGGCCCCATAAAGTGCCGAACTCGTCGCCACGGAACAGCAGGCTCACGGCAGTCAGCATCACGATCGGAACCACGTAGGCGGCAGTGGCAATGAGCCGCGCCTGCAGTCCATAGGTCGCAACGATGGCGATACAGGCGAGGCACGGCAGGACGACCGCCAGCACGGGGATTGAGTCGTGAGCCAGGACGGCGCCGGCCAGTCCCCAGACGATGCCGTCGACCGCGAGGAGCGCGTAGGTGTAGCCTCGCCAAGGCTTGCCGTCCGGGTGTCCCCTGCGGTTGTAGATGAGCGCCTGCGCGATACGAGGAATGGCGATCGCGAGCTTGAGAGCAACCCAGGGCAGGACCAAGGCGGTGAAATGGGTCGGTAGCTTCCACGCCATCAGCATGGCGAAAGCCGTCGCGACTGCCGTGCCGATCGATGCGTGTTCCCACACCATGCGCAACTGCTCGTCGGCGAGCTGCGCGGCGAAATCGCCTTCCGGGTGAAGTTCTGCGTCAATGCGGGTGTCGACCATGACGCAGTCTTATCGGCGTTAAATCAGAACCGCGCCAGCAGCGGCGTCATGTCCTCGGGGCACTCGATCTCGAGCCTCTGGCAAGTAACGCGAAAGCGCTCCATCTTTCCAGCATCGGAGCAGTCGGGCAACGCATCGGCCAAGTCGCGGTAGAGGCGGACCAACGCACGATGACGAAGCTCTTCGAGGGCGCGCTGCCAATCGGAAATCACCTCGACCTGGATGGCGCCCGAGGCGGCGAAGAAGTCATCGGGCAGATTGATGCAGCCGCCCCCCAGTTCGAGATCGGCGAACAGGCCGCCGATGGGCAACGGAAATGCCGCGGGGTCGTCTCGCCGTCGAGAGCTTGAATTGCTCATGGAGAACTCTTCCCCGGCTCCCAAGGCACGTGCAGACGCATGTTGTTCCCATTCGGCCGGCAATTTGGCCGACAGTACACCACCGAACATTCTAAGGAGTCAGTCAAAGGCGGCTGATTCGCGGGGAACTGTGCACTTGTCGGGTCAATTCAGGCGTGCGGGACTAATCGATCAGCGTTTTCGTTACCCTTGCCTTCCATCAGGAGGGGATTCCATGACCGAACAACTCTCGATCCGACCCGTGAACCGCGAAGACTTCCCCGCATGGAAGCCGCTGTGGGACGGCTACAACGCCTTCTATGGACGCTCCGGGTCGACCACGCTGCCGGAAGAGATCACGCATGCGACGTGGTCTCGGTTCTTCGATGCCTATGAGCCCGTGCACGCCATGGTCGCGGAACGCTCCGGCCAGTTGCTTGGCCTCGTGCATTTCCTCTTCCATCGCAGCACGACCCTGATCGCGCCCATCTGCTACTTGCAAGACCTGTTCACGGTCGAGGCGGCGCGCGGCAAAGGCGTGGGCCGAGCGCTCATCGAAGCGGTGTACGAACATGCCAAGGCTGTCGGATCGCCCCGCGTCTACTGGCAGACACACGAGACGAACACCGTCGCCATGCGGCTCTACGACCAGGTCGCGGACAAGTCCGGTTTCCTCGTTTATCGCAAGGCACTATGAGCAATTCAGCGCGCCCGCGAGCCGGTCGGGAGGCTTGGAACAATGCACTAGACTGATGGTTGTAAATGCCATGACTTTGAAACGGCCCGACTTCGACGCTGCAATCATCGATCTCGACGGTACCCTTGTCGACACGCTGAGCGACTTCCACGCTGTGCTTCTGGCGATGCTCGATGAATTGCAGTTGCCGAGTGTCGATCGCGCCTTCGTCGAACTCAGCATCGGCAAAGGATCGGAGCACCTCATCCGTATGACACTGCAAGAAGTTGGCGGGAAGTCCGACTTGTTCCACGCTGCCTGGGAGTCGTACCAATCACACTATGGTCGCGTGAACGGCGATCAGGCGGATGTGTTTGCGGGCGTTGTCGAAGGGCTCGAGGCATTCACGGCGCGTGGTGTGAAACTCGCCTGCCTCACCAACAAGCCTACGGCCTTCGCGAATGACCTGCTGCGCATGAAAGGCCTCGCGTCGTATTTTTCTGTGGTCTTCGGCGGCGATGCCTTCGAGCGCAAGAAGCCGGACCCCTTGCCGCTCATCAAGACATGCGAGGCACTTTGCACGGAACCGTCCCGCACCTTGATGGTCGGCGACTCAAGCAACGACGCGCGGGCCGCCCGCGCTGCAGGTTGCCCCGTCGTGCTTGTGACCTATGGCTACAACCACGGCGAACCGATTCGCGAAGTCGATGCAGATGGCCTCATCGACCGTCTCGACGAACTGCAACTCGACTGAGCCCAAAGACAACGGGACCCTTTGTCCGAAGCGATGACTCGCCGCGGATCAACTGAACGGATCCTTTTCCCTCTGCCTCGTGGCAGCCTTTCAACCTAGGGAGCAAGTCACGGATGGGGAGTGATCCGGGTGTAGCCAAGTTCTCGCCCTGCTACACTTTTATGATGTTCACACCGCGCAAGCAAACCAAGGGGTCTCACGACCGGGGAGCATGGCCCTGGCGGGGCCAGCCCGCAGGCGCCTGATTTTTCAGAGCGCAGGTTTGTTTGGCCGTGGTTGCCGCTCGTCCCATGAGCCGCCCTTCGGTCCCACCCGGTGACCCTCGTCCGACCCATTCGACGAACGGCCTCACCGAGCTTTCCGACATTGTTTTCCCTTGCGTGCGCCTCGCGGCGCTCATGCCGGGCTGTGGAGGGCCCTGAACATGATCACTGAACTCGAATTCAAAAGCCTTGCGGGCGAAGGATTCAACCGCATCCCCCTGATCGCCGAAGCATTCGCCGATCTGGAAACCCCCCTCTCGCTGTACCTCAAGCTCGCCTATGCCTCGGGCGGAGGAAAGAACAGCTTCCTGCTTGAATCGGTCGTGGGCGGCGAGCGCTTCGGGCGCTATTCATTCATCGGCCTGCCGGCACGCACGATGTTGCGGGCCACGGGCTTCAAGACCGAGGTGCTGACCGACGGCGTCGTGGTCGAGACACATGAAGGCAATCCGCTCGACTTCATTGCCGAATACCAGAAGCGCTTCAAAGTCGCGCTGCGTCCGGGCATGCCGCGGTTTTGCGGCGGGCTGGCCGGCTACTTCGGGTATGACGCCGTGCGCTTCATCGAGCCCAAGCTAGCCAAGACCGAAAAGTCCGGCGGAATCGACACGCCGGACGTTCTGTTGCTGCAGTGCGAGGAACTTGCCGTCATCGACAACCTGTCGGGGCGGCTTTATCTCATCGTCTACGCCAACCCTGACGAGGCCGAGGCATTTCACAAGGCGAAGCGGCGGCTGGCGGACTTGGCAGACAAGCTCAAGTACAGCGTGACCGCACCGGCGGTAAAGCGGGGTACTGCGCACGGTGTAGAGCGCGAGTTTGCCAAGGACGACTACATCGCAGCAGTGCTCGCGGCCAAGGAATACATCGCCGCCGGCGACATGATGCAGGTGCAGGTGGGGCAGCGACTTCGCAAGCGCTACACCGAGTCGCCGCTGTCGCTTTACCGGGCCTTGCGCTCGTTGAACCCGTCGCCCTACATGTACTTCTATGACATGGGCGACTTCCAGATCGTCGGTGCATCCCCTGAAATTCTGGTGCGGCAGGAGCGTACGGCCGAGGGCGACAAGGTGACAATCCGACCGTTGGCCGGCACGCGTCCACGCGGCGCTACGTCGGAGCAGGACAAGGCGTTGGAGCTAGAGCTCAGTGGAGACCCGAAGGAGCGCGCGGAGCACTTGATGCTCATCGACTTGGCGCGCAACGACATCGGGCGGATCGCGAAGACGGGCAGTGTGAAGGTGACGGAAGCCTTCGTTGTCGAGCGCTACTCGCACGTGATGCACATCGTGAGCAACGTCGAAGGACTGTTGAAGGACGGGATGTCGAGCCTCGATGTGCTGAAGGCGACATTCCCGGCAGGCACGCTCACCGGCGCGCCGAAGATCCGGGCGATGGAAATCATCGATGAGCTGGAGCCGGTGAAGCGTGGCATCTACGGCGGGGCTTGTGGATACCTGAGTTTTGCGGGCGACATGGACGTGGCCATCGCGATTCGCACTGGCATCGTCAAGGACCAGACGCTGTATGTTCAGGCCGCAGCAGGTGTCGTCGCCGATTCGGTCCCCGAACTCGAATGGAAAGAAACCGAGGCGAAGGCTCGTGCACTACTGCGCGCCGCCGAACTCGTCGAGGAGGGCTTCTAAATGCTGCTCATGATCGACAACTACGACAGCTTTACCTTCAACCTCGTGCAGTACTTCGGCGAGCTGGGTGAAGACGTTCGTGTGTTCCGCAATGACGAGATCACCCTTGAAGGCATCAGCGAACTGAAGCCCGACAAGCTGGTGCTTTCGCCCGGGCCGTGCTCGCCGGCTGAAGCGGGCATCTGTGTGGATTCCATCAAGCATTTCATCGGCAAGCTGCACATCCTCGGCGTGTGCCTCGGGCATCAGGCCATGGGCGCAGCGCTGGGCGGCAAGATCATCCGCGCGCAGCGGCAGATGCATGGCAAGACGAGCGTGATCACGACCGACCAGCGAGGGGTGTACACCGCCTTGCCCAAGGAGTTCACAGTGATCCGCTATCACTCGCTGGCCATTGAGCGCGAGACCTTGCCGGCGGTGCTAGAGGTCACCTCGACCTCGGAAGACGGCGAGATCATGGGGGTGCGGCATCGTGAGCTGGCAGGGACGAAGACACCGCTCGAAGGCGTGCAATTTCACCCCGAGTCCATCCTGAGCGAACATGGGCATGCGATGCTCAAGAACTTCCTGGAGCTCGCGCCGTGAAGATCATCGATCTCAGAAGCGATACCGTCACACGGCCGACCCCGGCCATGCGTGACGCGATGATGCGCGCCGAACTCGGCGACGACGTGTTCGGCGACGACCCGACCGTCAACGCGCTGCAGGAGCGCATCGCAACCATGCTCGGCAAGGAAGCGGCGCTCTACGTTCCCACCGGTACGCAAAGTAACCTCATCGCGACGATGACGCATTGCCAGCGAGGCGAGGAATACATCGTCGGCCAGTATGCGCACACCTATCGATGGGAAGCGGGCGGGGCGGCGGTGCTGGGCAGCGTGCAGCCGCAGCCGATCGAGCATCAACCGGATGGCACGCTCGCCATCGCCGACATCGAGGCCGCAATAAAGCCCGATGATTCGCACTTTGCGCGCAGCCGTTTGCTATGTTTGGAGAACACCTTCGCAGGCAAGGCGCTGCCGATGGCGTACATGGCGGATGCGACCGGCATTGCACGAAAACGCGGGCTCGCCATCCATCTCGACGGCGCCCGCTTGTTCAACGCCGCTACCAAGCTCGGCGTGAACGCGAAAGACATCGCGCAGCATTTCGACAGCGTGTCGGTTTGCTTCTCGAAGGGGCTCGGCGCGCCAGTGGGCTCGGCCCTCGTTGGCTCGCGTGACTTCATCAGGCAGGCACATCGTTATCGAAAGATGCTGGGCGGCGGCATGCGTCAGGCAGGTGTACTCGCCGGTGCGGCCTTGTATGCGCTCGATCACCATATCGAAAGACTGTTAGAAGACCATGCGCTTGCACAGCGCCTCGCCGACGGCTTGCAGGGCATTTCAGGACTCACCGTCGAGCCGCCGCAAACCAACATGGTCTTCGTCGACGTCGAAGGCGAGCGCGCCAAGAGTCTGTTGCCGCACCTGAAGACACGAGGTGTGCTGGCGACCGGCCTTTATCGCCTTCGCTTCGTGACGCACCTAGACGTTGACGGTGCCGACATCACACGCGCGATCGCCGCGGTCCGTGAACACTTCAGCGCCTGACGGGAGGGACATGTCCATGACCATCACCAACAACGAAGCGCTGACGCGGACCATCGAACACCGCGAAATCTTCCACGACGAAATGCTTGCGCTGATGCGTCGCATCATGAGCGGAGAAATGTCGCCCGTGACCATGGCCGCACTGCTCGTGGGCCTTCGCGTCAAGAAGGAAACCATCGGGGAAATCACCGCGGCCGCCCAGGTGATGCGCGAGTTCTCTACCAAAGTCGAGGTGGCGGACCGCACGCACCTGGTCGACATCGTGGGTACTGGCGGCGACAGTTCGCACACCTTCAACATCTCGACCTGCAGCATGTTTGTGGCGGCAGCCGCGGGGGCACGCGTGAGCAAGCACGGCAGTCGAAGCGTGTCGAGCAAGTCGGGCAGTGCCGACGTGCTCGAAGCACTGGGCATGACCCTCGCACTGTCGCCGCAGGCGATCGCCCAGTGCATCGCCGACACCGGCATCGGATTCATGTTCGCGCCCAACCACCATCCTGCGATGAAGAATGTTGCGCCGGTCCGCAAGGAGCTGGGTATTCGCACAATTTTCAATATCCTCGGGCCGCTGACGAATCCGGCCGATGCGCCCAACATCCTGATGGGCGTATTCCACCCCGACCTCGTGGGCATTCAAGTGCGCGCGCTGCAGCGCTTGGGCGCGGAGCATGCGGTGGTGGTCTACGGCCGCGACGGCATGGACGAGGTGTCGCTGGGTGCGGCCACCTTGGTGGGCGAGTACAAGGATGGTGGCATCCACGAGTATGAGATCCATCCGGAAGACTTCGGCCTCACGATGGCCAGCAACCGCACCTTGAAAGTCGAGACGCCCGAGCAATCGAAGGCGCTGCTCCTGTCGGTGCTCGACAACGTGCCTGGTCCGGCGCGTGACATCGTCATTCTCAATGCGGGCGTAGGTCTGTACGCTGCCAACGTCGCGAAGTCTATGGCCGATGGCATTGCCATGGCGCGCGACGTACTCGCCTCGGGCAAAGCGCGAACGAAGATGCATCAATTCATCAACCGCACCAAGGAACTCGGCACAGCATGAGCGACATCCTCAACAAGATTGTCGCGGTCAAGCGCGAAGAGATCGCCGCGGCGAAGGCGAAGCGTGATTTGGGGGCGCTGCGTCGCGATGCGGAAGCCCGCGGCGGCCTGCGCGATTTCGTTGGCAGCCTGCGCAGCAAGATCGCCGCAGGTAAAGCCGGCGTCATCGCCGAGATCAAGAAGGCCAGCCCGAGCAAAGGCGTGATACGCGAAGACTTTCGCCCCGCGGACATCGCCGCAAGCTACGAGCGCCACGGCGCAGCTTGCCTGAGCGTGCTGACAGACGTGCAGTTCTTTCAAGGCAAGGCGTTGTACTTGCAACAGGCGCGCGCCGCTTGTGCACTGCCCGTGCTGCGCAAGGACTTCATGGTCGACGCCTATCAAGTCGTCGAGGCGCGCGACATGGGGGCTGACTGCATCTTGCTCATCGCCGCCTGCCTGGACAACGCGCAGATGGCCGACCTCGAAGCCCAGGCGCACGATCTCGGCATGGCGGTGCTGGTCGAAGTGCATGACGGCGCGGAACTCGATCGCGCGTTGCGCTTGAAAACCCCGCTCGTGGGCATCAACAACCGCAACCTGCGGACCTTCGAAAGTACGCTGGACACGACGCTGTGTCTGTTGGAGAACGTGCCAAGCGATCGATTGCTCGTCACCGAAAGCGGCATTCTCGGACGCGCCGATGTCGAGCGCATGCGGGCGGAGAATGTCCATGCCTTCCTCGTCGGCGAGGCCTTCATGCGAGCCGACGATCCCGGTCAGGCACTCGCGCAGCTGTTTCAATGAGTGCGGCAAGTGGTGATCTCTTCGCCGACCGTTTGACGGCGGCGCGATCCGATAACTGCCTTCGAGATCCGCTTGCGGAAGTCTTCGCACGCGTCACGCCGGCCTGGAAACCGGTGACGGACGCCTTCCTTGCGAGTCCCGAAGGAGAGTCCCTCGTCCGCTACGTCGACGCCCGCGTGGCCGACGGCGCCGTCGTCTACCCCGGCACGGTGTTTCGCGCCCTCGAACTGACATCCCCGGACGACGTGCGCGTCATCATCGTCGGACAGGATCCATACCACGGCCCGGGTCAGGCGCAAGGCCTCGCTTTCTCCGTGGGCGCTGGCCAGAAGCTGCCGCCCAGCCTTCGCAACATGCTCAAGGAAGTCGAAGCCGACACCGGCGCGACGTCGCAATGCCAGGGTGACCTGAGCGACTGGGCCCGGCAAGGCGTTTTGTTGCTCAACACCTCGCTGACCGTCGAAGATGGCCAGCCGCAAAGCCACGCCGGACGCGGCTGGGAGGCGCTGACCGATGCGCTGCTCATGCACATCGCGTTGCGCCCGCGGCCAGTGGTCTTTCTGCTGTGGGGCGGCTCAGCCCAGCGCAAGCGGGTGTTTCTCGACAAGCCGCCACATCGGGTGCTCACCGCCAACCATCCCTCACCGTTGTCCGCGCGACGCCCGCCCGAACCCTTCATCGGGTGCCGGCATTTCAGCAAGGCGAACAACTTATTGCTAGAAATACAGCCAGGCACGTCGCCGATCCGATGGTAGGGTGTGGCGTTGAAATGGTAACGGTGGGTGCCCCTGTCGCCCTGCGCTCTTCGGGGGAGGCGGCCGCCCGTACTTGCATTCACGTCCGTCCAATTACGAATTGGTGGCACTAAACTGATGGTGGTCAAAGGCCAGCACGAGGTGCCCTCAGGTCGTCGCGGAAGATACGCGATGGATGAGCGGTGAAAGAGTGGCCCCGCGCCGCGGGATCGCAGCCAGCGAATTCCTCAATTGGCCCATCGACCCGCGGCCGTGGAAGCGCATTGTTGCGGAGGTGATGGATGAGTGCGCTCAAAGGAAACATCCTCACGCCGCAAGGCTTCGTGTCGGGCGCTATCGAGTTTGACGACGCCGGGCGCATTGCGCGCATAGAGGGCGAGCCAATCGCTACCGACAAGGCTCGCGAATCGAAGCAGCCTTTGCTGCTGCCCGGCTTCGTCGATTTGCACGTGCACGGCGGCGGCGGCCACGACATCATGGAAGGCGGCGATGCCGCTGCGAAGGTCGCGGCATGGCACGCAGGCCACGGCACGACGTCCCTGCTCGCGACCACGATAACAGCGCCCATTGACGACCTCAAATCGGTTTTCACAGGCCTGCGGCCGCTGTGCGCCGGACGTCCGCGCAATGCGGCGCGTCTGCTGGGCGTGCACCTCGAAGGTCCCTATATCAATGGTGGCAAGCTCGGTGCCCAGCCCGACTTCGCACGACCCTTCAACCCCGACGAGTTGAAATGGCTCAACGACATAGCGCCCATCCGCCTTATCACCGTCGCACCCGAAGTGCCGGGCAACATGGAAGCAGTCGAGGCGCTGGTGGCTGGCGGCTACAAGGTGCAGATCGGCCACACGCTCGGCACCTACGAAGACGGTATCGAGGCTCTGGCGCGCGGGGCACGCGGCTTCACGCATCTCTTCAACGCAATGACGGGCCTGCACCACCGCGAGCCGGGCATGGTGGGCGCGGCCCTGGCCCATGCGCAGTACTCGGAAATCATCCCCGACCTGCTGCACGTCCACCGCGGCGCCATCCGCGTCGCGCTGCGATCGATTCCCTGCCTTTACTGCGTGACGGATTCCACCGCCGCAGCCGGCATGCCAGACGGCCAGTACAAACTGGGTCGCCACACGGTCACCAAGTGTCTCGGCGGCGCACGCCTTCCCGACGGCACGCTGGCCGGGTCCACATTGACGATGGATCAAGCCCTGCGCAACCTGGTCAATGAATTGGGTCTCGACCTCCCGGATGCCTCGCGCCGCGTCTCCACTTATGCGGCTGACTACCTCGGCGCGAACGACCGCGGGCGCTTGGCGCCCGGAGTCTGGGGTGACGTCGTCGTGCTCGACCGCGATTTGCAATTGACGGACGTATATGTTGAAGGGGCCTCGCCTGAACTCCCGCATGCTGGCTGAAGCATACGAGGCGCTAACTGCCGTTCCCGCACGTCTCAGCTAGTCCCTCTCTGCACCTCCGCCATCAGTGAAAACCATATCGCTACCACAGCGGGCGCCCAACACCACCGCGCTCGCGTGAAATTCTGCTGATTTGAGAAATCTGTGCGTAAGTGGTTCTAACGTCCCTACCGTCTTCCCAACCCTGCTATAGTCTGAGGTTCGCCGCGGAGGGGTGCCCGAGTGGCTAAAGGGGGCAGACTGTAAATCTGTTGGCTTACGCCTACGCTGGTTCGAATCCAGCCTCCTCCACCAGGCGAAACTATAAGTTGGGCGGGGCGTGCGAAGTTGCTGGCGCGCGTCCGCCGTCACGAAGTTGGTGTCTCCCGGGCGGGAGTAGTTCAATGGTAGAACCTTAGCCTTCCAAGCTAATGACGCGGGTTCGATTCCCGCTTCCCGCTCCAGCAAGCCGTCGCTACGGGGTTGGGCATCTCCAGGTGCCTAATCCCGTGTCGATGCCCATGTGGCTCAGTGGTAGAGCACTCCCTTGGTAAGGGAGAGGTCGCGCGTTCGATCCGCGCCATGGGCACCAAGATTCATTCCCCAACGGTGGGTTGCTAGGAGCAAGAAATGGCAAAAGGCAAATTTGAACGGACCAAGCCCCACGTGAACGTGGGGACGATCGGGCACGTGGACCACGGCAAGACGACCTTGACGGCGGCGATCACGACGGTGCTGTCATCGAAGTTCGGCGGCGAGGCCAAGGCCTACGACCAGATCGACGCGGCGCCCGAAGAAAAGGCGCGCGGCATCACGATCAACACCGCGCACGTCGAGTACGAGACCGCCAACCGCCACTA
>Ga0136846_1236536_pt1 | contig 17254 bp, 9 predicted proteins | sample HopSoiMetagenom2_FD_96841 | JGI IMG/M metagenome (GOLD analysis project Ga0136846, IMG submission 96841) | Grasslands soil microbial communities from Hopland, California, USA - 2 Assembly 2016 (version 4) | ecosystem: Environmental > Terrestrial > Soil > Grasslands | place: USA: Hopland...
AATAAAGCCGGGTGGTGAACTTTCTGATGAGCCCGGTATTAAAGCAAGTATTGTGAAAGACCCTTATGATATTACTGAGTTCGACAGGATCATGAAATTGTGGCTGCCACTGAGTTTTGCCGTTAACAGCCTGAACCGAAGCATGGGCCATGCGGATTTTTATCCCTTTATCATTTCACCTGAGGTAGTTCACAAGCTCGAATTCATACACGAACTATGCTTTATAAATTCCCGTCAAAAAGAAGAGATCATTTAGGTTTTATTCTTTCTCCAGAATTTTCGCAAGTCAAGTGTATAGGGGAATTCTTTGCTGATAATTTCCGCGGGCGGATCACAAAGGAAAGGCAGTCTGTTCTGATCAATATACCGAGAAGCGAAAATAGAATCAGTTGCAGGACGCAATCTTCCCTGGGTATGCGTTGTATCACCAAAGCGGTTCGTTCTTCTTGATTCAGCCTCGTAGCTATTAACTGGAAATGCATCATAGCTTCGGCCACCGGGATGGGAGACGTGGTAGGTACATCCGCCGATAGAGCGACTGTTCCAGGTATCAATTATATCAAAGGTGATTGGTGCGTCTATTCCTATTGTGGGATGCAAAGCAGAAGGCGGTTGCCAGGCCCTGTACCGGATGCCACAAACATATTCATCCTTTGTACCGGTTGATTGCAAAGCTACCCGGTTTCCATTGCAGAGTAATGCATATCTGGAACTATTCATTCCCCTTAATTTCACCTGTACTCTCTCAATAGATGAATCCACAAATCTTGCAGTGCCTGCGCTTGACATTTCTTCTCCCAATACATGCCAGGGTTCAATGCCCATCCGTATCTCCATTTCAATCCCTTTTATTTTTACTGTTCCATAGTGAGGAAAACGGAATTCAAAGAAAGGATCAAACCAGGTTAAATGGAAAGGATAGCCGGCATCATTCAATTCATTCACTACTTCTCTTATATCTTCACGCACATAGTGAGGCAGCATGAATTTATCATGCAGCTCTGTTCCCCATCTCACGAGATCATGTTTGTAGGGAGTTTTCCAGAACCTGGCTACAAGGCCACGGATCAGTAACATTTGTACCAGGCTCATGTGTTTATGGGGTGGCATATCAAATGCGCGGAATTCCAGGATGCCTAATCTGCCTGAGAAGCTATCGGGTGAATACAATTTATCAATGCAGAATTCAGAACGGTGGGTATTGCCCGTAATATCTGTAAGCAGGTGACGGAATATCCTGTCTACCAGGTAAAATGGAATAAATCCATCATCAGGGACCTGGCTAAAGGCTAATTCCATTTCATATAATTTCTCATCACGTCCTTCATCAACACGCGGAGCCTGGCTGGTGGGGCCTACAAATGCGCTGGAAAATAAATAGGAAAGGCCAGGATGATGTTGCCAATATGCAATCAGGCTTCGGAGAAGATCAGGGCGGCGCAATAAAGGGCTATCCGCCGGACGACTTCCACCAATGGTAATATGATTACCACCACCAGTACCCGTATGTCGCCCATCCAGCATGAATTTTTCTGTTCCCAGCCGGCTTTGGAAGGCCTGATCATATAATGTATCAATGGTCTTTACAAGTTCTTTCCAATTGCGGGAAGGTTGAATATTCACCTCAATTACTCCGGGATCAGGTGAAACAACAAGGCGCTCCATGCGATAATCACGGGGTGGTTCATATCCTTCTACCCGAACCGGTATATTTAGTTTTTCGGCTGTAGCTTCTATGGAAGCGATCAGATCAAGATAATGTTCCAGGTAATCAACAGGAGGAAGAAAAATATAGAGTATGCCTTCTCTTACTTCAATGCAAAGTGCAGTTTTGATCACCGGCAATTCATAGGTCAATTCACTTTCGTCCTTATCGCCATTTTTTAAAATCTTCTTTTGTAATTGTTCAACTTTCTTCTCCAATTTAACCTGTACTGGAGGAGCTGCGTACTCAAAAACCTGTCCATAACGACTGGCAATAGATTCATGGAAATGTTCCAGTTCAGGAAGGTTTTCAAAAAGACTGCGGTCCACTTTCTCTGGTTGCTTATCCTTTGCCATTGCAGGAAGGGAGTCAAGCGGCAATCTTAATCCAATTGGTGAATTACCCGGAGTCAGGAAAAGTGTATTTCGTTTCAATATCCACTTGCAGCTTTGCCATTTACCATATTCATAGTTCCATTTTAAAGGAAGCACAAAGCCGGCCTGGGTGTTGAGGCCAACATCCAGCAATTGAGCAAGCTTTCTACGTTCAATGTCATCAGTGAGATTGGTTTTCAACGGATCAATATTGGCCGGCAACCTTCCTTCACTCCATAAGAAATAGAAAATGTCTTCATAGGCGGTACTCAAATTACTTTCACTTAAACCCAGGTGCCGGGTCAGTTCCTTTGCAAAATTTACTGCATCTTTATTGGTAAATTTCTTTTCAATATTTTCATGGGCAATGAGTGAAATATTTTTCCAGATAGGATATCCGTCTTTTCGCCAGAATAAGCCGTATTGCCATCTTGGTAGCGGTTCCCCAGGGTACCATTTCCCTTGTCCATAATGGATCATACCATTGGGACCGAATTTTTCCCGAAGGCGAAAGATCAGGTTATGGGAGAGAATTCTTTTTTCAGGTCCATCTGCAGTTGTATTCCATTGATCTGATTCCATATCATCAATGGAAACAAATGTGGGTTCACCACCCATGGTCATTCGCAGATCGCCTTTTTCAAAATCCTGATCAATCAACTGGCCTGTTGCATTGATGGCTGCCCATTGCTCGTCAGTATAAGGCTTGGTTACACGGGGATCTTCATGTATCCGGGTTACTGAATTGGAAAAGGAGAAAGTAGTTTCACATTTATCAGTAGCGCCAACAACTGGGGCAGCACTAACATAATCCGGTGTGCAGGCTAGTGGTATATGTCCTTCACCGGCAAACAGTCCGGATGTAGGATCAAGTCCTATCCATCCAGCGCCTGGGATATATACTTCAGTCCATGCGTGCAGATCCGTAAAATCATTTTCCGGTCCACTGGGTCCATCCAGTGATTTAAGGTCTGCAGTTAATTGTATCAGGTAGCCGGATACGAATCTTGCCGCGAGTCCCAGGTGTCGAAGGATCTGTACCAGCAGCCAGGCAGAGTCCCGGCAGGAACCAATGGCCCTTGTCAATGTTTCTTCGCAGGTTTGCACACCCGCCTCCATCCGTATGCTATAACTTATTTCTTTATTAAGTTTCTGATTAAGATAGACCAGGAAATCATTGATATTCTTTTTACTTCTGTCAACTCCCTGCATCCATTTCATCAATTGGGGACCCATCTCTTTTATTTCAAGATAGGGGATTAGCTCTCCGGCTAACTGTTTGGTATAATTGAAGGGATATCTTTCGGCATACTCTTCCACAAAGAAATCAAATGGGTTGATGACGATCATATTGGCAATCACTTCCACTTCAATTGACAGTTCCCTTGTCTTCTCTGGAAAAACTACTCTTGCCTGGTAATTTCCAAAAGGGTCCTGCTGCCAGTTGATGAAATGGTCCTTCGGCGTTACCTTAAATGAATAGGATTCTATGGGTGTGCGGGAATGTACGGCTGGTCGCAAACGAAAAATATGAGGTGACAGGGAAACAAACCTGTCGTATTTATAGCTTGTCCGGTGGTTGATTGCTACTCTTATTGCCATATATCTGTTTGGTTGTTATGGCAAGGCATTCGTTCTACAGGAAGATACCACTTTTTCGGCTTATTCCTGCAGTTAATTTGAATTAAATACTCATAAATTCCTTCTTGTATTGCATCGGTTTCTTCAGCATGAGCTCTTTGAACTGCCGGTTGAAATTAGAGAGGGTATTGAAGCCGCAATCATAACAGATCTGCGCAATTGATTCATCGGTCTCTGTGAGCATTTTACAGGCGTGCTTGATTCGGATCTCTGCAATGAACCGGGAAAAAGGTTTATTATTCTTCATGGCGAAATACCTGCTAAAAGAAGTAGGGGTCATATGTAATAACTCAGCAAGATCTTCCAGTAACACCTTCTTACGGAAATTTTTGAATGCATATTCATATACTTTATTGAGCCGGTCTGTTTCATGCTGATCGATGCCTTCATCATATGCTTTGGAAGAGATATAATGATATTCTTTGGTAATGGCCAGTATTTCCAATATGTGCAGCAAATGAATTACGCTTGGAATTCCCTGCAATCCTACCAGTTCCTTCATCATTTCTATTACCTGTAGCTTTTTGGCTCCATAGAATTCCAGACCTCGCATGGACTTGACAAATAATTTCTTCAAACCAAGCATCTCTTCTTTCTCAAGTATGTGATCCCCCAGGAAGTTCTCATTGAGGTATATTACAATACCCCTTGTGATATCAGCACTATTTCTGTCGAAATAAGCTTCATCACTACGCCATACATGCGGCACATGTGGACCGGTGAGTATCAATTCACCAGGACGGAACGATTTAATGCTATCTCCTATAAAACGGGTGCCTGTGCCCTCCAAAACCACAAAAAGCTGGTACTCGGAATGGGCATGCCAGATGGGGTCAAAGTGCTTGTCTTCCAAATCTTTGATTACGAAAATTTGGGATGGTGGAATGGCGGATTTATGTAGAGCTGTCTTCAAAGCCTATTAAGTTGTCGTTCAAATGCCAAATTAGTAAGATTTGATGATAAAAAACAGTCAGTTTTGGATAAAATTCCGATAGGAGTCGGCTTGGCAATGTTTGATATTCGTATTGTCATCTAACGATTCAACTAATTGCCATGAACAAGAAAAAGTTACTGACTGCTTTCGCCATTTCTGTATTGTCGATAGTTTTACTTGCTGCTTTCCGGTACCAGCCTGCCGCCACTCCAAGACGCCTTGAGATTTTATTCCTCGGACATACCAATAACAGGGCCCATAATTCAGAACGGCTTGCGGATATTTTCACGAAAGAATTCTTTAAAGATGGGATCAATATCACTTTCACGATGGATCCCAATTCCATGAACGAAGAGAACCTGAGTAAATACGATGGTCTTATAGTATATGCCAATCATGACACAATAAGCCGTTCCCAGGAACAGGCCTTATTAAATTTTGTGCGCGGTGGCAAGGGTTTTATTCCCTTGCACTGCGCTTCTTACTGTTTCAGGAATTCTCCTGAAGTGGTAGAAATGATCGGTGGCCAGTTCAAGAGTCACAGGTATGATTCATTCCCTGCCACGATTATCAAACCTGAACACCCGGTAATGAAAGGCATAACATCCTTTGTTACACTTGATGAAACTTATGTACACGACAAGATCAGCAAGAACATTGAAGTGCTGACTGAAAGGGTAGAGGGTGATCATCATGAGCCCTATACCTGGGTTCGTCCATACGGACAGGGCCGTGTATTTTATACTGCGTATGGACATGATGAAAACACTTTCAACAATCCAGGCTTTCTTAACCTGGTGCGTAATGGTATCTTATGGGCAGTAGGTGATAAAGCCGCAGCCGATGTGGCTGCACTCAATGTTGCCCAACCTACCTATTTTGATGGCCCTGTTCCTAATTATGAGCACCGTGATCCTGCACCAAAAGTTCAGAATTCATTGACTCCGCAGCAATCAATGTCGCTGATGCAGGTCCCTGTTGATTTTGACCTTCAGTTATTTGCTTCAGAACCAGATGTAGTGAATCCTATCTATATGAACTGGGATGAGCGCGGCAGGCTTTGGGTGATTGAAACTGTTGACTATCCAAATGAGATCAAAAATGACGATATAGGAGATGACCGGATAAAAATAATAGAAGACACCAATGGTGACGGCAAAGCAGACAAGTTCACCATCTTCGCCGACAAGCTTAACATTCCTACCAGCTTTGTTTTCTCCAATGGTGGCATTATTGTTAGTGAAGCTCCCAGTTTCCTGTTCCTTAAAGACACTGATGGTGATGACAAGGCCGATGTTCGCACACCTATTTTAAGTGGCTGGGGCAAGAATGATACACACGCACAGGCTTCGAACCTGCGATATGGCCTCGATAACAAGATCTGGGGCGTGGTTGGCTATTCCGGATTCAATAATGGAAAGAAAGGCAAAGATTCGCTGGCTTTTGGTAATGGCTGTTATCGTTTTAACCCGGATGGAAAGAATCTGGAATTCCTTTCTACTACCAGCAACAATACCTGGGGGCTTGGTTTCTCTGAAGAGTTTGATGTTTTTATTTCTACGGCAAATAATACACACACCGCTTTCTTTGGAATGCCGAAAAGATACTATGATAAAGCAGGCATAAGAAATGAAACGGGTGTAGAAAAACTGGATGCACATTATGGCATGCATGTGGCCACCAAAAATCTTCGCCAGGTGGATGTACAGGGCGGATTCACTGCTGCTGCCGGGCATAGTCTTTATACTGCACGTGTATTTCCCCAGGAATACTGGAATCGGGTAGCATTTGTTACAGAACCTACCGGCCGCTTGATACATAAAAATTTAATTGCTCCCAATGGATCCGGATTCAAGGAAAACGGAGATGGATGGAATATGCTGGTCAGTGCGGATGAATGGGCAGCTCCCATCCAGGCAGAAGTGGGGCCAGATGGTTCATTGTGGGTAACTGACTGGTATGACTTTATCATTCAGCATAACCCAACACCCAATGTGAATTCCGCCGGATATAATGCACAGACCGGTAAAGGAAATGCATATATAAATCCTTTGAGAGACCATGAGCGCGGACGCATATACCGCATGGTTTATAAAAAGAATTCTCCCAGGAATACACTGCAGTTAAATAAAAACGATGTAGCAGGATTGGTTAAGGCGCTGAGTAATGATAATATGTTCTGGCGCACTACCGCGCAAAGACTATTAGTGGAAAAGCAGGATAAATCAGTGTTGCCTGCTTTATATAAACTGGTGCAGAATGAAGAGCTGGATGGCGCCGGTATCAATGCTCCTGCAGTTCATGCACTCTGGACCATCCAGGGATTAAAAGCCATGACTGCTACCAATCCAACTGCTATAGCGGTTGCTACGAAAGCATTATCACATCCTGCAGCCGGCGTTCGAAGGGCAGCTATTGAAGTATTGCCCAAAACACCTGCTACTTTTCTTGCCATGCAAAAAGCTAAAGTGTTTGATGATAAAGACCTGCGCGTAAGACTGGCTGCTATTTTGGCAACAGCAGATATGAAATCTTCTGCTGCTATTGGCAATGTGTTAGTAGATATGGCAAACAAAGAAGAGAATGTTACAGATACCTGGTTGCGACAGGCTTTGATTATTGCCAGCAAACTGAATGCAGAAACATTTAGAGCTGCCTTTAAGAAGAAGGGATTAAATGCGAATCCTTCATTGATGGAAGCGTCACTTGCCCAGCGACTGGCATTTGGCGACCGCATAGAGACTACTCCATTGAGAAGGCAGTTTGGAAGACAGCAGCAGCAGCAACAGGAGCTCAACCCTGAAATTGCCAACAGAGAGATCCTGATCTCAGGTGATATGGAAAGAGCCACCCGCAACTTCGGTGGCGGTGGTAATGCTGGCGGGGGCAACCGGGGAAATAACAATAATGCAAATGCGCCTGCAATAATTCCTTATCATGGAATGATAGTGGCACAGGGCAGTAAAGCAAACGGTTATGCGCTCTACTTTATTGAAAATAAAATGTATTTCCAGGTGAATGAAGATGGTAAACCTTTCCAGGTTGCTACTACTACACCTAACCTGCCAGCGAAATTCAGTTTCAAGGCAGGTCTGGCAAAGGACGGAACAATGCGACTTTATATCGATAACAAAGAGGTTGCAAAGACAAAAGCAGCTGGTTTGTTCAAAAAAGAATTTGAAATACCACTTCGGGTGGGCAATGAAACCAAAAGAGGAGAAGAAAAGATCGCCGATTATCCAGACTCCAACTTCCTCATGCGTGCAACGCTGACCAATGGCAAGCTGGAAACGCTGGAAGGACTTACACCTGCAGTGAATTTGGGTAAACCGGATAAAGTGATCAGCCTGGGTGTTATTAAAGATATAATGAAGTACGACAAGCAATTGCTAACAGCAAAAGCGGGTACAGTATTGCAGATCGTGATGAGGAATCCGGATCATATGCAGCACAATTTTGTATTGATCAAACCTAATACAATAGATAGAGTAGGTGCAGCTGCTGATAAACTGGCACAGGGTGCAACGGCTGGTTCTGTTACTTCAAAGATGCAGTATGTACCGAGAATGCCGGAAGTATTGTATGCAACGCCGATGCTGAACCCTGGTTCAACTTACAACCTGACTATTAAAGTGCCGGATACACCGGGAGATTATCCCTATATCTGTACGTTCCCGGGCCACTGGCGCATTATGAGAGGAATATTGAGAGTGACTAAATCTGTTAATTAAAGCGCATGGCGTTAGATATTAAATATGGAGTGAGCACCTGGTTATGGACATCTCCTTTCAGTACAGCCTCTATCCAGGAACTGTTTCCCAAGATCGCTGATATGGGATTTGATGTGGTGGAGATAGCTGTGGAAGACCCATCGCTTATTGATGGTAAAAAGGTAAGGAAAGCCCTGGATAAATATAATCTGAAAGCAGGAGTTTGTGGTGCGTTTGGACCTTCCCGTGACTTTACTAGTGAAGATCCGGCTATTCATGCCAATTGTTTTAACTATATACAGGCCTGTCTCGATCTCTGTGTGGATCTGGATGTAAAATTCCTGGGTGGTCCCATGTATTCTGCAGTAGGCAAAGCAAGAATGGTCTCACCGGAACAAAGAAAAAAGGAATGGCAATCAGCTGTTACAAATCTCCGCAAAGTTTGCGAAGCAGCTGCAAGACGGGGATTAAAAATTGCCCTGGAGCCATTAAATAGATTTGAATCCGACCTGGTGAATACGGCTGATGATGTAGTGCGTATGGTGAATGATATTGGTCACCCTGCTGCAAAGATTATGCTGGATGGATTTCACATGAACATTGAAGAAAGAGATATTGAAAACGCCATCATCACTGCAGGTGATAAATTGATCCATCTGCAGGTTGCAGAGAATTATCGTGGTACGCCCGGAACTGGTCAAACCAATTGGGCAGCTTACCGTAAGGGACTGGAAGCAATCAATTACAATGGTACCATTACCATTGAAAGCTTTACCACAGACAACAAGGAACTGGCGGGTGCAGTTTGCTTCTGGCGTCCGATGGCGGAGAACCAGGATCTCTTTGCATCAGAAGGATTGCGCTTTTTAAAACAACTGATCAACAACAACGCTGATATATATAATCATACACCATTAAAAACTTCTGTAAATGGGAAAGAATAAAATCAATGTAGCAATTATCGGCCTTGGTTTTGGAGCGGAATTTATTCCAATTTACCAGCGGCATCCAGGAGCAAATATGTATGCTATTTGCCAGCGCAATACAGAGAAGTTAAACCAGGTTGGAGATGCTTTCGGAATTGAGAAGCGATATACGGATTATGACGAATTATTGAAGGATAAAAATATTGACGCGGTACACATCAACACTCCCATTCAAAACCATGCAGAGCAATCATTGAAGGCTTTGAGGGCGGGAAAACATGTAGCCTGTACTGTGCCAATGGCAACTACAGTTGAAGAATGCCGGCAGATTGTTGAAGCAGTAAAGGAGACTGGTCTCACCTATATGATGATGGAAACCGTGGTGTATAGTCGTGAGTTCCTCTTTGTAAAAGAAATGTATGAAAAAGGAGAATTGGGTAAACTGCAATTCATGCGTGCTTCTCACCAGCAGGAAATGGCAGGATGGCCTGGGTACTGGGAAGGATTGCCTCCCATGCATTACGCAACACATTGTGTGGGCCCTGTGGTTGCACTTGCCAATGCAGATGCGGAATATGTATCCTGTCTGGGTTCAGGAAGGATTGATGAAGATCTGATTAAGAAATATAATTCACCATTTGCGATAGAGACATGCCATATCAAATTCCGAAATTCCGACCTGGCGGCAGAAGTAACGCGTTCCCTTTTCAATACCGCACGTCAGTATCGGGAAAGCTTTGATGTGTATGGAAGCAGGAAAACATTTGAATGGACCTTAATTGAACATGAAGACTCAGTGATCCATACCGGTGAAAAACCGGAAAGAGTAAAGATCCCTGATTATGCGCACCTTTTGCCTAAAGAGATCCAGGCTTTTACAACCGGGGGTGTGTATGATGCAAACAGCAATCAACATTTATCATTTATTCAGGGAGCTGGTCACGGGGGCTCACATCCGCACCTGGCGAATGAATTCATAAGCGCATTACTCGAAGAAAGATCACCATTCCCCAATGCAAGGCAGTCAGCCAATATCACCTGTGTGGGGATACTGGCACATGAATCAGCAATACAGGGAGGAAAGATCCTTCATTTGCCGGAGTTCACATTAAGTCCGGCGCAGACCAAATCAAAAGGGAAAGAACAATTAGCATAAGCCGTCAGGAAGCATTACTAACCTGTCCGGGAAAATTCAATAGTGGTTACTAAAGAATGATTGTTAACCCAACTCAAGGCATATGAGATTGGCTTGCTGTATTTGCTTGATATTGTTGGGCGTTGCAGTTATTGCACAGCGTCCGAAAACCTATACGGTGCCAGCCGGTGTAGAAGTAAAAGAAATTGTACCAGCGAATGAGATTTACCAGTTTCCCGAATTTCTTCAGGGTCTGGTGATCTTTAAAGATGGGAAATCTGCACCTGGAAAACTCAATTACAATAGGCTTATAGCTGAGATCCAGTTTATCGATCCAAAAGGTGATACGCTTTCTCTTGCCAATGAACAAATGATCAGAACAGCATTCATTGGATCAGATACATTTTATTATAGTGAAGGATATGTAAGGCAATTGAGTGGGGGCTCCCGGGTAAAAATGGGTGAGCGGATTGCATTCAGGGAGTACATCCAAAAGCCAGGAGCGTATGGTCTGTCTTCTGCTACTACTGCCACTAATACCATATCGGTTCTTTTAAATCGCAGGTCAGTTGACCTTAACGTGAGCCAGGAATTGGTACTGATAAAGAATACAAATTATTTAATAGGAGACAGGTTCAATGTTTTTGTAGTAGCGGAAAAAAACGTTATCCTGAAAATGTTCCCGGATAGCAGACCAGCAATAGAAGATTTTATTGAAAGGAATAAGATCAGTTTCACCAGATCAGAGCATATGATACAACTGGCGAAATTCCTGGATACCTTATGAATAAGAACACATTAATCCTTTGATAGACCAATATCTGCCCTTTGAAGATGAGACGGTTCCTGATTTCCCATCAAAACAACGACTATGAGATTAAATAACAACACACTGCAACCTAAAAACCACCTGTTGGTTTTTTCAGACAGCATTCTATTTACGCCAGGATAACCTGCCTGCTGTTTGCTTTTCATCGCTAACTATTTTATTTATTATCAAATTAAAATGTATGAAACATTGCTTGTTGAAAAGGGAATTTGAATCCCGGATCCGGGACCATTCGATTCAGCTTCGGTTTCTCTTCATTACTGTCCTTTCCATATTCTGCACAGCGGTTTTTGCGCAGATCCCGGTAGCAGGAAAGGTTACCTCTGGCGATTCGGTTCTCACAAATGTGACTGTCCAGGTAAAAGGTACAGGTGTAGCCACACAAACGAATTCAGCCGGTGAATACTCAATTAATGCTGCCGGGACCGGGACCCTGGTCTTTTCTTCTGTGGGATTTAATACACTGGAAGTAAAAATAAATAACCAGAGTTCGATTAACGTTCAATTGCAGAGCAATAATGTTCAGCTGACAGATGTGGTAGTGGTGGGTTATAGTACGCAAAAAAAGGCGACTGTAACGGGTGCGGTTTCCAGTATTAGTTCCAAGGACCTGGTCACAACCCCTTCTGGCACTACTTCCGGAGCACTGGTTGGTAAGGTACAGGGTATCACTACCCGCAGCCCGGATTCCAGGCCTGGCAGAGGTGTAAATATTCAGATCAGAAATATGGGTAACCCATTGTTTGTAATTGACGGAGTTCCTTATACAGGCGGTAGTACCGGTGTTACTGGTTTTGGATTTAACCAGGGTTCAGGTCAGGATGTGTTTAACACATTGGGCCTGGAAGATATTGAAAGTATTACCATATTGAAAGATGCCTCAGCATCAATCTATGGTTTGCGTGCGGCCAATGGTGTTGTACTTGTTACAACTAAAAAAGGAAAAAAAGGGGAGCAGCCAAAGATCCAGGCATCAGGCTATTGGGGTTTCCAGAATTTTACCCGTTATCCAAAACCGCCAAGTGCCTATACACACCAGTTGGCAACTGTTGAAGCGGCACAAAATGCTGGCCAGGATCCAAGCAGTGTTTTAACAAAAGCTGAGCTGGAGAAATGGAGGCTGGGAACGGATAGTGGTTACCAGAGTTATGATTATTTTAAATTGGTTACACGTCCCAATGTTCCTCAAAAATATATTAGTGCCAGTGCAACAGGAGGAACTAACAGATCAACCTATTATGTTTCTCTTAGCCACCTTGATCAGGATGCAATCCTTAAGGACTTTAGTTACCAGCGTACAAATGTCCAGATCAATCTTAATACTCAGTTAGCTAACAGGCTCCAGTTAGGCACACAGGTTTCACTTCGCCGCGAGAGGAACTTTAATATCGGTGTTCCAGGACTGGATGATTACTTTAATCCTTTTCTAAGCATATTCAGTATGTGGCCAACCGAAGCCCCTTATGCCAATAACAATCCAAAATATATCAATAATACGCATAACGTAAACGTTAACCCTGCTACTTATACCAAAGATATTACTGGCTGGATCGAGGAATTATGGCATACCATGGATTTCAAAATGAATCTGCAATATGATTTTCCATTTGGATTACAGGCAAAGGCAACGATAAATTACAATTACCAGAATGAGGATTTTGATGGTATGGAGTATACCTATCCTGCCTATATCTATAATAAGAGTACAGGAAATTATGAGGATAGGGCTGTTGGTTCCACTATTCCTTATGGCAACCAGAATCCCTGGAGGGAAAAACACAAGCGTAATGTTATCAGCCGCTACGCCCAGTTTACACTGAATTATTCAAAACAATTAGGCGATCATAATATTGCAGCTGTTGCAGGTTATGAGCGATCAGATTATGAGAACTCCTACTTTGTAGTACATACCATTCCTTCCAACAACTACATTCCATTAATGAGCTTTTCTGAACAGGATATCCTCCAGGATCAGTGGGCCATAGAAGCAAGAGCAGGATATATTGGAAGACTGAACTACAACTACAAACAGAAATACCTGCTGGAATTATTGGGACGCTATGATGGTTCTTACCTGTATGAACCGGATCATCGTTGGGGTTTCTTCTCGGGCGCATCTGCCGGTTGGAGAATTTCTGAAGAAAAATGGTTTAATAAAGTTAGGCTGATCAATGATTTAAAACTACGTGTGTCTTATGGTGAAACTGGTAGTGAAGCTGGTATCAATGCGTTTGATTATTTACCAGGATATACATATCCAAACGGAAGCTCAGTTCTGGATGGTGTTTATGTAATTGGTGCTGGTCCAAGAGGTATTCCAGTAACTAATCTGTCATGGGTATTGAACCGTACAATGAACGTCGGCGTAGATATCGCGTTAATGAATAATAAGATTACCGGCCAGTTTGATGTATTTGAAAGACGGAGAACCGGTGTGCCGTTTGGAAAATATGATGTATTGCTTCCCAGTGAGGTTGGATATGGATTGCCCAATGAGAATCTGAATAAGGATGCTACCCGTGGTATTGAAGGAATTGTTAACTATAACAATAAGTTTGGGGCGGTGGATTTTACAGCCAGCGTAAATGCGTCTTATGCGCGTAACTGGTCTATATATGAATACAAACAGCGCTTTGGTAATTCTTATAATGAATACCGGACTTCCAATCAAAAACGTCTCGCTGGTGTGACTGGTACTGGTAATAACAACGCTTTTGGGTATACTGTTATCGGCAGATTTACGTCTCAGGAGCAAATTGATAAATACCCAGTAAATATTGACGGCCAGGGCAACAGAACAATGCTTCCAGGTGATTTCATTTATAAGGATTATAACGGAGACAATATCATCAATGATCTGGACCGCACTGCCATTGGCTATCAGAGAGGTCAGAATCCATTCCTGAGCTTTGGTTCTACGGTAACTGCAGGTTATAAGGGAATCAGCCTTACTGTTGTTTTTGCAGGTGGTGCTCTTCAGTCATTTGAAAATGGTGTGGAATCAAAGATCCTGTTCCAGAACAATGGTACTTCACCCCATTACTTTTTTGAGGATCGTTGGCACAGAGCTGATCCATATGATCCAAACAGCGAGTGGATACCGGGTAAATATCCAGCCATTCGAAGAGGTAATACCCATATCAATTATCAGCTAAGTGATTTCTGGCTTACCAATATAACTTATGTGCGCGTAAGAAATATTGAATTGGGATACCAGATCCCAAAGAACATCATCGCCAGGTTCGGTATGTCAGCACTCAGGATATATGCTAATGCTACAAATCTGTTCACGATTGATAACATGAAGAAATTTGAGCTGGATCCGGAGATCACCTCAAGCGGTGGACTGGTGTACCCGCAACAAAAGCTGATCACCTTTGGTTTCAATGTGTCATTTTAAAACAAACAATTATGAAAAGAGTTTATTATATAGGGTTTGTGTTTGTTTTCAGTCTGTCTCTTTTTTCCTGTAAAAAAGACTGGCTGCAAAGACAACCCAAGAACATTCTTACGGATGAGCAGGTTTGGAATGATCCAAAACAGTTAACAGGACTCATTGCCAACTACTACAACCGCCTTCCTACGGATATGGGCCTGGATGGTAACTGGCGTAATATGGCTGATTACGATGATGCCATGTGGTCTGGTGAATCCAATAATGAGGGCAGAAATAATATTCCGAATTATCCCGGCAACCGCTGGGAATACTGGGATTATGGTTTTATCCGTGACATCAACCTGTCTATCGAAAAAATAAATGAGTTGGGCACTTCGCTCACAGCTGCACAAAAAAAGCCATTTTTAGCTGAGCTGCGGTTCATGCGTGCCTGGATATATTTTGAATTGGTGCGTAGAATGGGGGGTGTGCCCATTGTAACCAGTCAATTGATCTATGATTATAGTGGAGATGCATCTTCATTGAGGAAACCAAGAGCAAAAGAATCAGAGGTATATGATTTTGTAGCAAGCGAACTGGACGCTATCAAGGACGATTTGACAAATGGTGTCACGATAAATGGCGGCGTAATTACAGCGGTAAGTGTTACCCGGGCCAACAAGTTCATTGCGATGGCCTTGAAAAGCCGCGCCATGTTATATGCAGGTTCAATAGCCAAATATAATAGTCTGCGTGCAGTGCCAATCACTACTCCGGGTGGTGAGGTTGGAATTCCGGCAAATATGGCAAATACCTATTACCAGAAAGCCCTGGATGCAGCAAAGGAAGTGATAAACAGCCCATGGTATCAATTGAAAAGCGGAGTTGGTCCTGTTGCAGGAGCTACTGCTTATTACGAAGCAACCACAAAGAAGTCAGCTAACAAAGAATTCGTCTTTATTAAGGACTATCTGACAGCCAAGGATAAAAGGCATACGTTCACGTATGATAATATTGTACGTGGTGTAAGGGAAGACAATCTTTCTTCCTCTCAGGTCACTCCCTCTGTCAGCCTCGTGGAAGCATTTGAATACACCGATGGTTCACCCGGAACCCTGAGAACAAGAAATGCTGGTAATACTGATTATATCTATTATGATAAACCAGAGGACATTTTCGCGGGGAAAGATTACCGTCTGAATGGATCAATTATTTATCCTAATAGTGTTTTCAAAGGTTCTACTATTGAAATCCAGGCTGGGGTTAAAGTATGGAATGCTACTACTTCAACCTATACCAATGTAGAAGGCGCAATTGGAACCGTATACACAGATGGAAAGACACTGGTTGGTTCATCTGGTCCTCACCGGTCAAACCAGGATGTTACCAATACTGGTTTCGCCCTGCGAAAATTCATTGAGGAAGGTTCACTCACCAGCACCCGAGGTGTACGCAGTGATAACCCGTGGATATGGATCCGTTTATCTGAAGTTTTATTGAATGCTGCAGAAGCTGCTTTTGAACTGGGACAAATACCCGATGCCCTGAACTATGTTAACAGGGTTAGAGAAAGAGCGGGATTTGGACCTAATAGTCTCAATGCCGGAACACTTACCCTGGCAAGATTACAAAATGAACGCAGAGTGGAACTGTGCTTTGAGGATCACCGTGTATGGGACCTCAAGCGCTGGAGAATTGCTGACCAGGTATGGAATGGACAGGCAAACAATCCTATTGCAATGGTAGGGGCTTTGTATATGTATCGTGTTGTTCGCCCAGGTGATCCTGCACGTGATGGCAAATATGTTTTTGACAAGTTAGATAAGGCGCCAAGGATAATTTCACCGCGGTGGTTCCAGGAAAGGAATTATTATACGTTCATTCCTCAGAGTGTGCTGGACAATAATCCTTTGATCGTTCGTAACCCATTTCAATAACATTCTTAAATTCTCGATATGAAACATAAATTATTGCCTCTGATTGTAGCAATGGCTGTATTGGGAGGTTGTAAAAAAGATAACCGGGAGCCGCCCAAATCTACGCTTGATGGTATGGTGGTAGTTACTGGTACTAAAACACCAGTTGGTGTACAATCCAACGGAACACAATTGGAATTATGGCAGGATGGTTATGCACTGAAGCAAAAAATTCCAATTTACATTGACCAGACAGGTTTGTTCTCTGCCAAACTGTTTGATGGCAGATATAAACTGGTAAGGCTGAGTGGAGCGCCCTGGCAAAATAATACTGACACGATGACTATTGATCTGAAAGGTCATGCTGTGGTGGAAGTGCCGGTGGTTCCTTACTTTACTGTGGGAGGAGAATCAATCACCTATAGCGCTGCAGATACGTCTATCACTGCTACATTCAGTGTTTTCAGAATGGACCCAAGTAAAATTGCTGACAGGGTATCTCTGCACATCGGACTTACTCAGATCACGGATGCGAATAACCAGATACCACTTCCTGCTGCAACCATTGATAAAGCGCCAGCCGCAAATTACCTGACGGCCCCAACAACTCTCAAGATCCAGTTGAACCCAGACAGATATCCCGGTACAGGAAATGCTGAATTGAGACGTCAGTTGGCTTTGATCTTTACAAAGAAATACAGCTTTGCA
>Ga0136846_1213529_pt1 | contig 17252 bp, 20 predicted proteins | sample HopSoiMetagenom2_FD_96841 | JGI IMG/M metagenome (GOLD analysis project Ga0136846, IMG submission 96841) | Grasslands soil microbial communities from Hopland, California, USA - 2 Assembly 2016 (version 4) | ecosystem: Environmental > Terrestrial > Soil > Grasslands | place: USA: Hopland...
ATGGTGTACCGCTCCGACGGCTCGGCGACGTTCGTCGGCGTCGAGCGCGTCACCGGTCGCGTCGCGGGAAAGTCCGGCAGCTTCGTCCTCCAGCGGCTCGGCGCATTCGAGGCCGGTCAGGCGAAGGAGTCGTATTCGGTGATTCCCGGCTCCGGCACGGGCGAGCTGCGGGCGATTCGCGGTGAGGGTACTTCGTCGGTCGGCCACGGAATGGAGCATCCCTTCACGATGAGCTACGAGCTGGATTAGCCTCGTCAGGCAGATGAGCATCGTTCGCATCGCGCGCCTCGGCGTCTTCGCCGTTGCCTTCATCGCGCCGCTCGCGTGCGGCGGAGGGGGCACTATCGACTGGCACCGGTTCGTGCGGCCGGAGGACGAGGAGTTCGCCCGCGCGTTCTTCGATAGCGTTCGATTCGAGCGGGTCGATTATGCCCTCGGTGAGCTCTCGCCCCTTCTAGCCGGGATGCCTGGCATCCGTGACAGTCTCGTTTCGATGGGCAGGCAGTTGCCGCATGGTCCACTCGACTCCGTGCATCTCATTGGCGCGAATCGCTTCACAAGCTCGTCCACGGACCGCTCGGATTTGACGTTCGAGTTTCACTCGGCGAGTGGATGGGGCGCGGTGGAGATGGTCGTTCTCAGGGAGGACGGGCCGCGTGTCATCCATGGATTTCATGCCGACAGGCTGCCAAGGGCGCTCGAGGTGACGAACGCGTTCACACTTCGGGACAAGAGCTTCGGGCACTATCTGATGATCGGCCTGATGGTGGTCTGCGTCGTGGTTGCCATCGGGAGCGCCGTCCTCGCGCTCTTCACGCCGATGAAGCGGCGTTGGGCCTGGGCGCTGCTGGCGCTCGTCGGCACGGGGACGTTCGCCTTCAATTGGACGACGGGACAGGGACGGTTGATGCTTCTCAACCTGCTCTTCTTCGACGCGGGCTACTGGAAAGGAGGACCTGCCGCGCCGTGGGTTTTAAAGGTCGCCTTTCCAATCGGCGCCCTGCTGACGATTCGCCGTGTTCGTAGCGCGCGTCATGAGCCCGCGGCACCGACCGCGCCTCTCGCACCCCCCGATCCTGTCGCGCCGATCGGGTCAGTCACACCACTGACGGAAACGCCTAACGAGGGAGCTGAGCGGTGAGCACGGATCTCGAGGTCCACGAGACCACCAGTCACGAGCGGGAATGCGACGAGCTCGAGGTCGTCGGCGAACCCCCCGTGACGCCGGACATCCAGGAAGAAGAGAATAACGTCTTTCGCGTCCTCGGCACCCAGGCGCGCTCACGGTCGCTCGCCCAACTCTGGGTCGCGGCGCTCGGCGGCGCCGTGGACGCGGGTCTACTCTGGTGGCGTCACCCGATGCTCGGCTGGCTGGCCGCGGGGTGCGCCGCCGTGGCCGCGTACGGTGTTTGGGGGCTGCTCGACCGCGGCATCGAAACGCGGAGCACAGACCCAACCGCCTCACGCGAATCGCTGGGGAAGATCAGCGGTCTGCGCGATCTCACGGCGATTGTCGGCACCGCGGCGGCGCTCTGGGCAGTGCTGTGGTTTATGGCCGTCGCGCTCGGTAACTGGAATCACTGAGCGGCGGCGCCTAACGAGCGTCAGCGCACGTTGCGTGTGCCGCGCGTGTCGGGCAGGTACGGCGTTTCGGGGCAGAAGCGGTCGAGCAGCAGCTGCGCCTTCTGCGTCGTCACCAGCGAGACTTCCTGCCCTGTATCGAGCACGAGCGGATCGTCCTTGGCCGCTTCAGTAAGCGCGGCGCGGAGGCGCGGGACGTCCTGCTTCCAGTGGACGAGCAGCTTCTCGCGCATCACCGGCGATTCGCTCGCGCGATAGCGGCGCAGCAACCCGTCGATGATCGCCTGCACGCCAGCGTTGGAGATCACGAACGTGTCCTGCGACTCGAAGAGATCTCTCAGCATCACGCCAACCTGCTCGGCGACGTCCACGCGTCCGTTGGTGTTCGGTTGCTGCTTCTCGGCGTCGAGCATGGCTTCTGGTGACGGTGGGGATTCGGGCGCCGGAGGCGCCGGGGGCGGGGGCGGGGGCGGGGGCGCGATCAGCCTCGGTGCGCTCTCGGCCTCGGGTGGCGAGAACAGCGAGCGCACGAAGCCCTCGAGCTCCTCGCGAATCGTCGGCGTGCGGGACGCCGTATCTACGTGTTGGTCGTTGTCCATTCAGGGCTCCGGATCGGCGAATCTATTCGCCGGACGCACGGACCGCGACCACACCTGCGCGCTATTGCCGCTCGAGGCGCTGCTCGCCCGACGTACCGTCATCGTTCGTCACGGTTCCGCGGAGCACGTTTCGCGACATCAGCGCGCCGTCGAAGTGACTGTGGAATGGGGCACGCGGGTTCGCGCTGCTCGTGACCACGAACGTGAGATCGAGGTGGATCGAGTCACCCGCGATCGTGCCGGTGAGTGAGATCGTCCCCGCACAGCACGCCTCGCCCGACCAGCTGCCTGTTCCGGAGATGCCGGAGCCCTGGACCCCGAGGTCCCAGCTCTCGCCGGAGCCCGGAATGTTGTTGGCGGTCGCCCAGCGCCCTTGAAGCCTTTCGGGGGTGGGTGCCAGCAGATCGGAACCGCCGCAAGCCATTGCCAGGCACGCGACGCACAGCATGCCAGCTCGGATGAGATGTGAGGAGTTCATACCTGCCAAACTGCCGGGCTCACCGCTTGGTCACGGGCCACTGCCACGGGCGAACTGCCCTGGAAGTGCGGCCAATGCTCTGGCGTCGCGTTGCAGCAGGAGATAGATGACGGTCGTGGAGATCGCGATTGCCGTACAGGGAGCCGAGGCGCTCGACGTGTATGCATCGATCCCGATTGCGTATGCGTTCACCGAGGTGCTCGATCCAGATATCGCGTCGAGTCCCGGCAGTCTGTTGCCTTTCGGTTCGAGAACGCTCAACGAGCCGCGGGCCAAGGACTACGATCGCGAACCCGGCAATCACCCCTTGGACTGGCCCAAGCGATTCGACCTTCGCGACTGGGCGTTTGTGACGGCGAGAAGTGGCGATCATCTCGTCGGTGGCGCGGTCGTCGTGGCCGGAAGCCCGAACATCGAGATGCTCGAGGGCCGCGATGATCTCGCACTGCTCTGGGACATTCGCGTCGTGCCGGAAGCTCGGGGCCACGGCGTCGGTACCGCGCTTCTGGCCAGTGGAGCAGCCTGGGCCCGCGCGCGTGGTGCTCGCCAACTGAAAGTGGAGACGCAGAACACGAACGTGCAGGCATGCCGGTTCTATGCGTCTCACGGATTCAGATTAAAGTCCGTGCGCCGAGGAGCGTATCCGGAGCTGCCAGACGAGGTGGAGCTGCTCTGGTACAAGGATCTCGAAGAGTCGCCGCTGGGCCGCGCGTCCGGCGGCAATTGACGACATGCGGCAGCGTGACGTATCTCAGGCATGCCCCTACCTCTTCGATTCGTTCGCAGCCTCGCCGGAGCGCTGGTCGTCACCGCGCTCGCTGGGACCACCAGCCCGGCTCAGCAGAGCACGTCCTCCGCGCCGACTCGCCTCCGCTTCGCCATCTCCTTCCCCGCGGCGCGGAGCGCGCAACCACTCGACGGCCGCATCATCCTCGTTGTCTCGAACAACGACAAGCGCGAGCCACGCTTTCAGAACAATGTCTACGAGGCCGACACTCAGCTCGCCTTCGGCATCGACGTCGACTCGTTAGGTGCGGGTCAGGAAGCGTACGTCGACGGCACGACCTTCGGCTATCCGCTCAAGAGCATCGCCGACATTCCGCCCGGTGAGTACTGGGTGCAGGCGGTGTTGAATCGCTACACGACCTTCCATCGCGGCGATGGGCATACCGTCAAGCTTCACATGGACCAGGGCGAAGGCCAGCAGTGGAACAGCTCTCCCGGCAATCTCTACAATCGCCCGATCAAGGTGCGCGTCGATCCCTCGAGCGACACGACGATCCATCTCTCGCTCGACCAGGAGATCCCGCCAATCGCGCAGCCGCACGACACGAAATACGTGAAGTACGTGCGCATCCAGAGCCCACTGCTCACGAGGTTCTGGGGTCACCCGATGTATCTTGGCGCGATCGTCACCCTGCCCTTCGGTTTCGATGAGCATCCGAACGCGCGCTACCCGCTGATGATTGACCACGGGCATTTCACGCGCGAGCTGCGGAGCTTCCGGGAGACGCCGGCGCCTAACGCGAAAGGCGCCGACCCCGCGTACGACTTCTACAAGCAGTGGACGTCGCCCGGATTTCCGCGAATGCTGATGGTCACGATCCAGCACGCGAACCCGTACTACGACGACTCCTACGCCGTGAACTCGGAGAACGTCGGCCCCTACGGCGACGCGATCAACCACGAGCTCATCCCGTACATCGAGGAGCACTTCCGCGGACTCAGGAAGGGTTGGGCGCGCGGGATGTTCGGCGGCTCGACAGGCGGATGGGAGGTGCTGGCGACGCAGATGTTCTATCCCGACGACTACAATGGCGCGTGGGCCGCCTGTCCCGACGCCATCGACTTCCGGATGTACGAGGTCATCAACATCTACGACGACAAGAACGCGTTCTACAACAACGGCGCGTGGAAGAAGACGCCGCACGCCGACGGCCGCGACTACTACGATCATCTTCTCGCGGTCACCGAGGAGGACGTGCATTGGGAGCTCGTGCTCGGCACCCATGGCCGCTCGGGCGACCAGTGGAACATCTGGCAGGCGGTGTACAGCCCCGTCGGCGCGGACGGCTACCCGAAGTACATCTGGGATCCGATGACGGGCGCCATGGATCACGCGGTCGCCACCTATTGGCGCGATCATTACGATCTCCGCTTCATCCTCGAGCGCGACTGGGCGACCTTAGGCCCGAAGCTCACGGGCAAGATTCACCTCTACGTCGGTACGATGGATACGTGGCACCTGAACAACGCCGTCTACCTGATGGAGGATTTCCTCAAGAAAGCGAAGAATCCGCCGGCGAATGCCGTCGTGGAATACGGCGATCGGAAGCCGCACTGCTGGAGCGGTCATGACAACGCGTACTGGTTCCGTCAACTCGACGAGCGCATTCACAAAACGGCCCCGAAGGCCGCCGACCTGACGAGCTGGCGGTACTGAGTCTCGGGCCTAACGATGACATCGGTCGCTTCGGAGATCGGCTATCTCCTCGACTACACCGAATGGGACCGCGCGCAGTGGGAGGCGTGGTTCCAATCGCAGGGCCGAGACGCACTCGCCGTGGACCTCGGCGCCAACGCTGACGGACGCATTGGGAACGTCGGTGAGCTCGTGCGGCACATCTTCTCCGCCGAGCAGCGCTACGTCGACCGGATCCAGGAGGTGCCGATCACGGATACGAGTGCGGTGCCGGCGGACGAGGTCGAGCGTCTGTTCGATTTTGGAAGGCAGACGCGCGGGAGGTTGCGCCATCTGGTCGACTCTTTTCCGGCAGAGCGATGGGAGCTCGGGCGGGAGCTCACGTTCGGGCCGCACACGCGGACCATCACACCGAAGTCGATGCTCGTGCAGTCGGTGACGCACGAGATCAGACATTGGGCGCAACTCGCGACGCTGCTCCGCCTCGTTGGCCGGCCAACAGGTGTCCACGACTTCCTTCTCAGCGGTGTCTTCGAGCGGAGGCTCGGGCTTACCTCCTGAGGCGCACGTTCGTCTATGGACATGCTCTCCTCTCGCTGGACGTACTTCCTCAAGTACATCGTCGGTCCGTTCTGGATCCTGTGCTTCGGCGTCGCGGCCTGGATGCTCGCGCTCGCGCCGGATGGTGCATTCACGGACGGACGCGGCGCATCCCCGCCACCCGGAATGCAGTGGCTCCTCGTCTTCATCTGGATTGTCATGAGCATCGGGATCCTTCGCTTCACCTTCCCGATTAAGCGCCTGGAGCTCCGCGGAGACCGTCTCTTCGTGTCGAACTATTTTCGCGAGTGGGAGATCTTCCCGAGCGACATCGAGTCCGTGCGGCAGAATCGGTGGGTGAACTCACGGCCGATTCGCGTGCGGCTGCGGCGGGAGATCGATGGCGTCGGCTCCAGCTTCGTGTTCATTCCGCTGCAGCGCGCGATGCTTCGATTCTGGCGAGAGGATCCGCAGGTCGAGCAGCTACGGCGCTTTGCCGACGCGCGCGCTGGCGGCAAGGCTGCCTAACGAAGACCGAGCACGAGCCGCGTCGTTGCCCTCGCCCGGCAGGTGATCGAGAGCTCGTAGTCACCCCCGCGGTCGCTGGACGGAATCAGCCGGGCGCCACTCGTGACACGCGTCTCCCGCGGTCGCGCTCCGTGCTCGAGCTCCGGGCGAAACGTCAGCGTCAGCGGCGCACCGGAGTTCTCGATCTCGAGCTCGATCTGCTCTGGTGACCGGCGCATCGTGAGCGCGACGTTCTCGCCACCAACCCGGATCTGGCGCACGCGGATCGTATCCCATTCTGCGGGAAGCCGGGGAGCGAAGCGGAGCGCGTGCCTCGAGCCATCTACCGTGAGGCCGAGCATCCCGCGGACGGCACTCGTGAGAAATGACGCCGCCGACCAGCTCTGATCAGGCACCGATTCGCGCTCCGGCGCGAAGACGTCGCCGCGCAGCACCTCGTGCATGTGGCCCGGTGCATCGAGCGCGAACCAGGACACGAGATCGCGCCAGAGCGCGGTTGCCATCTCAGCGTGGCCAGCCTCGTAGAACGCCATGATGGCGTCGGCAGTGCCGAGCGCCCAGACGCTTCCACGCGCATACGAGTCCGGATCGTAGAGAGGCGAGTCGATCGGCGTGCTGCGGATACCCCACGGCGCGCGATACGGGGAGGACGCGAGCTCGTCGAAAAGTGTGCGCTGTTCGCGTTCGCTCAACATGCCCTGATGCAGGAGGGCGATCGCACTGCTCGTGAGCCCCTCGACCGATGCGCCGGAGCGCAGGTGCCCGCTCACCCAGGCGCCACGGCTCGCGTCGTAGTAGGCGGGGCGAATGGCGTCGCGGGCACTGGTGCTCGCGCGCGCAGCCGCGGCAGCGAGGCCGGCGTGATTCGTTAGGCGCGCCAGCGTCGCGAAGGACTCGGCGGCGCTCACCCAGGCGAGGGAGAGTGTGAGCTCATCGCGCTGGGGATCCTGCTCGTCCCTTCCCTGCTGGCCGGCCGGGATCTCCGGCAGCACGCGGCCGCTTGAAATGGTCGACCGACAGTAGTCGTACGCGGCGCGAAACGAGTCCCAGCGCTCGGTGGCGAATGCCACGTCACCAGTGGTCTGGACGTAGTCGCGCACCGAATTCAGGAAGTCGAAGCTCACGTCGACGTGAACGAACATGTACGGGTACGCGCCTTCCCAGTCGAGAAAGCCGGCGCTCTGCGACAGCTCGTGCCAGATCGCGCCGGTACGCTTGTTCTGCCGGCGCATGATGAAGGCAAGCTCCTCGCGCGCACGCGCGTAGGCGCCCTCGCGGAGGAGCGCATCGATGGCGACGAGACCATCGTTGGCAAAGAACCAGGCGTACTGCGGGCGCCGCGCGCCGCGGGACGGTCCGTATCCGGCGACGAGACCGCAGCCGAGCTGGGGATTGCAGACCCACGCCTGCTCGAGCGTGACCTGCGCCCAATGAAGCGCGCGATTGACGGCGGTGTCCGGCGTTTCGATGTCGATCAAGCGGAGCCGAGCATACCGATCGCGCGCTCGAGCCTCCTCCTGATTCACCCGCGCGGCGAGCGACTCGGCGACGGCCATCACGTCCTCGCCAGGCGAGCTCGCCCCAGCCAGCGTCACCCGAGCCGCTGGCGGCCCGCCCGGCACCACATGGAGGGTGAACGTCACCTCACGCTCGAAGTCCGCGCCCCGTGTGTTGTTGAGTGGATACTCATGAGAGCCGCTCGGCCGCCATATCACGACGCCGCGAAAGCGATGCGAGGGCTCGTCCAGGGTGTACGCCGAGTGGGCCGCGTCCCAGTGGATCTCCTGGCCGCCGATCGCGCCTGGCCACATCAGGTTGAGCGAGGGCGTGAAATGCACGCCGATATCGACCGGTCTGCTCGCCTCGACCGAATAGCTGATGGTGGCTCCAGGCTGGTCCACCGGCACGAAGATGCGCTCGCGCACGGTGATCTCACGCGCGGTGTAGACGCGTGTCGTTACTGTCGGCATCTGTTCGATGCGCTGGAGCGTCGCCCGTCCATCGATCTCGGTCGTGTCGCCCGAGAGATGAAAGGAGATCCGATAACCACGCACGAGCTGCAGCGGATACGTCCACACCTCGAGGCCCGGCACGTTATAGCCGCCGACAAAGCCGCGCTGGCCGGGGACGATCACGAATCGTCCGGCGTCGGTCTCGTTTGTACTCCACTGGAGATCGGCGAGCGACGTTCCCTGTGCCAGTGCCCCACGCGTCAACGCGCAGAAGAGCAGCGCAACGCGGCCCAACAACAGATGCATCGGCGAGGAGGGAATGCTCAACCGACGCTCACGGCCGCTCCGTGGATCGGAGGAACGCCCGCAGCAGGCTCACGTATTTGTCCGGCTCGTCCTGCATCGAAAGGTGGCCACTCTCCTCGAAGACCGCGACGCGCGATCCCGGGATGAGCGTTTGATACTGCCGTGCACTCGCCGCTGACACGTCGTCGTACCGGCCGATCGTGAGCAGCGTTGGCGCCTCGATCGCGCGGAGCTCCGGGCCGTGTCTGTAGCCGCGCATCCATCCCGTGACGTTGGTTGGGCCCGCACCGTAGATGAACGCCGCCATCGGTCCGCTGAAATGCGCGACCGAGCTGTCGAGATCCGCGCTCCATGGAAGCCGACGCGCGTAGTGACGCCGCATGAACTGGAGCATCGCCCGCTGATAAGCCGGTGAGGACGTCGTGCCATCGCGCTCGTGATCGACGATCGATCGTCGCGTGGAATCGGGCAGCGCGGCGAGCAGCGGCTCGAGATCAGCGCCGCCGCGAGACATGTCGAGTTGCGCGCCCGCGATCACGACGCTCCGCACGCCGCGCGGCTTCGTGAGCATGTAATCGGCGACGATCGCGGCACCGAAGGAGTGGCCATAGAGGTGAATCTCGCGCAGCCCGAGCGTCTCGCGGATGCGCTTGATCTCCTCCACGAAATGGGCCATTCGCCAGTACGTGGTGTCGTTCGTGCGATCCGAGCGCCCGTTGTCTATCTGGTCATAGAAGATCACGGGGCGATCGTCTGCGAGGGCGGCGAGTGGCGCCAGATAGTAGCTGCCAACCCCACAGCAGCCGTGCACCACGAGCAACGGGGTGCGCCCTCCCTTACCAACGACGCGGTACCAGAGCCGGCCGCCCGGTACGCTGACGTAGCCTTCCCCGTCCTTGAGCTCCGGCTTCTGCGCCGGGAGCGCCGCCGCGCCGCTCGCGAGGAACGCGACGAGCATTACGAGTGTTCTCATGGCGATCGCCCTCCAGGTGGGCAATCAGGGATCGGTCGGGAGTGGATCCAATGTGTCTCTTTTTCCCAAACCCGCAATTGTTTCTTCGGGACTGCTATGCGCCTAAAAGGCGGGGGACGTGAGACTGAGCTCTCAGTTCTCAGACTTGAGATCGATCTTTCCCAGAGTGGCGGGCGGTCATCTCACCCACGACCGGGTGAGATGCTCGCTCGGTGCACCGAAAAAGGCCTGATCTCAGATCTGAAAACTGAGAGCTCAGTCTCAGGATGACGCCGCGGTCCTTCTCTGTTCAGGCCGCGCCCCGGGACATATCATCTGGGCCATGACCCCAGTCTCTCGCCTCATTTTCACCTCGATCGCCTTTCTGGCCACGGCCTGCGCTAGCACTCCCGCGCCCTCGAAGAATGGGAACTCGGGGATCGATTCGTTGAACGCTCGCCTCGTGAGCGCTTATCGCGCGCGCGATCCCCAGTCGTACGCTGCGCTCTTCACCGACAGCGCCGTCTTCGAGTGGCCGGCGTTCAACTCCGTGCGCGGGCCGGCGGAGCTCGCGGCGATGGCGCGCGACAACTGGGCGGCGGAGCGCGATGTCGACCTCCGGCTCAGCGTCGCCAGCCGACGCCTCGGCGGCGATCACGCCACCGAGTTCGGCGCCTTCGAGCAGACGTGGACCGACTCAGCCGGAGTGCGACGGACGGAATACGGCCGGTACGTCTCCTACTTGCTCCGGCAGTCGGACGGGAGCTGGCGCATGGACCGCTTCTTCGGCTTCGAGGACTCGACCCGCGTCGCGTCCACGAAAGGCCGCGCCTAACGATTCCATGACTGCCTTCGTCTCGCTCCTCCTCGCGCTCACCCTTCCGAACGCGCCGCTCGTCTGCCCGCGAGAGAAGGTGACAGTACGCGACGAGTATCGCGGAAGCGACGTCGTCGTGGTCGGCACGGTCGTGCGGGCGACCTCCGTGCCCCTCTCGCGCGACTTTCAGGAGGGCACCGCCTACCTGGTTCGCGTCAACGAGACGCTCAAGGGAAAGGCGCCGGCGCAGCTCCGCCTCTTCAGCGAGAACAGTGGCGCCCGTTTTCCGATGCGTAGCGGCACGAAGTACCTCCTCTTCATCGACCATCTCGAGCGGAGCGTCATCGACAACTGCGGCAACTCGGGAACGGTCGCGGCGCGTCGTAAGGCACTGGCGACCGTACGCCGCCTGCGGCAATCACGGGACCGATGAGCCCACCCGCGTCCGCCTCGCGTCTCTCGACCTTTCACGAGTCCGCGCGCTCGCTGCGCGTGCTCTTCTGGATCGTTCTTCCCTTCGCCGTGGCGCACGTGACCCTGGCGTCGATCTCCGGATATCGCGCCATCGTCCAGGTCTACCGCGCCGAGCTCACCACCGATTCCCCGACGCTTCACACCGGGAGCACAGTTGACGTCGCCGTCACCACCTCCGGTCGCGCCACGGTCGACGCGGAGATCGAGCTGATCCAGCCGGCCCACGCCGAAACGCTGGCGGTGCTGCTCGTGCCGGGTCACACGAACGCGTCGTACGACCCCCGGCCCATTCAAGCCGCCCGGCGCGTGACCCTAACGAGTGAGCAGCTCGCGCATTTCCGCCCTGGTGCCGCCCGCCTTCGGGTGACGGCGAACGGCCGGTCGCAGTGGCTGCGCGTGCCGCCTCCAGTCATCCGGGAACGAGCGGTCGAGATCGGTGCGACCGCGGCTGCTATCGCGTCGCAGCGTGCGCCCGCGTTACCTCCGGCAGCACCTGCTCCCCGAACGCCTCGATGAACTCGCGCTGGTTGCGGTTCACGTTGAAGACATAGACGGCGTCGATCCCGAGCTCGACGTACTCGTGCAGCCACGCCGCATGGCGCGCGAGATCGCCCGAGACGCGCACCCCGCGCGCCACGTCGTTAGGTGTCACGAACCGCGCGGCGGCCTCGAACTCGGCCGGCGTTCGCAGCACCGGCAGCAGCTCGCCGCCGAGAGCGCTGAACCGCCACTGCTCGTGGGCGCCGCGGCGTGCGTCGTCTTCGCTGCGCGCCCAGGACAGCGCGTGCTGCACGAACACCGGCTTCCCTTCGCCGCCGACCTCCCTGAAGGCCTCGACCACCTTTCGCACTTTCTCAACTGGTCCGCCGAGGGTCATGAGACCGTCAGCCCAGTTGGCGACGAACGCCGCCGTTTCCGGACTCAACGCCGCGGCGAAGAGCGGCGGCAGGGACTCCGGAAGCGTGTACAGCCGCGCGTCCTGCACCGTCACCCGTCCTTGGCGCGTCACCGTCTCTCCACGCCAGAGCGCGCGCATGACGTCGGCGCACTCGCGCAATCGTGCGTTGCGCTCCGCCTTTAGCGGCCATGGCTCACCCGTGATCGCCTCGTTGAGCGCTTCGCCGCTCCCGATCGCGAACCAGAACCGGCCCGGGAACATCTCGGCGAGGGTCGCGGCGGCCTGGGCGATGATCGCCGGGTGATAGCGAGCGCCGGGCGCGTTGACGGTGCCGAACGAGAGTGTCGTCGCCTGGAGGGCCGCGCCGAGCCAGGACCAGGCGAAACCACTCTGGCCCTGCGCCTCCGTCCACGGATGAAAGTGGTCGGAGCAGGACGCGGACTCGAAGCCTGCTGCTTCGGCGAGAATGACGCACTCCAGCAGGTCGCTCGGCGTGTATTGCTCGTGGGAAGCATGATATCCGAATCGCGTCATGTCTTACTGGAGGGCACCGCTCGTGCCATCGCGCAGCGTGCAAGCTCGACGTTATGAGCTTGCCTAAGGCGAGGACGCGCGACAACATAACGAGCATGTCCTCCTTCGCTTCCGCCAGAGCTCGTGGCGCCGCGATTGCGACGCTGTTGGCGATTGTGGCAGCGTCAGCCGGTGCGCAGGACTCGGCTCGTGTGACTGCCGCGCCCGATTCGCTGGCGTCGTGGTACCGCGATCCACGCACGGCCCAGACGCTCGGAAGCTTCATTCCGGGTGCTGGACACATCTATGCCGGCGAGAAGCTGCGCGGATTCGGTCTCGGCGCCGCCGCGCTGATCGGCGTTGCCAGCGGCATCGCCTTTCTACAATCTCGCGAGTGTGAGCTCGTGAACGTCGACGTCGAGAGCTGTAAGTCGGGGTTGTCATCCGTGGACAGGATCAACGGCATCACGCAGATCGCCGTCGGCGTCGCTGCGTGGGTCTTCGGCGCGATCGACGCTCCTCGCGCGGCGCGTCGCGAGAACGAAAAGGCTCGCCTCCGCGTGTCCGTAAGACCGGTCCTGCATGACGAGCTCGTTAGGCACGCGACACTCGGACTCGGCGTGACGGTCGGCTGGTAGCGAGAGCTATCGACTTCGGATCGAGCTCCGGTGAGCACCCGGTGGGCTCCTCACCAGTAAATCCTAACTACGCGAGAATAGAAACTCCTCGAGCTTGCCGTCCGGCGTGCGATACATGAGCCCCTGGGCCGCCGTGGTGCCGACGTTGAACTGGACGCTGGCGACCTCCATCCCGCCGCGCTCCCGCAGGCCCACCACCCGGACGTTGGAGATCGGACCGAGCGCGTTCAGCGACTTCTGCGCGGTCGTGATCTTCTCCGCCGTGAGGTACGCATCGAAGTCGGCGGAGATCGTCGAGCGGTCGACGCGCCCCTGTTCGAGCTCGGAGAGAAACTTCTTCGCCGCGTCGAGTGCCGATAGACCAGCCACCGCAGGGATGTCACCGGTCTTCGGCATCAGCTTCGCCAGGAGTTGCTGATTCAGCTCGCCCACCGGCGAGAAGTCGCTGTTTGATAGAACTACGAGCGCGGATTTCGTGCTCGGGATGAGCGTGTTCTGGGCGACGAATCCCGAGACCGCGCCGCCGTGTGAGAGCGTAACGGCGCTGCCACGCTCGTTGATCGACTGGCCGCAGCCATAGCCGCTCGAGCGACCGTCGGTGAGGCGCTGCGGCGTCGCCAGCACGGCGTAGGATGCGGGTGAAATCAGGGTGTGGTTCAGCAGCGACAGATCCCACGTGAGGAGATCGGTCGGGGTCGACCAGATCGCGCCCGCGGCGCCGGCCCATCCCTTTGCCTCCGGCACGGCGTCAATCGGATCGGAGAGCCCGAACGACGTGTATCCCCTGGCCAACATCCCGTTTGGCGCCGGCTCGTAGGCCGTGTGCGCGAGCGTCAGCGGCGTGAAGATGTGCGACTGGAAGAACGATCCGATTGGCTGGCCGCTCACCTTCTCGATCACGCGGCCGAGGATGAGAAATCCAGTATTGCTGTACGACCAGCGCGATCGCGGCTCGAAATCGAGGGGACGCGTCGCGTAGCGCGCGATGATCGTGTCCGCGGGCTGTGACGTCGCCATCTCGCGGTCGACGTAATCGAGCGGATAGTAATCACGGTAGCCGGAGAGATGGCCGCCGAGGTCCTTGAGGGTGATGCTGCGGGCACGCGTGAGGCGCGGAAAGTACTTCGAAACGGGATCGTTGACGGAGAGCTTGTGCTGTTCCTGCAGCATGAGCATGGCGCTGCAGGTGAACTGCTTGGTGACGGAACCGATCGCGAACATCGTCGCCGGCGTCACCGGGGCCGAGCTCTTCACGTCAGCGACGCCGTAGCCCCGCGTGAAGACAGTCTTGCCGTTCTGCATGATGCCGACGGAGACGCCGATGATGTGCTTGTCCGCGATCTGCTGGCGGATGATGCTGTCGATCTGCGCCGGATCGATGGGTGTGGTCTGCTGCGCCATGGTGGGAATGGCGCCGGTCAGCACTGCGAGCAGGGCGGTGAGTGTCGTCTTCACGGTGCGTCGATTAGAGAGTTTTAAGAAACTGAGTTCGGCGGTCGCCGCGGATAGAGTAGCCCGCGAAGCGCGGCGCGGCGACGAGGGTGTATGAAATTAGACATCTTGCGTGTTGGCCCGTCGCGCTCGATTATGGAGCCCCACCTTCCTGGAACGCACAATGTACCCGCGCGCGCGGCAGCATGGTCTTCTCGTGGATCGGGTCGGCGACGAGACAATCGTCTTCGACGTGGAACGCAAGGAAGCGCACTCACTGAACCGCATAGCGAGCATCGTCTGGCAGCACAGCGACGGCGCTCACTCGCTCTCCGAGATCGCCTCGGTGCTGACAAGGGAGCTGGACGTCCAGGCCAACGAATCGATCGTGCTCTACGCGCTCGACAAGCTCTCAAGCGTACATCTGCTCGAGGGCGACGAGACGACGGAGCTCGGCCACTCGACGACTCGTCGCGACGTCATGAAGCGGGTTGCGGCGGTTGGCGTCGCGGCCATCGGTCTCCCGGCGGTGCTGACGATGACGGCACCGACGCCCGCGATGGCGGCGAGCGGTGGCGACACGCTGCCCGTCGATCCAGGACCGGATTGAGCTGCGGCGTCACGGCGCCCGGGGCCATCTGCTTCGAGGCCTACGGCGTTCCGATCGAGCTTCGGGCGTCTGACGCGGAGCTACTCGACGCGCTATTGCGGGTCGTAACGCCGGGCGCGTCGATGTCCGCGGTGGCAAGCCCTGAGATCGGCTACTCGCTCTTCGCGGCCGGTGAGCACTATGCGATCTCCCGGGGCGTCCGTCGGGTCGCGCAGGGTACGAATGTCGAAGAGCTGCTCGATCTGCTCGAGAGTGAGCTCCACTTTGAGGTCGCGGTGGCGGCGCGCACGCGGCTCTTTGTCCACGCGGGCGTCGTCGGCTGGAATGGTGGTGCGATCGTCCTGCCCGGACGCACCCACGCCGGCAAGAGCTCACTGGTCGCGGCGCTCGTGCGCGCCGGCGCCACGTACTACTCGGACGAATACGCGGTGCTCGACGATGATGGCTTCGTGCATCCATTCGCCCGCGCCCTCGGGATGCGCGACAAAACCGGCCGCACCAATCGCGTCGATCCGCGCACTATCGGCCGCGTCGGTGACGCGCCGCTCCCGGTGACCCGCGTGATCGCGACTCGGCACGTCGCCGGCGGCGCGTGGCGTGCCGTGCCCATGTCGCGCGGTGAGACAGTGCTCGCCCTCTTCGACAACACTCTCGCGGCGCGCAGCCGCCCCGCCGACGCGTTGCGGATTCTGAGCGTGGTCGCCCGCCACGCCGACGGATTCCGCGGCGAACGCGGCGACGCCGCCGCGGCTGTCGAGCAGATACTCACCCTCGATCCATCGGATCAGTCGATCCCACGCTGAACGAGAATCGAATGATGCCCAAGGCTGCCAATCGATCATCGCAGGAGGACACGCCACGCGCCGCCGAAGCACGGCTCGAGGAGTTCGTCGCCAAGTTCTCTCCCGAGCACCAGCGCATGATTCGCGCGGTACGCAAGCGACTCAAACAGCGGTTCAAGGGCGCGAACGAGCTGGTGTACGACAACTACAACTTCTTCGTCATCGGATATTCGCCCACCGAGCGCCCCTCGGACGGGATCGTCTCGATGGCGTGCGGCTCGAACGGTGTTGGGCTCTGCTTCATTCACGGCGCCAAGCTCCCCGATCCCACCGGCATTCTCACCGGCTCCGGGAAGCAGACGCGGTTCATCCACCTCGACACGCCGGATCTTCTCGGTCGCGCCGACGTCGAGGCGTTGATCGCCGAGGCGATCGCGCGTGCGAAGGCGCCGCTGGCGCAGGACGGGACCGGGCGTCTGATCATCCGGTCGGTGTCCGCGAAACAGCGCCCGAGGCGGGCACGGACCTCCGCAGGTTAGCGCTCTCTAAAGAGCTCGCGACAGAGGAAGTGTGGCGCGCGCGCAACACATCAAGTCGGACTTGCGCGCCTAACGCTCGCCACCGAACTTGGGGATCCTCGAACACGATCACCCACCGGGATCGCCTAACGAGGGACAACCTTGTTTTCCGATCGGAGGTCGTATGGCGCTCTCGCAGCTGCTGCACCCCAAGTCACGGCAGACCGGCCTCCTCATCGATCACGTCGGCGACGAGACGATCGTCTACGACGAGCAGCGACAAGCGGCGCATTCCCTGAACCGCACGGCGAGCATCGTCTGGGAAGCCAGCGACGGCCGACGCACTATCGGTGAGCTCGCGACCGTTCTCGGTGAGACACTCCACATCGAGCCGAACGACTCGGTCGTCGAGTACGCGCTCGACGAGCTCGCACGCGTGAACCTGCTCGAGAACGGCCCCGATGGCGGCGAGCAGGTGAGCCGGCGAAACGCGCTGCGCCGGATGTCCTTCGCGGGCGCGGCCGCGGTCGCGCTCCCCGTCGTCCTCTCCCTCGCCGCGCCGACGCCCGCCATGGCGGCAAGCGGCTCGTCGAACCAGAACGGCCAGGGCCAGAACAACAACAACCAGGGTCCGAATCAGCAGTAGGCCGCTGGTCGGTGAACGGTGAACGGTAAACCGTTCACGGTCCACCGTTAGCCGTTCACGGTCCACCGTTCACGGTCCACGGTTCACGGTCCACCGTCCAGGCCGCGGGAAATCGACAGCGCTCGCTGGCGCGATATCTTTCCCGACCATGCCGAATACGAAAGGAACCATTGCCATCCTCACGGGTGGCGGCGACGTCCCCGGTCTCAACCCCGCGATCCGGGCCATCACGATTCGCGCGCTGCGAGAGGGCTACCGTGTGGTCGGCATTCGCCGAGGATGGGCGGGGCTCGTCGACTACGCGCGCGAGAAGAACGCGGATAACGACGACAATATTCAGGAGCTCTCCGAGGCGGAGGTGAACCGTGCTGGCCGAACGGGCGGCACCTTCCTCCACACGTCGCGGACCCGGCCGAGTCACATGCCGAAGGCGCGCGTGCCGGCGCATATGAGCGGCTACGACGACAAGGTCAACGACATCACCAAGGACGTGCTCAAGAATCTCGAGCACCTCGGCGTCGACGTCCTCATTCCGATTGGCGGAGACGACACCCTGAGCTACGGCAA
>Ga0136846_1208896_pt1 | contig 17251 bp, 18 predicted proteins | sample HopSoiMetagenom2_FD_96841 | JGI IMG/M metagenome (GOLD analysis project Ga0136846, IMG submission 96841) | Grasslands soil microbial communities from Hopland, California, USA - 2 Assembly 2016 (version 4) | ecosystem: Environmental > Terrestrial > Soil > Grasslands | place: USA: Hopland...
GTTCGATTATCGCCGGACGAGGGGGTGTCTGAGTGAAGCCCACCCGTAAAGGGGGTTTTAACTCGGGTGCGGGTCCTGTGGGCTCGTGGGTGCGGAGGGGTAGCATCGGTGGAGCACGGGAGCCCACGGCAATGGCGATGCCAAGGCTGAGAGGGTGGCAACGAGGCCACCGACCGTTTGGACCTGATCCGGGTAATGCCGGCGGAGGCAAATTTGAGCGAGAGACGTAGCTATGACGTGATGGTCGTCGGGGCCGGAGCAATCGGCCTCTGCTGCGCCTGGCGTGCTTCCCAGCGCGGCGCCAGCGTCGTCGTCCTCGACCGCGCTCATCCACCCGCCGGTGCGACTCGAGTTGCGGCTGGGATGCTGGCGCCGATCGGCGAGCTCGCTTTCGGCGAGCCCGACCTGCTGCGAATGACGCTTGACGCCGGCGAGATGTACCCCGGCTTCGTGGCCGAGCTCGAGACGGCGAGCGAGCTTGGAACGGGCTACGTCCAGTGCGGCGCCCTGCACATCGCCCTCGATCGCGATGAGGCGGCGGAGCTGCGCCGCGTTCACGACCTGCAGCGCGCCCTCGGCCTCGGTGCCGAATGGTTGCCACCGCGCCGTTGCCGTGAGCTGGAGCCGGGCCTGACCCCCTCCTTCAACGGCGGCGTCCACGCGCCGGCGGAGGCGGCGGTCGATCCGCGCCGGATGACCGCGGCGTTGCTTGCCGTCCTTGCCGCCGAAGGCGTCGAGCTCCGGGGCGGGGTCGAGGTCACCGAGGCCCTGATCGACGGCGAGCGCATCACCGGCGTTCGCACCAACGCCGACGAGGAGCTCGCGGCGGGGGCGGTCGTCCTCGCCAGCGGCGCCTGGTCCGGGTCGGCGAGCTGGCTACCGGAGAGCGCCCAGCCGCCCGTTCGGCCGGTCAAGGGCCAGATCCTCGAGCTGCGCGCGCCCGATGGCCAAGCACCCTGCGAGCGCATCGTCGCTTCCGAGCGCGTCTACCTCGTGCCGCGTCCCGACGGCCGGCTGATCGCCGGCGCGACCACGGAGGAGCGGGGCTTCGACTCCACCGTCACCGCGGGCGGGGTCCACGAGCTGCTCCGCGAGGCTTACCGCCTGTTGCCCGACGTCGCCGAGATGGAGTTGCTCGAGTCGATGGCGGGGTTGCGCCCGGGCACGCCCGACAACCTGCCGCTGATCGGTCGAGGGGCGCTCGACGGCCTCATCCTCGCCTGTGGCCATTACCGCAATGGCATCCTGCTGGCGCCCCTGAGCGGCGAAGCAGTGGCGGAGCTGCTCGACCACGGCGAGCTGCCCGAGTCAGTGGCGGCGGCTGACCCTGAGCGGCTCTCGCTTACGGCAGGGGTGGCGCGATGAGAATTGAGCTCAACGGAACGCCGCGCGAGCTGATCGAGGGCGCCAGCCTCGCCGACGCGGTTGCGGCGAGCGGCGCGGAGGCGGACGCTCGCGGCCTTGCGGTCGCCCTCGACGGCGAGGTCGCCCCACGCACAGAGTGGGCCTCGACGGCACTGGCCGAGGGCAGCAAGGTCGAGGTCCTGGCGGCGATCCAGGGCGGCGCCGAAGGTTGGGAGCTGGGCGGCCGTGCCTGGAGCTCGCGTTTGATCGCCGGCACCGGCGGCTTCCGGTCGCTGGAGCAGATGGAACAGGCCCTGGCGGCTTCGGGCGCCGAGATCGTCACCGTGGCCCTGCGCCGCATCGATCCCGACGCCAAGGGCTCCGTCCTCGACGTCCTCGACAAGCTCGGCCTGCTCGCCCTGCCAAACACCGCCGGTTGTTACACCGCCCGCGACGCGGTCCGCACCGCCCAGCTCGCCCGCGAGGCCTTCGAAACGGACTGGATCAAGCTCGAGGTGATCGGCGACGATCGCACCCTCTTCCCCGACGCGGTCGAGCTTCTCGACGCAGCGGAGACCCTCATCGCCGACGGCTTCACCGTCCTTCCCTACAGCAACGACGACCCGATCCTCGCCCGCCGCCTCGAGGAGGCCGGCTGCGCCGCTGTGATGCCGCTGGGCTCGCCGATCGGCTCCGGCGCCGGCATTCGCAACCCGTACAACATCGCGATCATCGCCGAGCGCGCCGCGGTCCCCGTCATCCTCGATGCTGGAATCGGAACCGCCTCCGATGCTGTCCTCGCGATGGAGCTCGGCTGCGACGCGGTGATGGCCGCCAGCTCGATCTTCGGTGCCGCCGATCCGGTCGCGATGGCAACCGCGCTGCGCCTTGGCGTCGAAGCCGGCCACGCAGCCGCCGGCGCCGGCCGCATCCCCCTCCGCACCCACGCCGAGGCCTCGACTCCGGAGCAGGGCATCCCTGAGCTTTCCTGACCCCCGGCGTCATAGTCAACGCCGAATGCCGGAAAGAAATACGACCGCAAGCGCAGGCCGGCGAGCGCCCCTCTACCATTGATCGCCTTGCCCCTGTAGCTCAGCTGGTTAGAGCGGCGGCCTTTTAAGCCGCGCGGCGCCGGTTCGAATCCGGTCGGGGGCATTGTTGGTCTACCGCCATGGTGGGCCGTCTTGGCCGAAGAAGCTCACGGCTGAAAGCCGATCCTGGAATGAGCCGCTCACTCAGAGTCCGGCCAGTTGTTACCGGTGTAGAAGCCCCAATACCAGACGGCGGCGAAAGCGACAACGAGTACAACGAAGGAAACTGCGCCGATACGTAGAGCCCAGGTCGGCTTTCCGATCAGGGTCACGATGAACGCGGCCGTGGCAATAGCGATGGCGAAAGCGCCGCCCAGCGCCTTCCAAAGCGATGGCTTGTGGCGGTTCATATCGCTGACTCCTCAGCGTTCACTGGTCTCTTTCCCTCCTCGACAGCGACCGCGTGGCGCCTCGCCTCGACGCCGGGGCTGATCTCACCGATACGCCTCTGCTGGCATTTGATTCCCGCCTCGCGGAGGGCGCCGACGAGCTGATCGGCGCTCCGCTTCGGTACGTCATGGACCATTCCGACGAGCAATTCACCGTCGCCGCCCCACTCGGCGACCCAGGCAATCAGTCCGCTGAGGTCGCCTCGACCCAGCACCGGGTACGGATCGGCGTCCTCTGGAGCGTCGATTGCGAGCGCCCGTTGCTCGCGTCTGAGCTGGCCGGCCGGGATCGCCTCTGCGAGCGCCGCGTCGAGCGTCTCAGCGTGCTCCTCGTTGAACCAGAATAGGGTGCCCCGAACCGGTTTCGCCTCGCTCGCTTGGAGTAGTCCCTCCGCGTGCATCTGGCGTAGGGCGCGCTGTATATCTCCCGGACGGCGCCCCATTGCCTTGCTCGTCTCATACAGGGTCCGCTTGCGCCCCCGCAGGGCAACGGCGATGTCTCGCCTAAGACCCCGGAAGTTCCCAGCCACCGCCATATCAAGGCAGTATGCCTGATTGGTTACAACGTTGCTATCAATATGTCCGGACGGAACGGTCCTTCGTCGCGCCAGGCCCGATTCCTCCGCCACTCCAACCCCGGTAGCGGGATGGTTGCAATCAACCTGAGTGCGGCGCATTGCAGCCGATGTCAACCATCTGGGCTCATGGTTGCTGAGCTGTTACCTCCGCTGAAGATCAAGACTGCCGCCAATGTCCCTACTCAGAGCGCAAGGATCCTTTGGGAGGGTCGTGCGCCTTGCGATCTTTTGCCCTTCCCGTACAATGTCCGGCTCATGGAGCCGACCGCAAGTCCGAAGACCCGCCGGATCGAAGTTCGGCTGAGTGATGAGGAGCGCCAGCTCGATGCCGCAGCCGCATCGGCGTTGGGCGAGAGCCTGAGTGACTTCTTCCGCCGTGCCGCCCAGGCCCGGGCCCAGGAGGTGCTCGCCGACCGGCGGACGATCTCACTCAGCGAGGGGGAGGCGACACGCTTTCTCGAGGCGCTCGAGCGGCCTGACGACGGCACGGTAGGCCGGCTCGAAGGTCTGCACCGCCGCGTGTGAGCAAAGTGGCTGCGCTCACCGAGCGCTATGACTCCGCGGCTCACGAGGTGGCAGATTTTGCCTGCGGCGAGGAGTCGCTCGACCTTTGGCTCCGCCGCTACGCGGGCCAGGGCGACCGACGCGATGCGACTCGCACCTTTGTGGCCGCCGACGAACAAGGCACGGTGTGCGGCTACTACACGCTCATAGCCGGCCAGCTCGAGCACGTCCAGGCGACCGAGGCGGTGCGCGGGGGCCTCTCGCGGCACTTCCCAATTCCGGTGGCAATCCTTGCCCGCCTCGCCGTCGATGAGCGCAGTCAGGGGCAGGGGCTTGGCGCGTCCCTGCTCAATGATGCCCTCGAGCGGATATGCCGAGCTGCACAGGAGGTCGCCGTGCGGGCGGTTGTTGTTCACGCCATCAGCGAAGCAGCTGTGGGCTTCTATGAGCGCTTTGGCTTCCGCGGCCTCAGTGAGGCGCCGAGAAGCCTGATGGTCACACTGGCCGAGCTCAACGAGGCCGGTTATGGGCAATAGGAGCCCTTTTAAGCCGCGCGGCCGGTTCGAATCCGGTCGGGGGCACTCACTTGGCGCAGAGCGGGTAGGAGAGACGAATGGCGGCCGGCGCGAAACGCGATCAGGACCTTCTCTGCTCACCCTGCGATCTCGAGGAGCAGGACGAGCTGCGGCTGGATCGGATCAAAGCCGAGATCGACCGCGGCTTCGATGCGCTGCGCGACATCGATGACGGCGTGACGATCTTCGGGTCTGCCCGCATCGGCGAGGACCACTCGTGGTACGCCCTATGCCGCGAGACCGCGGCTTGCCTCTCCCGCAACGGCTTCACGGTGATCACCGGCGGCGGGCCCGGTCTGATGGAGGCAGCCAACCGCGGCGCCGCCGAGGCGGGCGGCCTCTCGGTCGGACTCAATATTCAGCTGCCGATGGAGCAGCAGACCAACCCCTACGTCAACCGCAGCCTCGACTTCCACTACTTCTTCGCCCGCAAGCTGATGTTCGTCCGCTACGCGAGGGCGTTCGTGATCATGCCCGGCGGCTTCGGCACGCTCGATGAGATGTTCGAGAGCCTCACCTTGATCCAAACCCACCGGATCAAGCATTTCCCGACGATCCTCGTCGACTCCGAGCATTGGGCGCCGCTACTCGAGTGGATCGACCACGGCCTCGAGGACGACGGCATGATCGCCCCGGCCGACAAGGAGCTGCTGGTCACCGCTGACAGCGCCGGGGAGGTTTGCGACCACGTGAGGCGGGCCAGCTCGAAGCAGAAAGAGCTGGCCCCCGCCTGACGGACTGGCTCTAGCAGCCGCTTGGCGCGGCCGCAACGGCCGGCGCCTGCCGCGCCAGCCATTGCGCGATGCTCGTTGCCATCGCCTCTGCCGTTTCGAACTGGCCGTCCGCGGGGATGGCGGCAAGCGTTACCACCGCCTGGCGGTTGCCGACGTAGAGGATTCCCATCTGGCGAGCGAGGTAGGCGCCGTCGACCCCCGGTCCCCAGCCGCCCTTCCAGCGGGCCGGCAGCCCGGCGGATCCCAGGCCCCAGGTGTCTGAGGAGACTTCTCCCATCAGGCCGAGCACGTACCGGCGCGACGCCGGGGTGCTGATGCAGCCTGCCGCGAGGCGACTCATGAAGAGCTCCTGGTTGGCCAACGACCAGTCGGTTTGCCCGTAGGTGGAGAACCCGTCGCGTCCCTCGGTCGAGATCTGCGTCGTGCTGTCGCCCGCTTCACGCAGGACCCCGCCGACGGCTTCAGAGGCGCCGCCGATGCCGCCGTGGGAGCGTTCCAGATCGGCAAACAGCGCCGCCGCCGCCTCGTTGTCGGAGAGGGTGAGGGCGCGGCGCATCTCGTCGACTTGTGCCGAGCTGAGCCCCGACGGGCCACCAACGTCCTCGAGCAGGCGAAGCGAAATCGGCACCTTGCTGGTCGACCAGGCCGAGCCCGATTCGAGGCTGCCGAAAGTTTGTGCCGGTGCCGCGCCGGGTGGGCCGATCGCCGCCCCGATCTCGCCACCGAGTTCTGCTTCGAGCGTCGCGAAGCCGTTCGCCTGTGCCACGGGTTCAACGGCAGTGGCAGCGGCACGCTGATGTTGGGCTTGTCGCTCTTCCCGCCTCCGCCTCGTCTTCAGCGCGGCGCGCCGTGCCTGGAGCTTCCCCCGCAGCCGGCGCAGCTTGCGATCCAGCGCTCGCTGCCTAGCGGCGCTTGCGGTTGTCGCCGAGGGCCCTTTGTCGGCGGAGCCGCCACAACCCGCGATCGGGACGAGCAGAACGAGGACGAGCAGCGTGATCGGCAGCAGCGGCGATTTCACGCGGCTCCCCGGCGAAGCCCGGCCGCTTCAGGGGAAGTACACGGACGCGTTGTTGCCGCCCGTGCATTCGTGCGGCTCGCCCGCCGTGCAGTACATCGTGTAGAGCTTGCCGGTGACCGGGCTGTAGGAGACGACGGAGCCCGAACCCGAGCCGATGTCAGAGAAGTAATCGTTCTCGACGTTTTCGGCGAAGGCGCAAGTGGTGTTGGCGCCGACCGAGAGTTCACCGCCGCAGCTGCTGCCACCGCTCCCGCCCGTAGTGCCGGGGGCTGTCGTGCCGGGGGGATAGGTGTTCGATCGATTTGACGCATGTCCACCGTGCTTCAAAGACTGCAGTTCTTTTTCGATCCCCTCGATCTTGGCCTGCTGCTTGGCCTGTGTCGCCCCTTCAGTTCGCGCTTGGTCGAGTTCATCCTGGCTTGCACCCGAGCTCCCACAGGCGCTCAACGCGGCGGCGAGGGCCAGAGCACTGAATATGCAGAACGCGCGGCGAGGCATGAATGCTCAGCCTATGTCGCTGCAACGCCGGCCGTCAATAGGCCGGTAGGACGAAAAACGTCTGAGCCGATCAGTGTCGGAAGTGGCGGTGCTTGGTGAAGACCATCGTGACGTCGGCGGCGTCGCAGGCCTCGATCACGTCGGCGTCGCGCTTTGAGCCGCCGGGCTGAATCACCGCGGTGGAGCCGGCTCGGATCGCCAGCTCGGGGCCGTCGGCGAAGGGGAAGAAGGCATCGGAGGCGACGGCGGAGCCGGCCAGCAGGGCGGTGGCGTCCTCGCCGCGCGCGTCGCGGCACTTCTCAACCGCCAGCCGCACCGAGTCGACGCGGCTCATCTGGCCGGCGCCGATGCCGAGGGTGGCCCCGTCCTTGGCGATCACGATCGCGTTGGAGCGGACATGGCGGACGACCGTCCAGGCGAAGCACATGTCGTCCCACTGCCCCTCGCTCGCCTCGGTCTTGGTCACCACCTCCATGATCTCGCGCGGCTCAGGGTCGCCGTCGCGGTCCTGGATCAGCAGCCCGCCCAGCACCCGTTTGACGTCGCGTTCATGCGGATCGCGCTGGCGGCGCTCCTCCTCGCAGAGGATGCGGATCGCCTCCTTTTGCTGCAGCACTTCGAGCGCGCCATGTTCGTAGTCGGGCGCGATCAGGACCTCGACGAAGTTCTCGTGCAGGGCCTCGGCAAGCTCCTTGCTGACCGGCCGGTTGAAGGCGATCACGCCGCCAAAGGCCGACATCGGGTCGCAGGCGAGCGCCTTGGCGTAGGCCTCGGCAGCGTCGGCGCCGATCGCCACCCCGCAGGGGTTGTTGTGCTTGACGATCGCGCAGGCCGCCTGCTCGAAATCCTCGACCAGGCGGCGGGCCGAGTCGAGGTCGAGCACGTTGTTGAAGGAGAGGGCGCGGCCGTGCAGCTTGGCGACGCGCGAGAGCACGTGGCTGCGCACGCCGGCTTCCGAGTAGAGCGCCGCCCGTTGGTGCGGGTTCTCGCCGTAGGCGAGGTCGAGCACCTTCTCGTAGGCGACCGCGAGGTGTTCGGGGAAGTCCTCGTACTCGGCCGAGAACCAACCGCTGATCGCCGCGTCATAGCGGGCGGTCTGGGCGAAGGCCTCGTTGGCGAGCCAGTGGCGGGTCGAGGCCGATACCTCGCCGCCCGTCTCCTCCAGCTCGGCGAGCACGGCGTCGTAGGCCTCGGGCTTGACCACGACGGCGACACCGTCGTGGTTCTTGGCGGCGGCGCGGATCATCGTCGGGCCTCCGATGTCGATGTTCTCGACCGCCACCTCGGCCTCGACGTCGTGACCGGCGACGGTCTCCTCGAAGGGGTAGAGGTTGACGCAGACGAGATCGATCGGCGCGATCCCTTCGCGCTCCAGCGTCGCCATGTGCTCGGGGTCGTCGCGACGCGCCAGCAGCGCTGCGTGCAGGCGCGGATGCAGCGTCTTCACCCTGCCGCCGAGGATCTCTTCCTGACCGGTGAACTCGGCGACGTCGGTGACCTCGAGCCCGGCCTCGCGAAGCGCCGCCGCCGTGCCGCCGGTGGAGAGGATCTCGACACCGAGGCCCGCGAGCCCTTTGGCGAAGTCGCCGACCCCCGTCTTGTCGGAGACCGAAACCAGCGCCCGGCGCACCCTGACCGCGCCGTCGCTCACGGTCTCTTTCGGGGTGTCTGCGGTGGCCTCACTCATCGGTCACGACCACGCAATGGCCGTTCGCCTCGATCCTAACCCTGCCCGCTGCGATCATGCGGATCGCCTCCGGATAGAGCTCGTGCTCGGTCGCGTGTATTGCCCGCTCGAGCCGCGCCCGGTCCCCGCCCGCCGGCACGGCGACCTCGCGTTGCAGCAGCACCGGACCAGTGTCGACTCCCTCGTCGACGAAGTGGACGCTGACGCCGGTGGTCTCGACGCCGGCGGCCAGCGCCTGCCCGATCGCGTCTAGCCCGGGAAAGGCCGGCAGCAGGGCCGGGTGGATGTTGACGATGCGGTTCCGAAAGCGGCCGACGAAGGCGGCGCTGAGCAGCTGCATGTAGCCGGCCAGGACGACGAGGTCGGCGCCGCGGGCCTCGATCCAGTCGCCCATCGCCGCGTCGCGCGCCTCGCGGTCGGCGTATTCGTCACGGGGGAATGCCGCCGTCTCGACTTCTGCCTCCAGCGCCCGCGCAAGCGCCCGCGCTCCAGCCTTGTCGGAGCCGACCCCGACCACCTCGACCCCATCGCGCCCGTGCAACCGGTCGAGGATCGCCTGCAGGTTCGTCCCCGTCCCAGAGGCAAGGACCACCAGTCTGAAATTGCTCATAGGAGTGTTGTGGCCAAGCAGATCAGGACGCAGGGAGCGCAGCGTGCTTCAGCACGTAAGCGACCGAGGACGTGGATATGCGCCGCGCCACAACACTCCTATACGTGCTCGAGGGCGAACTTGCCATTGGCCTCTTCGGGATCGCCGAGCGGGTAATGGCCGCTGAAGCAGGCGTCGCAGTGATCTTCGGGCGCGGTACCGATCGCCTCGTAAACGCCGTCGATCGAGAGATAGGCCAGCGAGTCGGCGTCGAGCTCGTCGGCGATCTCCTGCACGGTCCGCTTGTGGGCGATCATCTCCTCGCGAGTCGACATGTCGACCCCGTAATGGCAGGGGTTGCGAATCGGCGGCGCCGAGATCCGCAGGTGGACCTCGCGGGCGCCGGCGTCGCGCAGCATGCCGACGATCTGCCGCGTCGTATTGCCGCGCACGATCGAGTCGTCGACGACGACGATCCGTTGGCCGGAGACGATCTCGGGCAGCGGGTTGAACTTGAGCCGCAGGCCGTGCTTGCGCAGCTCCTGGCCAGGCTGGATAAAGGTTCGGGCGACGTAGCGGTTCTTGATCAGGCCATCGTCGCGGGGCAGCCCTGAGGCGCGGGCGAAGCCGGCCGCGGCGGGGTTGCCGGAGTCCGGCACCGAGATCACCAGGTCGGCTTCGACCGGCGACTCGCGCCAGAGGATCTCGCCCATCCGCCCCCGGACCTGCTGCAGGACTTTGCCCTCGAGTCGGCTGTCGGGACGGGAGAAGTAGATGTGCTCGAAAACGCACATCGCCGGCCGCTCGGCCTTTACCACCTGCCGCGTCTCCAGGCCGCGCTCGGTCAGCGAAACCATCTCGCCCGGGTGGACTTCGCGCATCAGCTCGGCGCCGATGATGTCGAAGGCACAGCTCTCGGAGGCGACGACGAAGCGGTCGTCGAGGCGCCCGAGCGAGAGCGGCCGGATCCCGTGCGGGTCGCGGAAGGCGACGATCGCGCGCTTGGTCATCACCACGGTCGAGTAGGCGCCCTCGAGGCGCGGCATCACGTCGCAGACCGCGTCCTCGATCAGCTTGCCGTCGTGGGAGGAGAGCAGCGCCGCGATGATCTCCGAGTCCGAGGTGCCGCGGAAGGCGATCCCCTTCTCCTTCAGCTTGCCCCAGAGCTCGACCGCATTGGTCAAGTTGCCGTTGTGGGCGAGCGCCAGCTCGCGGCCGTCGTCGCGCCAGACCGGCTGCGCGTTCTCCCAGGAGCCGCCGCCGGTGGTCGAGTAGCGGGTGTGGCCGATCGCCATGTCGCCCTCGAGCGCCCGCAGCTTCTCCTCGTCGAAGACCTGGGAGACGAGGCCGGAGTCGCGAAGGGTGGTGATGTGGCCGCCCTCGCAGGTGGCGATCCCGGCCGACTCCTGGCCGCGATGCTGCAGCGCGTAGAGCGCGAAGTAAGCGAGTCGGGCGACGTCGTGCCCGGGTCCGTATACGCCAAAGACCCCGCACTCGTCGCGCGGGCCGTCGCGGTCGCTGAGAACCGTCTCGGTCAAGTGAAGGGGCGCGCTTTCCTCGCGTTTGAAAGGACGTGACGCGCAGGCGGACTGCCTACCCGCGCAGGGTACCAGCGCCACCCGACTGGCATGGCAGCAGCGGGTCTCCGCAACTTGCGCGGCTAGCGACGCTCCTGTGGTTTCGCGCGGCCTGGCAGCCGGATCTTCAGCTCGTGCGTTCCGGTGTAGGGGACCCGGTTCGTGCCGACGACGTCGATCCTGGCCTGCAGCGCTTGTCGGGGCAGGCGCCGGTCGAGCTGCGCCAGCACCGATTTGGGGAGCGGTACTCTGAGCACGGCGGTTACGCCCGGCGTTACCGTCTTGGGGGCCACGGTTCCGAGGCCCACCCTCACCTGGCGTCCCTTCGACAAATGCGCCGTCCGGTCGCCGGCTTGCGGCGGCACCCGCCAGCGCACCTCACCGCGCGCGGTAAGCGATGCCTCGGTGTTGTTGCCGGCCTCGATCAGGATCGCGTTGCGCTTTACCGTGACCTCCCCGATGCTGAGCGCCACGAGCGGGCAGGTGGTCTGGAAGACGGCGCTCTCGGGGCAGCGGTCCTGGCTCGCATCGCCGTAGCCGTCTCCGTCCGCGTCGAGCTCGACGATCGCGGCGCCGGGAGACCTGACCCCGCTTTCGGCTTTGAAGGCCTTGGTTTCGCCGAGGGCGATGCCGCCTTCGAAGAGGGCCGAGCTGCCGCTTCCTTCCCCGTCGCAGACGAACGTTTCGAGTGGGCCGTGCAGGCCGATGAAGTCACCGGCCTGCACCGGGATGCGAGTCGGCAGCTGTTCCGATCCGACGCCGAACGTTTCGATCGCGCTCTCGGCAACCTTCGTGTATTCGGCGCCGCCGTTCACCGCTCGGAACACGCCGAGCTGCTGCGCAAGGGGGCTGAGCCCAGAGCCGACCCTGACGTTCCAGCTCGTAATCACTCCGTGAGATTGCTTTACGAGGGGTGAGTAGGGCGAACCGGCCTGAGGCAAGGCCAGCAGGGTCCAGCCGGCTCTGCTGGCATCGGCAGTGCAGTGCCATCCCGCTTCGTCCGAGAGGGCCTCGCCCGAGAAGGGCGCGGCTGAGCAACTCGGTCCGCTGACGAGCATGACCGCGAAAACGGCCACGATTGGAAGACTAAAACGCTTGAGCATTCGCGCACCCTAACCCGCCGGAAGCGGTGATGTTGCTCAATCGCGCAGCAGCCCGTCGAGCGCTTGGCCAAGCCCCGCGATCGCCGAGTCGAGCGGCTCCTGGCTGCCTGCGGCGCGGGCGCGCAGCAAGGCTCCCTCGACCGTCGATACGACGAGGCCGGCGAAGGCCTCGGCGTCCTTGGCCCTGACGCCTTCGTCGCGCAGCGCCGCCGCGATCGGCCCTTCCCAACTTTGGAACGCCGTGGTCGCGACGGCCGCGAGCTCGGGGTCCTCAGGGCGGGCCAGGGCCGCGGCCGCGACTGGGCAGCCGATCCGCTCGGGGTGGTTCTTGACGCGGCGACGGAAGATCTCGCCGAACATGAAGAGGGTCTCGCGCACGCCGCGCTCCTCCAGTGAGCGCTCGATCAGGTCGCGGATCGTCGTGCCCTCCAGCTCGGCTGCCTCGCGGGCGAGCTGTACCTTGCCACCGGGGAAGTGGTGGTAGATCGAGCCGCGTGGGGCCTTGCCGCGCTCGGCCACGTCACGCAGCTCCATCCCGGCGTAGCCCTTCTCCGCGAGCAGCTGCCTGGCGCCGTTGAGCAGCAGCGCGCGGCCGTCGCGTCGCTTTGCCTCCACCGGCTGCCCGTCTGCGATTCGCACTATGCCCATGGACATAGTCTATAGTCCGCTTCGATGTATGACCGTGGGCATAAAAGTGCGGTGGCGATCGCTTGCGCTGGTGCTTTCCTCGCATTCCTCGACGCGACGATCGTCAACATCGCCTTCCCCGATATCTCGTCCTCGTTTTCGGGATCGGGACGCGATGCGCTCTCCTGGGTCCTCGACGGCTACTTCGTCGTTATCGCCGCCCTGCTCGTGCCCGCGGGCGGCCTCGCCGATCGCTTTGGCCACAAGCGGGTCTTTCTGCTCGGCGTCAGCGGCTTCACCGCCGCCAGCCTGCTCTGCGCCGTCGCGCCGTCGCTCGGCTTGCTGATCGCCTTCCGCGTCGTCCAGGGCGTCGGCGCGGCGCTGATCGCGCCGACCTCGCTGGCCCTCGTCCTCGACGCCTTTCCGCCCGAGCGGCGAGCCGCCGGTGTCGGTCTCTGGGGCGCCGCCGCGGCGGCTGCCGCCGCGATCGGCCCCACCCTGGGCGGCGCTCTGGTCGAGGTCTATGACTGGCGCCTCGTCTTCCTCGTCAACTTGCCGCTCGGCGCCGCGGTCGTCTTCGCCGGCAGCCGTCGCTTGCGCGAGCGCCCCCAGCGAGACAGCCGCCTGCCGGATCTCCCCGGCGCGCTGATGCTTGCGGGCAGCCTGGCGCTGATCACCCTCGCGATCGTCGAGGGCAACGACTGGGGCTGGTCCTCGTCCTCGACCCTCGCTTGCTTCGCCGCCGCCTCGCTGTTGCTCGCGGGCGTGGTCTGGCGCAGCACCCACCACCCGCGCCCGATCGTCGAGCCGGAGCTGTTCCGCCACCGCTCTTTCCGCCTCGGCAACCTCGGCACCCTGCTCTTCGCCGCCGCCTTCTTCTCGCTGATCCTCGGCAACGTCGTCTTCCTCACCTCGATCTGGGGCTACACCGTGCTGCAAGCGGGCGCCGCCACCCTGCCCGGGCCGACCCTCTCGACGATCGTCGCCGGTCCCGCGGGCAAGCTCGCCGACCGCTTCGGCCACCGTGCCGTGATCGCCCCCGGCACCCTGTTCTTTGCCGCCGGGGTGATGGTGCTCCGCTCCGCCGGCGCCACTCCCGACTGGCTCGGCCTCTGGCTTCCCGGCGCCTGCCTGACCGGCATCGGCATCGGCCTCGCCTTTCCGACCCTCGGCTCGGCCGCCGTCCGCGATGTGCGAGATGACCGGTTCGCCACGGCCAGCGCCGTCAACGCCGCCTTCCGCCAGATCGGCGCCGTGCTCGGTACCGCGATCCTCGTCGCCATGGTCGGCGAACCGGCAACTCTGCAAGCGGCCCTCGACGTCTCCAACGACGCCTACCTCTTCTCGGTCTTCGCTGCGCTGGTCTCAGGCGCCGTCGTGCTCGGCCTGCGTCCGCAAGGAGCGCCAGGCGCTCTCGACAGCGACGAGTCCGACGGTGAGGCTGCGATCGCCGGCGGCGATTTCGATCGTCGTGCCGCCGACCCTGCCTAGCGGTGTCGCGCCCAGCTTCTCGAGCACCTCGCGGTCGCCGCTGAGCAGGAAGCCGCCCGTGCCCTCGCCGAAGAGGGTCTCCTCGGGAGAGCAGCCGCGTTCGCGCAGCGGTTGGACGTCGATGCTGCAGCCGATCCCACCCGCGATCGCCGACTCGGCCAGGGCGCAGCCGAGGCCGCCGTCGCTGACGTCGTGGACCGAGGAGAGCTTGCCGGCCCGGACCGCCTCGCGGACCGTCGCGCAGGCCGCTGCGATCACCTCGACCTCGGGCTGGGGGAGACCCATCTCGAGCTCGCCCCGCAACTTCGCCAGCTCGCTGCCGGCCAGGGTCGGGGCGAAGGGCCCGAGCAGGGCAATTGCGTCCCCTTCCTTGGTGAAGGCGCTGCCGCAGGCCTGGGCGGGATCGGGCAACTCGCCAACCATGGCGACGACCGGGGTCGGGTAGATCGGCCCTTCCGGGCCCTCGTTGTAGAGGGAGACGTTGCCGCCGACGACTGGCACGCCGAGCGCCCTGCAGACTTCGGCGAGGCCGGCGACGGCGCGGTCGAGCTGCCAGGCGGGCACCGGTTTCTCGGGGTTGCCGAAATTGAGGCAGTTGGTCAGGCCGAGTGGCTCCGCGCCGACGCAGGCGAGGTTCTGGGCGCACTCGAGCACCGCCTCGATCGTGCCGGCGTGAGGGTCACAGGCGACGCGGCGGCCGTTGCCGTCGATCGAGACGGCGATCGCATTGCTCGCCTCCGGCACCTGCAGGACGGCGGCGTCGGCCGACTCCGGCCGCCGCACCGTGCGCGAGCCGACCAGCGAGTCGTACTGCTCGAAGACCCAGCGCTTGGAGGCGACGCTGGGGGAGCCGAGCAGCGCCAGCAGTGTGTCCTCGCTCGATGCCCCCGGGGCAAGCGTGGCCCGGTTGCCGTAGATCCAGCCCTCGGGCTCGGCGGGCTCGAGGTCGTAGAGCGGGCAGCTGTCGACCAGCGCCTCGACCGGCATCTCGCCGACGACTTCGCCGCCGCGCAGGATTCGCACCTGGCCGCTATCGGTGACGATGCCGATCTCGGCCGAGCCGGTCTGCCATTTCTCGCAGACCGCCAGCACCTCGACGACCCTGGCCGGTTCGACCACACCGAGCATCCGCTCCTGGGACTCGGAGACCATGATCTCGAAGGGCTCCATATCGGCCTCACGCAGCGGCACCCGCGCCACGTCGATGTCGATGCCGACGCCGCCGGCCGAGGCCATCTCGCCGGCCGAGGAGGTCAGGCCCGCCGCACCGAGGTCCTGCAGCGAGACCAGCAGTCCTCTCTCCAGCAGCTCCAGACAGCACTCGAGCACCTTCGACTCCTCGAAGGGATCGCCGACTTGGACCGTCGGTCGCTTCGCCTCGTCGCCCTCACCGAGCTCGGCCGAGGCGAGGACCGAGGCGCCGCCGATCCCGTCGCGTCCGGTTGTGGCCCCCATCAGGACGACCGCGTTGCCGACCCCGGCGGCCGCGGCGCGGACCATGTCCTTCGTCCGCGCGATCCCCAGGCACATCGCGTTGACCAGGCAGTTGTGCTCGTAGGGCGCCTCGAAGTAGACCTCGCCGCCGACCGTCGCCACCCCGATTGAGTTGCCGTAGTGGCCGATCCCCCGCACCGCCCCGTCGAGGAGGTGACGGGAGCGGACCGAGTCGAGCTCACCGAAGCGCAGCGAGTCGAGGATCGCGATCGGGCGGGCGCCGATCGCGAAGACGTCGCGGAGAATCCCCCCGACCCCGGTCGCCGCCCCCTGGAACGGTTCGACCGCGCTCGGGTGGTTGTGGGACTCGACCTTGAAGGCGATCGCGTAGCCGTTGCCGATGTCGACCGCCCCGGCGTTCTCACCCGGCCCCATCACCACCCGCTCACCCTCGGTGGGCAGCTGGCCGAGCAGCTTGCGCGAGTGCTTGTAGGAGCAGTGCTCGGACCAGAGCAGGCTGAACATCGCCAGCTCGACGTCGTTCGGCTCGCGGCCGAGCTTCTCGACGATCAGCTCGAGCTCGGAGTCGGTCAGCCCCAGCTCGCGGTGCTTGGCAACCTCGACCGTCACGCCGGCACTCCCGCCGCGGCGACGGCTTCGAAGACGCGCAGGCCGTCGGTCGAGCCGGTGAGCGGATCGACCGCGTGCTCGGGATGCGGCATCAGCCCGACCACGTTGCCGGCCTCATTGCGAATCCCGGCGATGTCCCGCGCCGACCCGTTCGGATTCTGCCCCGGCGCATAGCAGTAAGCGATCTGCCCCTTTGCCTCGAGCGCATCGAGCACCTCCTCCGCCGCGAAGTACCGCCCTTCCCCGTGCTTAGCCGGGATCGACAACGTGGGCCGACGGGCCTCAAACGTGTCGATATGTCCCGTTTCAGGCCCGTCGACCGCGATTAGGTCGAGTTGGCGGCACACGAAACGGAGCGATTCGTTGAGGAGCAGGGCGCCGGGTAGGAGGCCGGCCTCGCAGAGGACCTGGAAGCCGTTGCAGATGCCGAGTACTGGGCCTCCCGCAGTGGCGAACTCTGCCACCGCCTCCATCGCCGGCGAGAAGCGGGCGATCGCGCCGGCGCGCAGGTAGTCACCGTAGGAGAAGCCGCCCGGAATAACTACAGCGTCGACCCCCTCCAGATCACGCTCTTCGTGCCAGACCAGGCGCGCCTCGGCGCCGGTCCGCTCGCAGGCGTGAAGGGCGTCCCGCTCGTCGCAGGAGCCCGGGAACTGGAGCACCCCCCAGCGCATCAGGCGGCGCCGTCGAGGCGCTCTATCTCGTAGTCCTCGATCAGAGGGTTGGCGAGCAGCTTCTCGCAGAGCTCACCGAGCCGCTCCGGATCATCGGCCTCCAGCTCGACCATGCGTCCGACCCGCACCTGCTCGATTCCCTCGAAGCCGAGCGCCGGCAAGGCCCGCTCGACCGCCTTGCCCTGAGGATCGAGGATTCCCTCCTTCGGCCGAATCAGCACTCGGGCCTTCGCCACTAGAAGCTGCGCTCCGTGATCCGCTCGTAGGCCTCGACGTACTTGGCCCGCGTCTGCTCGATCACGTCCGGCGGCAACTCAGGCGCCGGCGGCTTGTGGTCCCAGCCGGCCTCGTCAGCCCAGTCGCGCACGTACTGCTTGTCGAATGAGGGTTGGCCGCGGCCGGGCTGGTAGCGGTCGGCCGGCCAGAAGCGCGATGAGTCCGGGGTAAGCACCTCGTCGGCAAGGACGATCTCGGCGCCGGCGTGGCGGCCGAACTCGAACTTGGTATCCGCGAGGATGATTCCGCGCGCCGCCGCATGCTCGGCGCCGCGGGTGTAGACGTCGATCGAGATCCGCCGCAGCTCCTCCATCAGGGCTCGGTCGCCGACGATCTCGGCGGCGCGCTCGAAGTCGACGTTCTCGTCGTGGTCGCCGATCTCGGCCTTGGTCGAGGGGGTGAAGATCGGCTCCGGCAGCTGGTCGGACTCGA
>Ga0136846_1218120_pt1 | contig 17250 bp, 8 predicted proteins | sample HopSoiMetagenom2_FD_96841 | JGI IMG/M metagenome (GOLD analysis project Ga0136846, IMG submission 96841) | Grasslands soil microbial communities from Hopland, California, USA - 2 Assembly 2016 (version 4) | ecosystem: Environmental > Terrestrial > Soil > Grasslands | place: USA: Hopland...
CATGTAATGTTAACTGCCGATTATTATCACGACAAATATTTTAACCAACTGGGTACCCGTGGCAATACCATCGCGTTGTTGGGTATCCCTTATACGCTCGAGAATATCAGGAAAAATCTGTACCAGGGTGCTGAGCTTTCACTTACCTATAAAAACAACATCAGCAATTTCAATTACTTTGTTACCGGTAATATTAATCTGCAGAAATCAAAAATTCTGTACATGGACGAGCTGGCAACACCTTATCCATGGAACAGACGCACTGGTTTGCCTGTAAATGGTACCTTTTACGGTTACGCCGCACTTGGCTTTTATCAGAATGCACAGGACGCCGCTACAAGTCCGCATATTGCAGGATATACCCCGCAGCCGGGCGATATCAAATATAAAGACCTTAACAACGATGGCGTGATAGACCAGTTTGACCAGTCGACCATTGGGGGGACGAGGCCGCTTATTTTTTACGGCCTTAATTTTGGCTTTAACTACAAAGGTTTGAGCTTCACTGTGATATTACAGGGTGTGAGAAACAGGCAGATCAATAGCCAAAACCCTGCGGTGGACCACTTCGGTATCGACGGCTTATTTGCTTCAACTACCAACCAGGTTTATGAAAATGCCACCGGAAGGTGGACGCCTGAAACAGCCAGCATTGCATCCTTGCCCCGACTGGCCCAAACAGCGTTCACTAATAACTCGGCGTTTTCAACCTTCTGGCTTAAATCAGGCGATTATTTCCGTGTGAAAAATGCGGAAATAGGTTACACCCTGCCTTATAGCCTTACACAAAAGCTTCGCCTATCGGGTTTACGGGTGTTTGTTAACGGCGAAAACCTTGTTACCGTAGCCGGATTTAAGGGCCTCGACCCGGAGGTAATGCCTTATAACTATCCAATCCAGAGAGTATTTAATGCCGGTGTCAGTGTAAAACTTTAGTAGGTAATTATTAAAGATGAAAAAAATGAAAAATCATATAACCAAGATCTTATTGATAACGCTGGCCGGCACCGCGCTGATTTGCGGATGCCGTAAATCAGAAACATTTCCGGTTGATAAAGTTACCGACTACTTTGTTTTTAACCCACTGGATTCGGCAGGCGACGCGGCCCATGGTTATCTTTATCAAATATATGCTATTGTAAAAAACGGCCACAACCGCGTTGCCGGCGATTATCTTGATGCTGCTTCAGACGATGCCGTATCGTCAAAATCGGGTACGGTGCAGGTTAGATTGATGGCTACCAATGGTGTTAACTCGTTCACGTTCCCGTCTGGCGAAAATTTCTGGGAAGAAACCGTTGCTACAGGTATTCCGGCCAATAGCGGTACGCCCTCATCATATTGGGCGGGCATCCGTGCGGCAAACACATTTATTACCCACATAGGTGCAGTACCGGTAAAAGGGCAGTCACCAACAGGCGTGCCTATGCGTTATGTATGGCAAAGCGAAGCAAGGTTTTTAAGGGCTTACTTTTATTTCGAGTTAGTAAAACGTTATGGTGGCGTACCGTTACTGGGCGATAAGGTTTTTGCTTTGAATGATAATGTAGCATTGCCCCGCAGTTCATTTGCCGATTGCATTAAATACATAGTAAATGAGTGTGATGCTATAAAAGACAGCCTGTTAAGCTACCCGCTGGTCACGCCCGATGCCGACAACTACAGGCCAACCAAAGGAGCCGCTATGGCATTAAAAGCACGTGCTTTACTTTTTGCTGCGAGCCCGTTGTTTAATGGTGGTAATATCGATGCTGCTAACCCGCTCACCGGGTACACCGATTTTCAGGCCGATAGGTGGACTGCCGCCGCTAAAGCCACACAGGATGTAATGAACCTGAACACTTATAAGTTAGATAATGACTATAAGGATATATTTTTAACACAGAACAACAGCGAGCGTATCTGGATCCGCCCGGGATCGATCACAACAAGTGTTGAGGGAACCAATGGCCCTGTTGGGTTTGCTGTAGGAGGTACCGGTAATACCAGCCCGACGCAAGAGCTGGTCAATTCATTCCCGATGCAAAACGGATTGCCGATCACCGATCCGGCTTCGGGCTATAATTCTTCCGATCCGTATGCAACCTTCACTACTCCAAAACGCGATCCGCGCTTAACAGCCAATATTTTTTATAACGGTTCGATGTGGTTGAACACTACCGTACAAACTTTTGAGGGTGGTCAAAGCAAGCCTAACACCAATATACAACAAACCTTTACAGGCTATTACATGCGTAAGTTCATGGGCCTGTCAGAAAATAGTACAACACTGGTTCAGCATTCTACCGACTGGGTGGTATTCCGCTATGCCGAGATCCTTTTAAGTTTTGCCGAAGCGCGGAATGAGGAAGAAGGCAGCCCACAGGATGATGTATACAAACAATTAAGGGACATCAGGGGCAGAGCAGGTATTGATCCCGGAGCCGATAATAACTACGGCTTAAAGCCCAATATGAGCAAAGAGGAAATGCGGGAAGTTATCCGAAACGAATGGCGCACAGAGTTTGCGTTTGAAGAACACCGCTTTTTTGATATCAGGCGCTGGAAAATTGCTGAGACAGTTATGAACCGGCCACTCACAGGTATCTCTATCATTAAAATTGGCTCAACATTAACTTATAATCCTATAACGGTTTTAAACACAGCCTTTGTTAAAAAGCAATATCTGTATCCAATTCCTTATAACGAAGTGGCCAAAAACCCCAATATGAAACAAAATCCGGGTTGGTAATAACCTATACTTTAACTAATTAAACAGACAGTTATGAGAAAAATAATACTTTTCCTTCTGGTTATCATTACCATGCTCCCGTTTTTATCATATGGGCAAGGCAAAGTTATAACAGGTACCGTAAGAGATGCCGGTGGTATTTTACCCGGTGCCACAGTTACCGAGAAAGGAGTTGCAGGCAACGGATCTATTACCGATAGTAAGGGTAAATTCAGGTTGGTGCTTAAGGGCAGTTCCAATATATTAATTGTAAAATTTGTGGGTTACTCAACCATCGAATACCACATAGGTAACAAAAGTGAAGATATTGATATCACCCTTGCTTCCAACAATCAGGGTTTGGACGAGATCGTAGTAATTGGCTACGGCAAAACAACCCGTATTACCAGTACGGGCTCAGTAAGTACCGTTTCTGCAGCAGATATCCGTACGGTGCCTACCGCCAATGTGCAAAACGCGCTGGCTGGTAAATTGCCGGGCTTCTTCTCGCAACAATCATCCGGACAACCGGGTAAGGATGCGTCAGACTTTTTTATCCGGGGTGTGAGCTCGCTGAATGCTAATGGTAATAAACCGCTGATCATTGTTGATGATATTGAATACACTTATGACCAGTTGCAGCAGATCAACGTAAACGAGATCGAGACCATTTCTATCCTTAAAGATGCTTCAACTACCGCTATTTATGGTATTAAAGGTGCCAATGGTGTATTGGTGGTAACAACGCGCCGGGGTAAATCGGGCAAACCGCAGGTAAATTTGCGCACCGAGAGCGGTTTGCAATCACCAACAAAAACCCCTCGGTTTTTGGATGCTTATCAATCGGCATTGCTTATTAACCAGGCGCAGGCCAATGATGGAGTTCCACAGGAGTTTACGCAAAGCGACCTCGACCTGTTTAAAAGCGGTAACGACCCTTACGGACATCCAAATGTAGATTGGTATAACAAAATTTTTTCGAAGTTTACGTACCAGGTAAATACTAACCTCGATATTTCGGGCGGTACCGGGCAGCTTAAATACTTTATCTCAGGCGGTGCGCTGGTTCAAAATGGTTTGCTTCGCGATTTCCCCGACCCGAGGGGACAGGTAGATAATGGTTATAATTTTAACCGTTATAACTTCCGCTCCAATCTCGATCTCAAGGCAAACAAAAACCTCGACCTGCGTTTGGATGTCACCACCCGTTTCTCCGGCTTAAACTCGCCTAATGAAAGTGCGGCCAGCGCCTTGTCTGAAATATATGATTTTACAAAGCAAACGCCTTTCACAGCGCCCTTCCTAAACCCCGACGGAAGTTATGCTTATGCTTACTCAAGGTTTAACAGCGCGCATTTACCCACCCTGAACGCCCGTATTGCTACCGGTGGTTATCAGAACTCAAAGCGTACAGACTATAACGTATTGTTCAATATTACCCAAAGGCTTTCTTTTATAACCGAAGGTTTATCGGTTACAGGCCGCGTAGCTTATGCCAGCACCGAGCAGTTTACAAGAGGCACTGGTAATTACGATCAAATCCCTTCGTACCATTATGACCCGGTTAGTAAAACTACTACTAAAAACCCAACAGGCGGTTATGTTTTCCCAAGCCAATATTATTCGGGCAACATCAATATTTATACTACCAATGTAAATACACAGTTATTTGCTAACTATGACAGGTCGTTTCGCAAAAGTCACGTTACAGGCCTTGTGTTACTCACACAATCCGCCCAAACCTTTGACGCCAATCCTTTTTTAGACCCCAACCTGGTGGGTGTACCAGCCAAATTCAGAGGAATATCAATAAAGGGCGGTTATGACTATGCAGGCAAGTACCTGGTAGATATTAACGCCGCGTACAACGGCACCGACAGATTTGCCGCGAACCATCGCTACGGCTGGTTTCCAGCAATAGGTGTGGGGTATAACATCAGTAAAGAGAAGTTTTTCCATGATGCGCTTCCTGTATTCGGATTGGTTAAGATAAGGGGCTCATACGGCCTGGTTGGTTCAGACGTAGCGCCAGGTAATAAATATATCTACGCCCAAAATTATGTTAAGGGAGGAGGCTATAATTTCGGAACATCGTTCACCGGCATTGATACCTATTACGAAGGCGCCCTGTCAAACGCCAATGTAGTTTGGGAGAAACAGCGCGAAATGGACCTTGGTTTAGATATTAACATGCTGAAAGACAACAGCCTCTCGTTAACTATCGATTATTTCCACAACATCCGTTACGATCAGCTCATCACCCCTAATAACATTCCGGAAGTGTTGGGCGTTGATCTGCCCGCTATAAACCTGGGCCGCACACAAAATCAGGGTTTTGATGGCCAGATAGGTTATCATAGTCATATAGGCAATGTACAATTTGGCACCAACCTGGTATTTTCATACGCTAAAAACAAAGTGTTGTTTATGAGTGAGGCTTCACCCTCTTATCCATGGCTGGCCAGAACAGGACAGCCAATTAACCAGCCTTTTGGTTACCATAGCTTGGGATATTATACCACAGCTGATGTTGCTGCTATTAACGCTTATCAAAGCACACACGGCAGTAATGCAGGTAATAAAGCTATAGCAGTGCCTGATAACGGTGAAGTGATACAGCCCGGCGATTTGAAATACCAGGATTTAAATGGCGATGGTTTCATTAACATATTCGACCAGCGCGCTATCGGGAAGCCAAATTTGCCTAATACCACATTGGGTTTGAATCTGCAGGCCAGTTACAAAGGGTTTAGCATCAGCGTACTTTTCCAGGGCTCCTTTAACTATAGCTTTATTGTAAAAGGTACCGGTATCGAACCATTCCAAAGCCAGTTTCAGCCGATACATCAGCAGGCCTGGACATCGGCTAACGCCGGCAACGCACAGTTCCCGCGATTAACAACATCCTCATCGTCAATTAATAGCCCGTCGTTTTTTCCGTCGGATTACTGGCTGATCAACGCGAAATATGTTCGTTTAAAAACTGTTGATATAGGCTACCAGTTCCCAAGCAAAATGCTGCCGTGGCACCTGAATAACGCGCGTCTTTATTTAAGTGCATATAACCTGTTTACCTGGAATAATTATAATAAATATCAGCAGGACCCCGAGATTACCAGCAATACCGCCGGCGACGCTTACATTAACCAGCGTGTGGTTAACGTAGGTTTACAATTGGGATTTTAGTAATTTAACCAAAGCATCCCGGCCTGAAGCCGGGATGCTTAACCGAAAACAGGTTTATGTTCCCAACGCTGTCAAGCCTTTTCGAATACCTTTTTCACATCCGGATTTTTATTCCTATTCAAACCTTTGGCTTTTTTGTAGCGCTTGCCTTTTTGTTTCCTTATTATGTTTTCAGATCGGAGTTTAAACGCAAAGAGACAGATGGTTTGATCAACGCTTTTATAGAAAAAGAGCTTGTAGGTGCACCCGCTTTTTGGTTAGAGCTGATAATAAACGGATTGTTGGGCTTTTTATTCGGATTTAAAGTTGTAGGAGCTTTTATTGATTATAAATCATTTGTAGCCGCCCCGGCTGCTTTCATTTTTTCGGGCGCGGGGAGTTGGTTATTTGGTGTAATAGGAGCGCTGATATTTACAGCCTGGATCTATATCGACAGAAAGAAAAAGCAATTGCCTGAACCTGTTGTGGAAACCAAACTGGTACATCCCTATCAACTTAATACCTACCTGGTATTTATGCTGGCTTTTTTTGGTTTTATAGGTGCCAAACTATTCAACACTATTGAGCATTGGCAGGAATTTTTGTATGAACCCACAAAAGTGCTGTTCTCATCAAACGGTTTTTCCTTTTACGGAGGTTTGATCTTCGGCTCGTTAACCTACCTGTACATAGGCTATAAAAAAGGTATGAAGCTTGTTCACCTTGCCGATATTGGTTCGCCGGGTATGATGTTGGCTTACGGTATTGGACGTGTGGGCTGCCAGCTGGCAGGCGACGGTGATTGGGGCATTGTTAATAACCATCCCAAACCAGCATTTTTGCCGCAATGGATGTGGGGTTTCAAATATCCGCACAATGCAATTAACGTCGGTGTGCCTATACCTGATTGCAGCGGTCTTTATTGCAGCCAGCTTGCACACGGGGTCTATCCAACCCCTTTTTATGAGGCTGCTGTTTGTTTGCTGTTTTTTATGCTGATGTGGGTTTTCAGGAGAAAGGCCACCATACCCGGTTTCATGTTTTACATATACCTTATACTTAACGGCGGCGAACGTTTTTTGATAGAAATGATCCGTATTAACCCACGATATAATATTTTAGGAATGTCATTAACACAGGCGGGCTTTATCGGTTTAGTAATGCTGCTGGGCGGTTTAACAAGATTTGTTTTTATTATCATAAACCGTGAAGACAGCTTGCAAAGACGCCGCATAGTTACTTAAATTAGTACCCCCGATTATTAAAAACTAAAAAGATGAAGAAGTTTGCAGTTGTTACCTTTTTGTACTGCATTGTTGCTTACCTGCAAACCAATGCCCAAACCAATCCTGAAAAGGTTAACCTCACCGATCTTAACTTTACGGTTGAGGTTGCCCACGATTGGAATAACTTTTTAAAGCGCGAAAATGGCTGGTTTGGTGGCGATGGTATTTATACAATCCCGCTCAATGGCATTGAAAATAAGCGGTCCGGAGCTAATGATCCCATCCTGTTTATTTTTAGTGACAGCATGATAGGCAAGATCGAAAACGGCACGATGGCCGATGGTTATAAGATGATCCATAATTCGGTTGCGTTGTTAAAAGGGACTCAGCCCATAGAACAAAAAATGCAGTTTAGCTGGAATGCCGGTAAGAAAGGTGAGGCCGAATCGATATTTATACCTCATACCCCACAAGCTGATAGTACCGATTATTACTGGTTGGGCGATGGCTTTGTAAACCAGGAACTGGGCAATGCTATTTATATTTTTGGTTACCGTGTACGCAATGTGGGCACTGGTGCTTTCGGATTTAAAGAAGTCGGTAATACGCTTATCAAAATACCAGCTGGCTCAAAACCACCTTATCATGAATTGAAACAAATGGACACCCCTTTTTATCTCACCGATAAATCTGGGGATATAGGCTCGTTCGGAGCGGGGATTTATGTGAACACGGCAAAGGCCGGCGCTCCCGCGCCCGATGGTTATATTTATGTTTACGGCGTGCATGGAATGGGTAAAAATGTAATGATTGCCCGCGTTTTACCAAAGGATTTCGAACAGTTTAATAAATGGACCTTTTACGATGGCTCCAATTGGGTTAAAGATATGAGTAAGGCGGCGGATGTTACCGATAATGTATCCAACGAACTTAGTTTAACGGCGCTGCCGGATGGCCGCTATGCGCTTATTTTCCAGGTGGGGGGGATGAGTACTAATGTAGGGATGCGGATAGGGGCAACACCTTACGGCCCCTTCGGCCCGGTTATCAGGATTTGGGACTGTAAATCCGATCTGGAAGAGAAAACTTTTTTAGTGTACAACGCCAAAGCCCACCCCAGTCTTTCGGCTCCTGGTGAGTTGCTGATCAGTTACAACATTAACTCCCTTGAATTTATTGCCGATTTGAAAAAGCACCCTAACCTGTACAGACCCAGGTTTATCAGGATGAAGATTAACGGCAAATAGCATTACTCCTAAAAATTGCTGTCTGTTTACCATCGCGGTGTACAGGCTTAATGCCACCGATTAACGGGCTAAAGCTAACGGCAATGGTTAATTTGCGTTTCTATAATCGTTCTGAAAAGTAAAACGATTCAGGTTTATGTTTTTAAAAACTTTTGGCCTAATTTACAGCGCCAATTAACAACAACTATTCCTGCATAATGAATACCCCGCCTAAATTCACCGAAAGTAAGTACCTGGTCGTGTTGGTATTTGTAACCTCGCTTTTTTTAATGTGGGGCATATCCATGACTCTTGGTGATACGCTCAACAAACATTTTCAAAACGTGTTGCATATATCCAAATCGCGGTCGGCCTATGTACAGTTATCTATATTTGGAGCTTACTTTTTTATGGGGATACCTGCCGGATTGTTTATGAAAAGGTTCGGTTATAAAAATGGGGTATTAATGGGGCTGGCGCTTTATGCTGCCGGAGCGTTCCTGTTTGTACCGGCGGCCGATTCAGAATCGTTTACTTTTTTTAGGATAGCGTTATTTATACTGGCCTGTGGCATGGCCACTTTGGAAACCGTGGCACACCCTTTTGTTGCCGCCCTTGGCGATCAGCGTACCAGTGACCAGCGTATTAACTTTGCCCAGGCTTTTAATGGTGTTGGTGGTGTAATAGGGCCCTTTTTAGGCAGTGTTTTGATCTTGCAAAAAGGAGGTGAACATGCTAATGACCTGGTATCGGTTAAGCATCTTTATATCATAATTGGTACTGTTGTAGCTTTCGTGGCGCTTCTTTTCTCTTTTGTAAAAGTACCACGGATTTCTGATCCACATGTAGTTGCGAACGACGCCTATGCCGTCGCGGGTGCCGCTGAGGGCGACATAAAGTTGTTTAAACAAAAGCATTTTCTTTTTGCTGTAATTGCGCAGTTATTTAACGTTGCCGCGCAAGGCGGTACCTGGGCTTTTTTCATTAATTATGGAGTAGAGGTAATGCATATCTCTGATTCAAAATCGGCCCTGTTTTTTTCGGGAAGTATGGTAATGATGATGGTAGGGCGTTTTGTGGGTACAGCCTTAATGCACCTGATCAGGCCGTATAAGTTACTGGCGATATTCGCTGCCTGCAATATTCTCATGTGTTTAATAGTGGCGCAGGGTTTCGGTTGGGTATCATTCATAGCGCTGTTATTCATTAATTTCTTCTTTAGTATTATGTTCCCAACTATATTTAGCTTGGGGCTTAAAGATTTGGGACCTAAAACACAGCAGGGGGCATCATTTATTGTAATGGGAGTTGTAGGCGGCGGTTTATTTCCATTGATTATGGGGTTAATTGCTAACCATAATGTGGCGGCGGCTTACTATTTGCCTATTATATGTTACCTGGTAATATTTGCTTTCGGGTTTAGCTATCCGCGTTTGAATAAAAGGTCGGCGTAAGCGCCAAAATTGTCAATTTTTAAGTTAGTTAACCGATTTACTAATAAAATAAATCGATTAACTGCTTATGTTGCAAAATAATCAGCTATATTGGCTATTATTTTCGAAGCAACTCTCATAAGCCGGTGAACAAAAAATTATCCATCGTTGATATAGCGAACGCATTAAATGTATCAAAAACTACCATATCATTCATATTAAACGGTCGCGCGCAGGAAAAACGCATAGGTGCCGACCTCGTTGAAAAAGTGATGAAATATGTGGAGGAGGTAGGATATAAGCCCAACTCGCTGGCTAAAAGCTTACGCACGGGTAAATCAAATACTATTGGTTTAATGGTGGAGGATATATCGAACCCGTTTTTTGCGAGTATTGCCCGCTTAATTGAAGACCGTGCTTATAAAAACGGCTACAAGATCATCTATTGCAGCACCGATAATGACACCCGGAAAACCCAGGAACTGATCACCATGTTCAGGGACAGGCATGTGGATGGTTATATCATAGCCCCGCCTGAAGGCATTGAGAGTGAGATAGAATCGCTCATTAACGATGGTTTACCGGTAGTGCTGTTTGACAGGCACTTACCGTATGTAAATACGGATTTCATTGAGGTGAATAACTTATTTAGCACCTATAATGCCGCCAGGCACCTAATTGAGCAGGGCTTTAAAAATATAGCTTTTGTAACCTTTGCCTCACAGCAAACACAGATGCTGGATAGAGTAAAGGGTTATCATGATGCTATCAAAAATGAAGGCCTAAAAGTGATCATCAAAGAGATCGTCTTTAATCAAAACGAGGAGGTGATCATGAAACCACTCCGCGAGTTTATTAAAAGCAATCCTAACATTGATGCCATACTATTTGGTACCAACCACATTGGTACATGCGGGTTAAAAGTGATGCAGGAACTTGATAAAAAAGCCCCGACAGATATTGCTGTCATCTCTTTTGACGATTATGATGTTTTCGCGCTTCACTCACCGCCGGTAACCGCTATCGCCCAGCCAATTGAGGAGATAGCAGATAATGTGATCAGTGTGTTGCTCGAAAAGCTGAATAATCGCCTGTCATTCAACAAGTCGCAGTCGGTTATTTTAAAAACCGAATTGAAGATCAGGAAGTCGTCAATTAAGGCCGGTAACTAAAAACTTGAGCCCCAATTTTTCTCAAGTTGCGTAGGCTTGCAAGGCCATAAGTAAACAAATTCTGTTATAACTATTTCATACGGGGGTACAAGACACATCAGGATAGTTTATTGCTAAAACGATTTTATATTTGATTGTGTTGCTTCAAACTTACACATAACCAATTAATGAAACCTTTCTTATTATCAGTATTATTAATGCTGGCCTTGCTGCCGGCGCGGCAAGCCTTTGCTCAGGTTGCTTTACCGGCCATCGATCCGCCGAGGCAATGGAATGCCCAGTGGATAGCTGTGCCGGGTGATAATGGCACCACTTACGGCGTTTTTTATTTCCGCAAAAATATCAGCTTGCCCTCAAAACCTGCAACCTTTAAAGTTCATGTATCGGCAGACAACCGGTATAAACTATATGTAAACAGCCAACTGGTGTCGCTTGGCCCTGCCCGGGGAGATACCTATTACTGGAATTACGAAACGGTTGACCTGGCTCCATACCTGTCTGCCGGAAAAAATACAATAGCAGCCCTTGTTTGGAATGAAGCTCAATACAGCCCTGCTGCGCAAATCAGTGTACGTACAGGTTTTATTTTGCAAGGCAATGCTCGTGCAGAAGAAATATTGAACACCAATAACACCTGGAAATGCATTCGTGATACTGGACATCAGCCCGTGCCCGGTTATTTTTTTGCTGCCACTAAAGGCGAAATGGTAGACATGAGACAAGTGGTTAAAGGTGATTGGACTGCGGTGAGTTATGATGATAGTACCTGGTTTGGGGCAAATAAGGTATCAGATGGAAAGCTTAAAGGTATGGCCTGGGGTATAGAATGGGCATTGGTGCCTTCTTCACTGCCCCCAAGGGAAATGGTTTATCAGCGCCTCCTGAAATTACGAGGCGTTGTTGGCACAAATGTTCCGTCGGCTTTTCCGGAAAGCAAAGCCCCGGTAACTATCCCGGCAAACACTACCGCTGTACTTTTGCTCGATCAAACTTTTGAAACGAACGCTTATGTAACCCTGAATTTTAGTGGTGGTAAGGACGCGGGCATTTCACTTGGCTACGCCGAATCGCTTTACAAAAAAGGTAGCTCGGGTGTTATTAAGGGTAACCGGAACGAGGTAGCCGGGAAGGAGTTTGTGGCGCGGATAGACAGCCTGTTTGCAGATGGTAGTCCCGGGCAATCGTTTACAACGCTCAACTTTCGTACTTATCGCTATATCAGGCTCATTGTGCAAACCAAAAATGATCCTCTGGTTATTGATGATCTGTATGGCACCTATACAGGTTATCCTTTTAAACAAGAGGCCGTATTGAACACGGATAATGCCGAAATGAAGCAAATGCTGGTTATCGGGTGGCGTACTGCAAGGCTTAATGCCTGGGAAACCTATACGGATTGTCCTTATTATGAGCAGTTGCAATACATTGGTGATACCCGGATACAGGCTATGCTATCCTACTACAATACCAGTGACGACCGGCTTGCCCGCAATGCGCTTAATCAGATGGACCATTCGCGGCTGCCTGAAGGTGTAACGGCCAGTTGTTACCCATCTAAAGGCACGCAGGTTATTTCTCCGTTTTCATTGTGGTATATAGGGATGCTGCACGATTATTGGATGTACCGCGGCGACAACGATTTTGTTAAAAATAAACTGCTTGGTGAAAGAGGAGTATTGGATTTTTTTAGCAAGTATCAACAGGCCGATGGATCTTTAAAGGATACGCCATACTGGGCCTTTGTAGACTGGGCAGGCAACATGTGGGGCGAGGTTAAGGGAAAGGACGGCTGCGCGGCCATTTATGATCTGCAGCTTTTTTGGGCCTACCAGTGGGCGGCAGAAATGGAAGCAAAAATAGGTTTAAAGGATTATGCCATCATTTATAATCAAAAAGCCAGGCAGCTAAAGGCTACCATACAGCGAAAATATTGGGATCCGGTAAAAAAATTGTATGCCGATACGAAGGAAAAAAATGGATATTCACAGCATGTTAATAGTTTGGCCATACTTACCGGTATGCTAAACCGTGCCGAAATGCCCGCTGTTGCCAAAACGATGCTTGCCGATACAAGTTTAACGCAATGCTCGGTTTACTTTAAATATTACCTAAACCAGGCACTTGTAAAAGCCGGCTTGGGTAATGATTATATGAGTTGGTTGGATATTTACCGCCAAAATATCGCTTTGGGCCTCACAACCTGGGCCGAATATTCTGACGTAAACACTTCCCGCTCTGATTGCCATGCCTGGGGATCAAGCCCGAATATTGAATTTTTCAGAACGATTTTAGGCATAGATAGTTACGCACCTGGTTTTGGTAAAATAAAGATAGAGCCGCATTTGGGAGCGTTGAAAACCATTGGTGGTGAAATACCCCATCCTAATGGCAAGGTTGCAGTTAATTATAAACTGGAAGAAGATAAATGGTTGATCAATATCAGGCTGCCCAAAGCTACAACCGGCATATTAGTTTGGAAAACAAAGCAATATATATTGAAAGCAGGAAAAAATTATTTCAAAATTTAGGACCAGTTTATATAGGACATATGCGGCGCTGATAAACAGTATACAGTAATCCTCCAATCCCTGACACAGTTAACGGGCCCGCGCTGTTATTACACGCTAACTTTCGCAGAATAAAGAAATTTGTAAAGAGACTGCCAATATCACAGGTTCGCGAAATTCTGCCAACTCTTGAAGTTGCTTATAATTAAGAACCGCTACATCAGCTGATGAAGCAATTCTAAAACAGCACACCAGTTTGGATGGCAGGATGATTATATCGCCGCCTAAATAGTTATTATAACATAATTATCGGTGCATTTTGTAACACAATACATCGTCGAAACGTCTTGAAATAAATTATTACCTTACATGATGAAATGTCTGCTTAAGCTTAGTTTCCTTTTTTTTGCCGTGTTGATTTTAAGCCAGGCTCGGGCCCAAACCCCAATAGACACATTGGAATTTTTACCGGTTGGTGGAATTAAACAGGCAGTTAAAATTGAAGGGGCAGACCGCTCGAAACCATTGTTCCTGTTTATCACCGGCGGCCCGGGTTCGGAGGGTATTTATGACGAGAATAAAGCTTACCTGGACGAGTTGAAGAAGTTTTTTACAGTTGTGGCCTGGGATCAAAGAAACTGCGGGCAAACATTAAAGCTTAATCCGTCACCCGTTAAATTAACCGTTGCGCTGTTTGAAAATGATACTCATGAACTGGTCACCGCTTTATTGAATCAATTTCATCAGCAAAAGCTCTTTTTAATGGGTTGGTCATGGGGAACTGTGTTAGGATTTTACATGGCTGATAAACATCCCGAACAGTTGTATGCTTATATGACCGTTAGCCCTGCCGTTAATCAATGGGAAAGCGAACGGATCTCCTTAAACGAACTGAAGCAAAAAGCAATAGCACAAAAAAATAAAAAGGCGATTTCCGAGCTGGGAAAAGTCAATATCCCATTTGAGAGCGGTGAGCAGAATTATTATGACAGGAAATGGCTTTCGCTGCTGAACGGAGAGGACATTGGAGATACTACGGAATTTAGAAAGTATTTTACAGAAAACGAGGAGATGATAGCGCTTTTCAAGGAAGCCAATTTTATAAACTTTACAGTTTCCCTGCCTGAAATCAATTGCCCGGTTTACTTTTTTGTCGGCCGAAATGACCATCAAACCAATTACAATATCTCAGAAAAGTATTATAACGAGTTGATAGCTCCTAAGAAGGATCTTTTCTGGTTCGAAAAATCTGGTCATTTGATACCGGTAACCGAACCTCGGTTAATGCAGGAAGTTGTGATAAAGAAGATTTTACCGCAGATTATACTCCTTAATTAAAGAGTAATTGTTCAATCATTGAACCGGACAAATAAATGCAGATTTCCATACAAAACACCTGGCAAATTGACGCTGCCGATATTTTCGCGCTCAATGATGATGCCATTGCCTATCAGAAAGAAATAGGAAATCACCACTGGCTGGACTTGAGCCGGCACTTATCGCGCAGTAGATTGCCGAAGACAGGCATTACAAAATCCTGACTGACGATACAATCGTAGCCACCCTTTGCGTTATCCTCAGTCATCCGCTTATTTGGAGAGGCTTAAACGACACCGATGCAATTTATAAAATCAAGAAAAAATTAGCGCCCTTAACAGGGGCCGACTTCAATTCTTAGGATACGAAAATTACCTGTGTCCTATCAATAGTCCGGCTCCTTGCTTTGTTATTATTCTCAAATTCTTAATTTCATTGAAACTTCTATCCAGATTGTGAAATGCAAGGATATTATTATGAAAAGCTAAAGGTTGTCGCCTGGTGGTTGGTATCTGTTATACCGTAAAATTGACGTCACAAATCAACAATAATAACAATGAATATTATATGAAACTATTTTCCATAAACATCGTAAGAATTAAATACCATAAACAAGCTTAAAATAAAGCTCCCGGTAGTCCTGAATTAGTATAAATGTTGAAGAATGATTGATCAGCATAGGTTCCGCCCGGTAGAACCCATCAAGGTCAATTCCTGAAATCAAATTAATAGATTCTTTAAATTAAGTGTATTGTTGAGCCGCTTTAACGCTTGTTTTGACTTACAATGCCAACGAATAGACAGACCATAAAAGTACCAGCACAATAAAAATGAGGCCAATATTTCTTTTTATCTCGTGTTTATATTTATACCTGCTTTTTTCCGGATCATCCTATTCGCAAATACCCGCCCTTAAATTTAAACAGCTGAACACAAACCAGGGCCTTTCTCAAAGCCACGTAACAGCCATTATTAAAGATAGCCGTGGCTTTATGTGGTTTGGAACCGAAGATGGCCTTAATAAATACGATGGCTATCAATTTACCCATTATAGGCACGACCAGAATAACAAATCAACTATTATTGATAATTATGTATTAGCAATAATGGAAGACGGTTCCCATAATTTATGGATCGGAACTGAAAGCGGGCTGGACAGATTTGATCGTGCAACAAATACATTTATCCATTATCCCAATCAATCAACGTTTGCAGTCATGTCTGTTTTCTTGGATAGCAAAAAAAGAATGTGGCTGGGCACCAGTAAGGGCTTATATCTGTTTGATAGCGGAAATGGTCTGTCTAAAAAAATTACACATGCAGATAAAAACACGAACAGTATAGTTAACGATTATATATACCAGGTTACGGAAGATAATAGCGGCTGGCTATGGATCGGAACTGATGACGGGCTTTATCATTATAATCCTCAAAACGGTAAGTTTATTGGTTACTTTCATGATGCAGCAAATAATAGCAGCATAGGAGCGAGCTGGATAAAGGCGGTATATAACGATAGCAAAGGCAATATTTGGGCAGGTACGCATGGCGGCGGACTGGCGCTGTATAACCGTAAAAGCGATTCATTTATAAATTTTAAACACAACCCCAATAATAGTAATAGCATTTGCCATAATGACATCCTGTCGATGTTGGAAAAAGACGGGAAGTTATGGATAGGAACCGAAAATGGCGGCATAAGTGTGTTTGATTACCCTGCTAATAAGTTTGTTTCCTATAAGTTTGATGCAAATGATCATTACAGCCTTAGCAGTAACTCTGTTTATTGTTTATATAAGGATGATACAGGAAACACCTGGATAGGCACTTATTCGGGAGGTGTCAATTTTTTGCCGGCGTTTGGTGACAAATTCAACTCCTACAGGCAGGATCCAAACAATTCCAATAGTTTAAGCAACAATAATGTGCTGGCCATATCCGGCGATGGCAGCAGCAAAAATATCTGGCTTGGCACCGATGGGGGCGGCCTTAACTTATTTAACCGGAAGAAAAAAACCTTTGTTCATTTCCTGCATAATGATAACAACATCAATACCATCAGTAATAATTACCCTATGGCCATCGTGCCGGTTGATAAAGATATTATTGGGATTGGCTACCATATTGGAGGGTTTGATCTGTTGGACAAAAAGAAGTGGAAATTTAAGCACCACATGCCTCGGACAAATGATCCGCATAGCCTTTCCCTTTCAGATATCTACAATATGTATAAAGACCACGACGGTAATATCTGGTTGGGCACCTGGAAAGGCGGCCTTAATTATTATAACGTAAAAAACGGCCTGTTTACGCAATACCGGAACAACCCGCTGAATGATAGCAGCTTAGGTAGCGATATTGTAAGTACGATATTCCAGGACAAACAAGGGAATATGTGGATTGGTACCGATAATGGCCTTGATAGGCTGAACCTTAAAACCGGCCGTTTCACACATTACAGGCACGATGAGGGAAATAAGCACAGTTTGTCAAA